>ENA-OQCK01000628-OQCK01000628.1-human-gut-metagenome-genome-assembly--contig:-NODE-628-length-17419-cov-1.854615_pt1 | contig 17419 bp, 17 predicted proteins | sample MGYA00242498_ERZ504578 | MGnify/ENA primary metagenome ERZ504578 (study PRJEB26092, sample SAMD00036229) | human gut metagenome | host: Homo sapiens | study: EMG produced TPA metagenomics assembly of...
CACAAACTAAATTGGAGGAAATTCTTAAAATTATCCTTTCCTTTGGAAGTTAGTTCCATTTCTCGATATTCATAAGTTTTCGGATCCCATTGAACAGCCGTGCGTCCGATATCCAACTTATCCCCCCAGACCGAATTGTTATTATATTTACCCCCCGTACCGGCACTATACGAATGTTGTGTTTCAGGGAAAGCCAAATAACCAGAGAAAAACATAGTGTTACTGTTGATATTGATGTTAACCTTCCTTCTCCGATCCCTTTTTGTCGTAATCATTATAGCTCCACTGGCTCCTCTTGATCCATACAACGCTGAAGCCGTCGCTCCTTTCAACACATCAATTGACTCAATATCATCAGCGGCTATTTCATTGATTGACAAATTTGCATAAGGAATACCATCTACAATCAACAATGGAGTTGCACCACGAAGAGATATTGTCGCATTCTGGTCAAACTCCGTATTATTCTGAATATTCAATCCCGCAATTTTACCGGTCAACGAAGTAGTAATGTCTATGGATTTTGCTGTTGGCATCTCATCACCACTCATTTTCTGAACCGAATATCCTAGTGCTTTCTCTTCTCTTTTAATCCCTAAAGCAGTAACAACCACTTCACTCAAAGTCTCCGAATCTTCACGAAGAACAATCTGAAAGGCTGTTTTATTTCCTATCTTAAATTCCTGAGAAGCATAACCGATATAGGAAACGACCAACGTCGCACCCTGTACGACACTAAGGGTGAAATTCCCATCAACATCTGATATAATACCGTTTGTCGTTCCTTTTTCTATAATATTGGCTCCAATTATCGGTTCCCCTTTTACATCTACGATTTTCCCTGACACTTTTCGTTCCTGTTGTGGAGCAACAGACTTTGGAACAGAATTCATTTCTGACAAAATTATATTAACTCCTTCAACCTTGAACGTCAATCCTGTACCTTCCAAGATCTCTAAAAGGGCCTCATTGACCGGACAATCATTCACTTGTACAGAAACACGCTGTTCTAAATTAACATCACGATTGGAAACAAATAAATAATCAGTTTGGTGCTCTATTTCTGTCAGAACAGTTCCTAATTGGACTTGACTTTTATTTAAACTAACTTTTGCATTTTGAGAATTGATACTACCCGCAAATGCAAAACATGAACATAATAGCAATGAGCAAGTTGTCAATTTCATAACTCTACGTATTCGATTCATCCCTGAATCTTTTTCCATAAAAGACCCAGGTAAAAAATATTTTTCATACCTTTGTTTGCGATTTTAAATTATTAAGTATATTTACTTTAATGTACTGGAGAGCCGGTGGTTGTTGGCGCAACTGCCGGTTCTTTTTTACGTGTTTCTCATGTGTCCTTCCTCATAGGCAAATCGATTTTATCAGTTAATATATATGATGTTTCTCTCTTCATCCCGCTTGTATTTGAAAGGGAAGTCATTTTGCAAAACGCGCAAAGCATGATCCACTCCATCGGATATCCGGAGCTTCCCACGATAGCCTAAATCTTTCACTGCTTTGTTGTTGACTATGATCCGCACATCATAGAACTTTTCAAACAGTTCCATGATCGCATTAAAAGACTTGTCTTCGATATAGATCAGGCCGTCTTTCCAACGATAGCTGTTAGGAGTCGTTGTTGGGACGACTCGCAATGATTCACCCATCAATTCCGCTGTCTGTCCCGGAGAAAGGTAGACTGCTTTCGGATTCTTCGTATTATAGAGCTTGACTTTACCTTCATAGAGCATCGTCCGGAAATTCGGCTTGTCTTTGTAAGCCTCGACATTAAAAGTTGTCCCCAGCACCTCCACGTCATATTTGCTCGTTTTGACAATAAAAGGCTTTTTATCTTTCGCCACTTCAAAATAAGCTTCGCCGTCCAACATTATCTCCCGGCTATTTTCTGCAAAAGCCATCGGATAACGGAGAGACGTGTTGGCATTCAGCCAGACACTCGTACCATCTGGAAGCTGGATATTAGTACGGTTGCCAGCCGGGACATATACACACTGTAGAGTCTGTGCCAATCGAGCCATCCGGTAATTATCATACAGATAAAAACTTCCCAATAAAATCAAAATCGAAGCGGCCACTTTTAAAGACCAATTCAATGCAGGATGTAGCCGGTAAAGCTTGCCGGAAGCAATTTTAGTGGAAGACTCAACCGCAGCTTCGTCTACCAAAATGGAAGCATCAAAACGAATCCGCTCCCGGATAAAACGCCGGCGGTTGTCCTTCGCTGCTTTCAATCCACTGCCGTATTACCTCCTTTTCTTCTTCCGAAGCCTGCTTCAGAAAGTAACGAATAAGTATATGTTGATCTATTTGCATCGTTTCTCTTTTCCTGTTTCTATAAATAGAGCAACTCATCAAAGAAAAATCCCAACCGTAACAGAACTTTTTGCTTACCGGCAACTATTTTTCAAAACAATGACGCAAGTTCCACAAGGCAATACGTTGTATTTCAAAGCTGATGCAAGTGTAGTTTGTTTTCGACGTTGTCGTGTATATATACGACAATGCCGAGAATATACACGACAACGCCGTATATATCTCGACAATGTCGAAAACAGAAGAAGTTCAGATATGCCTAATTCAAGAATAACAGTATCAGGGGAATATAGTCCTTCAGTTTCAAGCGGAGATGATCATTGGCCTTATTGATATGATAATCTACTTTTTGTTGGGAAACACCTAAGGTTGTCGCTATTTCTTTCCTTGATTTATAATCCAGACGATTCAAAACAAATATATGACGAGTCTGTTCCGGTAATTCTGATAAAGATTCCATGACGATTCTCATTATATCTTTAGAAAAGATCGTGCTGTAGCTTTCGTTTTCCAATGTCTGGATACGCGTTGTGATTTCCCAGTCATGCAACTCTGTACGTTTCTTGCTGTATTCGACTTCCACCTGGATATGCTTCAGATAATTCAGGCATTTATTCTTGACGGACTCTAATATATATCCCAAGACGTCCGCATCGGCAGGCAACTTGTGTTTATTCTCCCAATAGTACAACAAAGCATCATGCGTCAAATCCTCGGCCGCCTGCAAATCATTTACATAATAAAAAGCATACCTTACAAAACGCTGGTAGTACGCATTGTAAAAGACGCCAAAATTCATTTCCGAATTAATTTCAAAAGGATTTATTATGTCTCTCCGATTCTCCAAGTACAAGTGCATGTGTTGTTAACTTTGCAAAAATAACTTTTACTAATAAAATTACCCAAATTCCACCGGATTAATTTTGCCTATTAACAACATCTCTTCAAGGATGGGAGTGGCAGAGAATGGATCACACAGGAAAAATAACACTAAAAGTAGAACCTTCTCCCTGTTTGGAACAAACTTCCATACGACCGCCAAGCTTCGCCACCAGGGCTTTGGAGATAGCAAGCCCCAAACCGACACCTGTTGTCCATTCCGTCAGTTTGACAAAACGGTCAAACACGTGCTCCAACTGGTCTTCCGGTATTCCTTCGCCCGTATCCGCTACATAAAAACAGATCTCGCCAGCCGCCACCTTATAACCAAAACGGATATAACCTTCGTGGGTATGCTTGATAGCATTGGTCAACAAGTTCGCCAACACTTGTGTCAGTCGGTTCCGGTCCGTACGAAGCGTAAAACGAGGACAATCGTCCAACTGTAGTTCTACGTTTTCAGATATCCGTAATGACATAATGCTATAAAGGTCTTTCATCAATGCCTGCAAATCCTGATCCGTCAATACGAATGTAAGCGTGTTCGATTCTATTTTCGAAATATCCAGTACGTCCTCTATCAAACGCTGCAACAGTTCGTTGTTGTTTTGGATGATCTTGGCAAATTCCCGGCGTGTTTCTATGTCACTTTCCTCGGCTATTACTTGCGAAAAACCGACTATTGCATTTAATGGTGTCCGTATCTCATGGTTCATATTGGCAAGAAAGGCAGACTTCAAATGATCCGCTTCCTCCGCTTTTTCTTTTGCAATTTTCAAACGGGCTCCATAACGGTGACGGGAATAAGCCAGGAATCCCAACACACCGCAAAGCAGGAGCAAGATGATGGCACCACTACCGAATATCCAGGATCGGACACGAGACTTTTCAGCTTCCAGCTCCAGTTTCCGGCTTTGTAACTCCAACTTATCAACTTCACGTTGTGTTCTCAACTTGGCCAGATCTTCATAATATTGGGCTTGGATAACCGAATCATGTACGGCTTTCGAGTCTCTGTAAGCCTTGGCTGACTCCATTCCTCTTCCCATTTTATAATAGATATCGGCTCTGATAGCTTCCACCGTAACCCAGTCATTATAACGCTTGTTGCTCAACAGAATATGTTTCAACTGGTCGATAATCACCAATGCCTTGTCATACTCGCCGACCAGATTATAATAACTCATCCAGAGAAACTGTGCCATGATCCTTTCCGTATTCATATTGTACCGTTTCTCTAATTCACCTAACTTCTGCAAATGGAAATAGGCTTGCGAAGAGTCTTTACAAGCTATATAATACTGTACGGAATAAAGATGATAAGCATGTTTCAGATAAGTTAGCGAATGCTCCGCATCCAGCTGGGTGATTCCTTCTTCTTCGCAGTTCTTTATACAGGTATCGAGCTTGAACAAGTATTCCTGCTCAGGTTTTTGATTTAACAACAAACGTAACAAATAGAACCGGCGAACACGGGAGCTCCACGTTCTTCCATTCCTTGCAAGATTTCATTACATAAACGGATACCTTCATCTTTCAATCCGATATTGAAATAAAACTGGCTAAGGCCTGGTTGGCCATATCGACCCCTTCCGGATAGTTGAGACGGGTAGCCAATTCCTTCAAACTCTCTACTTCTCCAATTACCTGGTCATGCGTTCCTCCTGAGATCAAAGTATAGATATTCCAACCTTTCGCCCGGCATAGATCTTCTATCCGATTAGTAGCTAAATAAATTGGCTCGGCTTGTTTCAGATAAAAACGCAGGCTGTCCGGATTTTTGGAATAGTAATAGCGCATGATCGATAATAAAGCGTTCCCTTTATAGAAATCGTTCTTTTGTCGCCGGGCCTCTTCCAATAGCAGGTCTGCGTAGGTTTTAAACACCCTGTTACGGTTATTCTGATAAAGTAGCTCATTCAACTTTATCAATTTACTGCTATCCGGCAAGTTTTTCAATTCTTGTCGCAAATCATCAAGGTCATTCGCAACAACTCCGCTTACAACAGAAACTTGTGTAAGGATAAAACAAATAATAAGCAACGCATTTTTCATTCTAAACTCCGAGTATCAGCCTTTCTGTATTTTTGCCCTGCAAGTTAGTCATTAGAAACAAATGTTACAACAGATAACCCAAGATATATAAAGAAGATTGTATTTTTGTAGCCTTCACCTGCAACAAACATCAGGATGAACGCGTTATAGTAAAGAAATAAAAAATAGATATGGCACGGAAACTATACTTTACGATCTTATTACTGCTTTTCGTCTCTATTATGTACGCTCAATACATTCCGGATGTGTTGGGGGACAATTATCTGCGCCGGACCATTCAGATGCCGGATGATTACGAGGGAAAAGTCGTCTGCACACTTGTCAAAAAACCGCAGTTGCCGGAGACCAAACAGGCAATCCTGTATATACATGGCTACAACGACTATTTTTTTCAAAAGCAATTGGGTGACAGCGTGAATGCCCACGGTTATAACTTTTATGCTATGGACCTCCGCAAGTACGGACGCTCGATCCTGCCGAACCAGAATCCTTTCTTCTGCAAAAGTTTGAAAGAGTATTTTGCAGACCTCGATACTGCTCTTGCCATCATTAAGGAAGAAGGGAATGACAAAATATTGCTAATGGCACATTCTACCGGTGGATTGATTACGCCATATTATCTGGACAGCAAAAAAGGAAACTTCCCGTTGACGGATTGAATATTAAACAGCCCTTTTCTGGACTGGAATTTCGGATGGATGATGGAAAAGATCGTAATCCCTGTAGTTTCCTGCATCGGGAAACTATTTCCAAACCTGACCGTACAAGGATACGGAGATGCTTCGTATGCTCATAGCCTACTCAAACGATTCAAAGGGGAATGGTATATAATACGGATTGGAAGATGATGAATGGGCATCCGAAAAAAGCCGGATGGATAAATGCCATACAAGAGGCACAGAAAACAGTGCAGAAAGGGATCGACCTGGACTGTCCGGTACTGGTAATGTCGTCAAACAAGTCGTTCCCGGAAACAAAAGAATGGAACAACGAGTATCTGTCTTCCGATATCGTGCTGGATGTACATGATATTCAAAAATACGGACAAAAATTGGGCAATCATGTTACACGCGACACGATACAGAACGGGATTCATGACTTGATACTCTCTGAAAAGGACTCGCGCGACCATGTATATCGCACAGTATTCGACTGGTTACCGGGAAAATAAACATTGATTATTCTGATATTTGTATTTTCAGAATGCTTATACTTCTTTTCGAAATGAGATATCGGCCGGTAAGTTTTAATCCTTACCTTTGTCCGGTTAAAATAAATATGGAATGAAAGCCTTACAGACAATCATTGCAGTTGCCGCTCTTCTCCACGCTGCAAATACTTTTGCACAGACGGAAGAAGTAGAAGATGCAACCTCATATAAAGCCGAAGTTTTCGGATCGGCCAGCAGCGGATCGACTACTCCATTCTGGATGGTAAGCAATCGGTACGGGATAGTTCCTCTGGACGCTAACAACGGTTATCTAAACGCCGGAGTTTTTCATCAGCAATATTTAGGGAAGGGATTTCGCTGGAGTGCAGGGCTGGATATCGTCGCTGCCGTACCTCGCTACCGCAATGTGTATATTCAGCAGATATATGCCGAGTTAGGATATAAAAGTATGCTTCTGAGTGTGGGAAGCAAAGAAAACCGACATTCGCTTTGGGATCATTCCCTCAGTTCCGGTGACATGGTTCTTTCTCCTAACGCACGCCCGATTCCGGAAATAAAACTGAGTATGCCGGAATTTACCGTTGTACCGCTCACAAAGGGCTGGATGCAGGTAAAGGGAGATTTTGCGGTAGGCAAGTCTTTCGATACCGGATATCTGGAAGATTTCTCCAATGGGAAACAAACCTATGTAAAGAACGTCCTTTGGCATCATAAATCTTTTTATGTCCGCATCAAGGACACGCAAAATAATTTTCCGCTTTCCGGTATTATCGGCGTGCAACACTGGGCACAGTGGGGTGGAACATCCAGCAATCCAAAATAGGCGTACAACCTCATTCCCTGAAAGATTTTATCCGGGTTGTTTGTGGTAGCGAAGGTGGAGACGATGCTACTCTGTCAGACCAGATTAATGTGCTTGGCAATCATTTCGGTTCATACGATTTCAAACTGGAATATACGATGCCGAACTGGAAACTGGCGGCTTATCACCAGCATTACTTCGAAGATAAATCCGGAATGATATTCGGGAACGGGACAGATGGACTTTGGGGAGTACAGTTGGATCTTCCACGCCTTCCTTGGCTAAAGAAGGTTGTAACGGAATATTTGGTCACCCGCAATCAGAGCGGGCCTTTCCATTTTATCATCTTCGACCATGACAAATATCAAGGTCCGGGTGGTGGCGGAGATGATTATTACAATAATATAGAATACATAACCGGTTCTTCCTATTTCGGACAAGGTATAGGATCACCACTTCTGACTTCCCCTCAATATAATACGAACGGGGATGTGGATTTCAAGAATACACGTGTCCGTGCCTGGCATTTGGCATTTGAAGGAGACCTGTCGCCAATGGTTTCTATCGCCTCAGATACACACTCATGAATAGCTGGGGAAAACCTTATGCCCCGTTTCTGGATAACAAAAGAAGCAATTCCGGACAGGTGGAAGTCAAATATCACCATCACGCCTGCAAGGTTGGGAATTCACAGGAGCTGTAGCCGCAGATGCTGGTTCACTCTATGGAGATAACGTCGGGTTCAGTCTGAGTGTCTGCAAACGTGGTATTTTAAAATCCTGGAAATAGATTATCTATATTGCTCCCATAAGGCTGACGCAATGATGTCTTGTGTTTTATCAGCCATCTGTTGCAATCCTTTATGGGAAGCATCCATCCCTTCGGTCGGGATAGGCGGATGAATGACCATTTCCATCTTGTGACGGTGAATATTCAATGAACCAATCGGTAATACGTCAAAAGGTCCGTTCAAGGTGATCGGGACAATCTGTAAATGCTGGTCGGCTGCCATCTGGTAAGCTCCTTTCTTAAAACGGATCATCTTTCCATCATAAGTACGTGAACTCCGGGAATACCACCACCGATGCCCCGTTCTTCAGGCTACGCTCTGCCTCCAATACACTGCGGGCAGCAGCTTTCGGTGTCGAATTATCGACGAAGATAAAACCGGCTGCCCGGCAAGCAGCTCCTACAAACGGAATTTTAGCAATACCAGCTTTCATCACCCACTTGATCGGAACACCTAAAAAACCATATATAAGGAATATATCAAAAGCTCCCTGGTGGTTGGCTACAAAAACATACGATTTCTTCCGGTCTATATTTTCCCGTCCTTTCACCTTCACCGGACAAAGGGCCAAATGGCAAGTCAACCATGACCAGACCATTCCCGGATAATAAGCAAATATTCTTTCCCCACCTAACAGGCAACCCACAATAACCGTAAGGGCTGTCAATATGGTCAATACCACAAAAACTGGGACCACAAACAACCATAAATAGAGCATATAAAGTATTCGTAGCATATATAACTGTATTATTTCACAAATATAAAAGCTAAATTCAATGGTTTCATCATTTTTGTCCCAAAATATTTTTGCAATCGGGTTATTATTGCTTTATTTGCGGTAGAAAAAAATAATATATAAAATATCTATCACCATGAACGAATTATTGAAAAATCTGGGGGTAATTGTACTCCTTATCGGTGTTATCATTTGGCTGTACCGGCAATTAACGGAGGATTGTCAAATACTATTCTTCTTACCGGTCTAGGAGTCATTATTCTGGGTTATATCGGTCATATCGTTATAAACAAGAGACTCGGATAATCACACACTTACAAATAAAAAAGGTCGCTCCGGTTGAGCGACCTTTTTTATTTTCTGTCCGGGAATCAGGCTTCCCCTTTCACACCTCCGATAGGAGGAACAAAATCTTCAAACTTGGCGGTTTTACCACTCGCTTGTTCTTCAAACTTTGCCAAATTATCCTGCAAAGCGAACAAAAGTCGTTTTGCATTGTCCGGAGTCAGAATGACGCGGCTTTTCACCTGTGCTTTCGGCCCCCGGCACAACACGGATAAATCCAGTATGAACTCGGATGAAGAATGTGATATAATTGCCAGATTTGCATACGTTCCCTGAGCCATCTCTTCTGACAGCTCTACCTGAATCTCATTTGTCGGTTTGTTATTTTCCATATTTCCATATTTGATTATAAATATTCTAAGACAAATATACATATTAAAATCGGAATAGTATCAAATAAAAAGGGCTACCTTCACAGGCAGCCCTTTTTCAGTTGTGTTTTTAATTCTCAATTCTTTAGACCAATGTAAAAAAATACCTTATTGTGTTTAATATTTTATAATCTCGACGCTTAAACTAAGGCTATTCGTCTTAGTAATTTCATTGTTTATTCAACATTACAAAGATATGTCTCATGCAATTAACCACCAAATACTATTTTATCATTATATGATACTATTCCGTCACATATAATTTATCTATTCTGTGAATTAGTTTAAAATCATGTTTCAAACCCTAAAACGAGTACGTGCATATTTTTCACGATATTCGGTAGGAGTATTACCTTTTCGTCGCTTAAAAGCCCGATTAAAATTCGATAAGTTATTAAAACCAGATTTATAGCATATTTCTGCTATTGTATCACTTGTGTCGATCAGTCTGCACACCGCTTCAGCTATACGAATGTCATTCAAATTGTCAATAAAAGTTTTTCCCGTCCACTTTTTCAGAAACCGGGTAAGTGACGCTTCACTCATATTTATTAACGAAGCAAGTTCGGATAATAAAACCGGACGCTGATAATTTTCATGCAAAATAACATGATCGTATCCAAGCGATCATTATCTATATTGCTAAAGTTTTCTACAGTATTGATAGCGTTTAACTTGCGTGCCTTCTCATCTAACGACAAAGTCTTGAGTATTTCTATCAAACGTAATAAATTATAAAACGAATCCGGCTTATCACTCGATAGCTTTTTCAACTCAGGTTGAATACGCAAAACCATTTCACGACTAAAAACAAGACCGCATGAGGCTTTCTCAAACATATCCTTTATAGTTTTGAAATGACGCTTGTTGATTAGACTATCAAAAAGAGAGGCATGGAACTGAATTGTAATTTCCAAAATATCCGTACTCAGACATTTGTGGTTTGAATAAGCATGCTTGGCTCCACCTGCAACCAGTAATAGATCAAGATCCTCCATCTCCTCCACCGAATCACCAACGATTCGGATCGCACCACCAGCATTCTCCAAATAGTTCAATTCAAATTCCGGATGCACATGAAGCGGATAGGAAAAACTACGCTTAGGCCGCTGCATCACAAGGAAACAGTCTTCCGGTGAAAGCGGCGTAATTTCTCTTAATACATCTACGGAACTCATAACATTTACTGAACAAGTAATCTCGATATAACAGGACAATGATCTGAAGGATACAAGTTACCCAAACTTTCAGTCAAAACACCATGGCGAAGCACTTTGATATTACCTTTTATAAAGATATAATCAATCCATACACGTTCGTCCAAAGGAACACGCCCGTAGTCGTGGAAAGTCCACTCAGGCCCGTAGCACAAAGAAGCCAATGTACGAGTATGTGTCAAATGCCGAAGATCTTTTTCATCTGTTAAGACTTTGATCGGATCATCGGTCGGAACAGCATTAAAGTCACCAGTAACAATTACCGGAAGATTTCCGGCAAGCTGCTTTACCTGCTCTAAGACTAAAGAAGCCCCTTCATGACGAGCGATCTGCCCCATGTGATCCAAATGGGTATTCAGAAAGAAAAACTCTTTTTCGGATTCCTTATCTTTGAATACCGCCCAAGTCGCAACACGCTCGCAAGCGGCATCCCAGCCTTTTTTGCCTACGGCATTCATATCTTCCGCCAGCCAAAAATTACCACTTTTGACAACTGAGAAACGGTCCTTTCTATAAAAGATAGGAGAATATTCCCCTTTTGTCTTACCATCTTCACGCCCTACCCCAACATAGCCATAGTCCGGCAAACGGTCTAATAAATCCGTCAACTGGTTATGCAAGACTTCTTGAGCACCAAACATATCGACATCATAAAACTTGATCACATTGGCTGCCAGGTCTTTTCTGTATTCCCACCAGTTAGCTCCATCAGATTTTGTACTCATGCGAATATTAAAAGACATCACATTCATTTCATTATCAAGATGTTTAGCAAAAACTACATTCGTTGAAAACAGAAGAGTGAATAAATAAAGTAGAACTTTTTTCATATATGATTCATTTTAATTATCAAGATAATACACAAATATAAGGACTCTGATTTATTAAACAAATAACAGAAAATAAAAAAGGGCTACCGAATATCGGTAACCCTTCTCATTATTTATTCCGCATTTTACTCGTCGTCTCTGTCCATAGTATTGAAGTCTACGACATTTTTACGATTTGCAAAGATACGTTCGAACTCATCTTTAGCACCGACAACCAACTTGTCAAAATCACGCTGGCCTGTACCGGCAGGAATCAAATGACCGCAGATAACGTTTTCTTTCAAACCTTCCAGACGATCCACTTTTCCATTGATAGCAGCTTCATTCAGCACTTTAGTTGTTTCCTGGAAAGATGCGGCAGACATAAAGCTGTTTGTCTGCAAAGCGGCACGAGTGATACCTTGAAGAATCTGGTTAGCCGTAGCAGGAACAGCATCACGCACCTCAACCAATTTCAAGTCACGACGTTTCAGCATACTATTCTCGTCTCTCAACTTACGAACAGTTACGATCTGACCAGCCTGCAATGTCTGAGAATCGCTGGTCCGTCACAACTTTCTTACCCCAAATACGATCGTTTTCATCCATTACTTCCAGTTTATCAACCACCTGCTGTTCCAAGAAGCGAGTATCTCCCGGATCGATGATTTCAACCTTACGCATCATCTGGCGAACGATTACCTCAAAATGCTTATCGTTAATTTTTACACCTTGTAGACGATATACATCCTGAATTTCATTTACGATATATTCTTGAACAGCCGTCGGTCCCATAATTGCCAAAATATCAGACGGAGTAGTCGCACCATCAGAGAGCGGCATACCGGCACGGATATAGTCGTTTTCCTGAACAAGCAACTGCTTAGACAGAGGCACCATATATTTCTTTACTTCACCTAATTTGGATGTAACAGTAATTTCACGGTTACCACGCTTGATCTTGCCAAAACCTACTTCACCATCGATTTCAGAAACCACAGCCGGGTTAGACGGGTTACGAGCCTCGAACAATTCTGTTACACGAGGCAAACCACCGGTAATATCACCTGCTTTACTTACTGCACGCGGGATCTTAACCAAAACCTCACCAGCTTTAACCACATCGCCCTCATCTTTTACAACGTGAGCACCTAACGGTAACGAATAATTCTTCAGATAGTTTCCGTTTCATCCACGATATGGGCAGCCGGAGCTTGTCTTATCTTTAGATTCGATAATGATCTTTTCTTTCAAGCCAGTCGTTTCGTCACTTTCAACATTGTAAGTAACATTTTCGACCAAACTTTCGAATTCGATCTTACCGGAAACTTCCGATACGATAACGGCGTTGAACGGGTCCCATTCGATGATAACATCACCCTTCTTGATTGTATCTCCGTTCTTGAAGAACAATTTGGAACCATAAGGAATGTTGTGAGCCAGCAATACGATCTTCGTTGTCGGATCGACAATACGAAGTTCAGCCAAACGGCTGACAACAACCTGGAACTTCTTACCGTTTTCTTCGCTATCCACAGCACGAAGTTCTTCGATTTCCAGAACACCGTCATATTTAGAAGTGATACTGTTTTCTGTTGCCACGTTAGATGCGATACCACCGACATGGAATGTACGCAATGTCAACTGAGTACCCGGTTCACCGATTGACTGTGCAGCGATAACCCCCACAACCTCGCCTTTCTGAACCATCCGGTTCGTAGCCAAGTTACGGCCATAACATTTTGCACAAACCCCCTTCTTGGATTCACAAGTCAATACAGAACGGATTTCAACACTTTCGATCGGAGAATCCTCAATCATCTTAGCGGCATCTTCACGAATTTCTTCACCGGCACGGACAATTACTTCGCCTGTCAATGGATGAATGACATCATGAACAGAAACGCGTCCCAAAATACGTTCACCCAAGCTGGCGATCACTTCATCATTGTTCTTCAATTCCGTACAAACCAAGCCACGCAACGTTCCACAGTCTTCTTCATTGATGATCACATCATGAGATACATCAACCAGACGACGGGTCAAGTAACCAGCATCAGCAGTCTTCAAAGCGGTATCGGCCAAACCCTTACGAGCACCGTGAGTAGAAATAAAATACTCCAACACAGACAGACCTTCCTTAAAGTTAGAAAGGATCGGGTTTTCAATAATCTGACCACCTTCTGCACCACTCTTCTGCGGTTTTGCCATCAAACCACGCATACCAGACAACTGACGAATCTGTTCTTTAGAACCACGGGCCCCAGAATCCATCATCATATAGATAGAGTTGAAACCGTCATTATCAGCAGTCAACTGCTTCATCAATGTGTCGGACAACTTACTGTTGACATGTGTCCAAGTATCAATAATCTGATTATAACGCTCGTTGTTGGTAATGAAGCCCATGTTATAGTTGTTCATGATCTGTTCAACTTCCTCATACCCTTCTTTCACCAACGCCTCTTTTTCAGGTGGGATCAGAACGTCAGCCAAGTTGAATGACAAACCACCCTTGAAGGCATATAATAACCCAGATTCTTGATATCATCCAAGAACTGAGCCGTACGGGCAACACCACAAGCTTGATCACCTTACCGATGATATCACGGAGAGCTTTTTTACCCAATACTTCATTTATATAACCGACTTCTTCCGGAACAAATTCATTAACCATCAAAACGTCCGACAGAAGTTTCGACCATTTTCTTAACCGGATTACCCTCTTTGTCAATGTCGTTCACATATACTTTGATCGGAGCATGGATATCCACTTTCTTTTCATTATATGCGATCGTTGCTTCTTCCGGTCCATAGAAAACAAGGCCTTCACCCTGTGTTCCCTTACGCATTTTTGTTATGTAGTACAAACCTAACACCATATCCTGAGAAGGAACGGTAATAGGTGCACCATTAGCTGGATTCAGAATGTTATGAGAAGCAAGCATCAACATCTGCGCTTCCAGTACAGCCTCGTTTCCTAAAGGCAAGTGAACAGCCATCTGGTCACCGTCAAAGTCGGCGTTGAATGCCGTACATGCCAACGGATGCAACTGAATAGCCTTGCCTTCGATCAACTTCGGCTGGAATGCTGGATACCCAGACGGTGCAGAGTCGGTGCACGGTTCAACAATACCGGATGACCTTTCATTACATACTCCAAAATATCCCAAACCACCGGTTCCTTACGGTCAACGATCTTCTTTGCAGACTTAACCGTTTTTACAATACCGCGTTCGATCAATTTACGGATCACAAAAGGTTTATAAAGTTCGGCTGCCATATTCTTCGGCAGACCACATTCATGCATTTTCAATTCAGGACCTACAACGATAACCGAACGAGCCGAATAGTCAACACGCTTACCTAACAAGTTCTGACGGAAACGACCTTGTTTACCCTTCAAACTGTCGGAAAGAGACTTCAACGGACGGTTAGCATCAGTCTTAACAGCACTCGATTTACGAGAATTGTCAAACAGAGAGTCCACAGCTTCTTGAAGCATACGTTTTTCATTACGCAAAATAACCTCGGGAGCTTTGATATCAATTAACCGCTTCAGACGGTTATTACGAATAATAACACGACGATACAAGTCATTCAAATCGGAAGTCGCAAAACGTCCACCATCCAGCGGAACCAACGGACGCAGTTCAGGCGGGATAACAGGGACAACCTTCACGATCATCCATTCCGGTTTGTTACGACCTCTGGATGCACGGAAAGATTCAACAACCTGCAAACGCTTTAATGCTTCGTTCTTACGCTGTTGCGAACCGTCTGTGCTTGCGCGGTGACGCAATTCGTAAGACAAAGAATCCAAGTCCAGACGAGCCAGCAAATCATAGATAGCTTCAGCACCGATCTTTGCAATAAACTTATTCGGGTCTGTATCTTCCAGCATCTGATTTTCCTTTGGCAGGTTATCCAGAATCTGCAAATATTCTTCTTCCGAAAGCAAGTCCAATTCAGCAACAGTGTCTACACAACCCGGCTGAATCACAACATAACGTTCGTAATAGATAATAGAATCCAGTTTCTTGGTCGGCAAGCCTAACAAGTAACCGATTTTATTGGGCAGGGAACGGAAATACCAGATATGAGCGACAGGAACAACCAGATGAATGTGTCCCATACGTTCACGACGCACTTTCTTCTCTGTAACTTCTACCCCGCAACGATCGCAGACAATACCTTTATAACGAATACGCTTGTATTTACCGCAATGGCATTCATAGTCTTGATCGGACCGAAAATACGCTCGCAGAAAAGACCGTCACGTTCAGGTTTGTATGTACGATAGTTAATCGTTTCCGGTTTCAGAACTTCACCACTGGAGTTTTCAAGAATCTCTTCAGGGGAAGCCAAACCGATGGTTATTTTTGAAAAGTTACTCTTTATCTTGTTTTCTTTTCTAAAGGCCATATTATTTATTTATAAAGAGTTATCAATGAATAAGCGGATAGGCTAAAACCCATCCACTTATATTGTTTTTGAATTAATCCAGAGTAAAGCTTAAACCAAGACCTCTCAGCTCGTGTAACAACACGTTCAAAGATTCGGGGATACCCGGCTGTGGCATCGGATCACCTTTCACGATTGCTTCGTAAGCCTTAGAACGTCCGACAACGTCGTCAGACTTGATCGTAAGAATTTCCTGAAGCACATGTGCAGCACCGAAAGCTTCCAGTGCCCAAACTTCCATCTCTCCAAAACGCTGACCACCAAATTGTGCCTTACCACCCAGAGGCTGCTGAGTAATAAGAGAGTACGGACCGATTGAACGGGCATGCATCTTATCATCAACCATGTGCCCCAACTTCAGGAAGTAAGTAACACCCACTGTAGCCGGCTGGTCAAAACGTTCACCAGTTCCACCGTCATACAAGTAGCTCTTACCGTAACGGGGCAATCCGGCTTTATCTGTCCATTCGTTCATATCATCCAATGTTGCACCGTCGAAGATAGGAGTTGCAAATTTAACTCCCATCGTGCGGCCTGCCCAACCCAACACAGCTTCAAAAATCTGTCCCAAGTTCATACGAGAAGGCACACCCAGCGGATTCAAACAGATATCAACCGGAGTTCCGTCTTCCAGGAATGGCATATCTTCCTGACGAACGATTTTGGAAACAATACCCTTGTTACCATGACGACCAGCCATCTTATCACCAACCTGGATCTTACGTTTCTTAGCAATGTAAACCTTAGCCATCTGAACAATACCGGTAGCAGTTCATCACCGATTGTAAGATCGAATTTCTTACGTCTCAGCTCAGCATCCAGTTCCTTATATTTCTTCAGGTAGTTCAAAATCACCTGCTTGATAAGCTCGTTCTTATCAGCATCAGCCGTCCACTTACTTACCTGGATAGAATTATAATCCAATTCTTCCAGAGCCTTGCGAGAGAACTTAACTCCCTTCGCAATAATCTCTGTATTCATATAGTCTTTAACTCCCTGAGAAACCTTGCCATTCGTCAAAACCAACAGTTTGTCAACCAACAGATTCTTCAGGTCAGCCATCTTCATTTCGTATTCTTCATCCAACTTAGGCAGAATAGCCTTGTCTGTCAGTCTGGACTTACGCTTCTTGACAGCTTTCGAGAATAAAGCAGTTTCAATAACTACACCACGAAGAGACGGAGTTGCTTTCAAAGAAGCATCTTTCACGTCACCAGCCTTATCACCGAAGATTGCACGAAGCAATTTTTCTTCCGGAGAAGGATCAGATTCACCCTTCGGAGTAATCTTACCGATCAGGATATCACCCGGTTCGATACGAGCACCTACACGGACAATACCTCTTTCATCCAAATCCTTAGTCGCTTCTTCACTTACGTTAGGAATATCAGACGTTAATTCTTCCATACCACGTTTTGTTTCGCGAACTTCAAGATATAT
>ENA-OQCK01000629-OQCK01000629.1-human-gut-metagenome-genome-assembly--contig:-NODE-629-length-17337-cov-2.419582_pt1 | contig 17337 bp, 31 predicted proteins | sample MGYA00242498_ERZ504578 | MGnify/ENA primary metagenome ERZ504578 (study PRJEB26092, sample SAMD00036229) | human gut metagenome | host: Homo sapiens | study: EMG produced TPA metagenomics assembly of...
GCCGTTACTGCTCTGGCCAATATGGGAATTCTCTGGCCTTTTGAGGAGTGCTGTTTCCGGCTTTTTCGGCGCATCCTCCTCTGCGTTCCCGATTGTGGCTGAAGTATGCCGGTTTTTACTGCCGGTTTCCTCTTTATTGCCTTTTGCAGGACCACCACATCCTATTTTTATGCAACAAAACAGAACTTGTTTTCCTACCTTTTGGTCTATGGTGAACCAGTACTTTTATTCTTCCTTCTGACCCTTGGACTGCCTCCTGTCATGAAGCTAGAGGGCGTATGGCTGTCTGTTCCCATTACCCAATCACTATTGGCAGTTCTGGGGATGGCTCTTCTGCGGATGGAGGGGAGAAGCCTTCCTGGTTATCAATACAGCCCGAAAAATGATTAACATGGTCACTCCAATCAGCAGAAGCCCATGACACGGTCAATAGACAATGCCATGACAATTTCCTGGTCCATTACCTGCTCTGTTTCTTTTATCATTTCATTCGCCATATGCGCACCTACCTGTATATAATTTAACTGAATACAATTTTAATATGTTGTTGGACCATGAAGTATATGGTACAATCTGTTTATGAATGACAGAAAAGACAGGAAGGCAACGGACAGATTATGATAAACAGAGAAGACATGCTGGAGCTTACAAGACGGATGACCCTTTCCCGCACCTCCTTTACCAGAATTGCAGGATGTTATGTTGACAGGGATGGGGATTTTGATGGGAGTTTTAATATTAATTTTCTTAAATTATCGGCATCAGAACGGACAAAGAAACTGAAGCTGGCTAAGGAAATCCCCTTTGCAGCCACGAATGTGAACCTGAAAAAGTACGAATATCCTCAAGGTGCGCGGAAACCAGGAAGTATGTGGCAGCTTCTCATGGCCATGAATGAATGCGGCCTGAAAAATGATGCCCTGATGGATACATTTTATGATGTTATTATGGAGCATTACCGTGCAGAGAGGGAGTATGCCATCCTGGTTTTCCATGACCGTTATGATATCCCGGCAAAAGGTTCTGACAAGAAACGCCAGTGGGAATCAGAGGAGGTATTTGAATATATGATTTGCGCCGTCTGCCCCCTGAGCGGAGAGTATGAGCCGGATAAACCCGTATGCGGATTTTTGTTCCCTGCCTTTACGGACAGGAGCGGGGATCTGAATCACATTGATGTGTTTCAGGCGGATGCAGACAGGCCTCACAATGAAATACTGAAGCTTTTGGGAATCAATTGACAGAGTTTGGACTTTCGGATGCAGAGAGCAGCATGGATTGGAAAATCCGGAATCAGACTACGTTTGTATGATATTGATTACGCCGCATCTTCAAAAGGAAGCCGGACCTCTGACGTGTTTAAAAATTTTCATCAGATAATTGCAAATTACTCTTGACGCTACATTTGTCATGTGTTATAACACATATATAACAGATGGGGTTATGGAACAAAAAGAAGCTATGAAACCGTGGTTTTGATAATGTTTGTCCCATAAGAGAGAACCCGAACCAGCAGCGAAAAAATGTAATACAATCAAGAGATAATATAGTAGCGAAGGTATGCGGGGGAGCATTTGGGTGTTCTCCCGTTTTTCTCTTACCTAAATATCCAAAGGAAAGAAGGGGAGCATGAATGATGAAAAAGATTATTATGATGTTTTAGGTGTCAGCAGGACAGCAGACGCCGCGGCAATCAAAAAAGCATACAGGAAACTGGCAAAAAAGTATCATCCGGACAGCAATGTGGGAAATGTCCAGGCAGAAGAGCGTTTCAAAGAACTAAATGAGCCTATGATATACTGGGTGACGAAAAACAACGGGAATTATATGACCAGTATGGACATGCAGCATTTGATGAGACAGCCGGAGCTTATGGAAGCACAGAAAGCAATGGTTTTGGGAATGGCCCCCATTATGCCTACGGAGATATGAATAATGGCTATCGTGAATATCATTTTGAAGGCGGAAAGGATATGGACGATATTCTGAAACATATTTTCGGAGGTTCCGGTGCTTTTCATAGAGGAACCGCCAATGGATTCCGGGGTAACGGATTCAACAAAACCTATTCCAGACATGGATTCCCGGAAAAGGGGGCAGACATCCAGAGCAGCATAGAAGTCAGCTTCGATGAAGCGGCCTTTGGCTGCAAAAAAATAATCCGTCTGCAGGACGAAAACGGACAGGTGCAGTCAATGGAGGTAACTATTCCGGCAGGCATTGCAGACGGCAAAGTAATGCGATTAAAAGGAAAAGGTATGGCCGGAACCAATGGCGGGGAGCCTGGAAACCTGCTCCTGAACATAACGGTTCATGACAAACCGGGATTCCGCAGAGACGGCCAGAATGTTTATACAACCGTTACAATTCCGTTTGCAACAGCAGTGCTTGGCGGCGAAGTCAAGATTTCCACGATTTATGGTGATGTTATATGCAAGATAAAGGCAGGTACACAGTCCGGAAGCCAGATCCGTCTGAAGGGTAAGGGCATTGTGGCCTCAGGAAATCCAGCTGTACATGGCGACCAGTATGTAACAGTAGAGGTGCAGGTTCCAAAGAACCTGACGCCAGAGGCAAAGCAGAAATTAAAAGAATTTGAACAGCTCTGCAATGAAGCCGACAAAAGTACCCATGGCGGATATGCCGCTTAAAGATATATGTTTTTAAGGCTTAAAGTTTAAAAAGGAAGGAAAGTTTAAAAAGGAAGGCAGCATTCATGCGCGGAGTATGAAACCCCAGGTATGGATGCTGCTATAAACTGTAAAATGAAGATTGCGTTATAACTATTCGCGAAAGTCTAGTTTAACGAATAATTAAGACTGATTTAAGTATATAAGGATACATCTTTTAACACTTTTGTTAGGGGGTGTATTTTTTTATGGTTAAGAAACTTTTAAGTGCTCTGTTGGCGCTTTTTATCCTTTCGTCATTCCCCCTGACTGTTTTGGCCGGGGACCTTCCTACATCTACCAATACGATTAACTGGTCAACGGTTGAAGTTTTTGCTTATGGTTCTGGAACCTATAAGAAATCCCTTGGTAAGGTTCAGGAGGCTGGCGGGCAAGGTGCTTTTGGTAAGGAATTTACACCTTCTGACGGTATGGGTATTCAAGGTTTTGTTTTGGTTCTCCCCCGCTCCTCTTTTCCGACAACTGGCAAGTGGAAGGCTCAGGTTTCCATCCAGACAAGTAGCACTTCATTATTGCTTGATAGGATGTATGCCCGTGGCCGTGTTAAAAGACCTAACGCTTCGGATTTATCCGGCCAGCTTCCGAAGATTGCTTCGGACACCATCCCTCCTGACTTCTACACGGTTACATACAACGTAAATAGCCAGTCCCTTACCTCGGTTGAGTTCTTTTTCCCTTATGCGTTTCCTCTTTATGGTACGCAAAGGCTTAACTTTTCCTCGGTCATTTCCTTCCGCGATTATGAATCCGGTAACATTAACAATCCGGTTGCTCCTCTCCCGGATGCATCAGAACAAAATCAGGCGATTGCCAATTCAGTCCAGGATACGGCTAATAATACGGCGGTCTTGGTGCAGAAACAGGATACTATCATTGAGCAAATTGTGGATACCACTCAGACTATCAGTAACCAGCTCCATTCCTTTTGGGACCAGTTGGCGGGTGAGTTCACGAACATGTATAACAAAATGAATCAACATCACTCTGAGGATTTAGCCGCAAACCGGCGCAATACAGAGGATATCATTGATTCCCAGGAATCTAACACCACGAATATCATTAATAACAATAATGCAAATACGGATAAACTTGCAAATGGTTATGATAAATCCCGTCTGGATAATAGCAATGCTCAGTTGAATGATTCGATTCACAATATGCAGGAAAATGAAAAACAGCTAATGGAGGATGTAAGCAATAACATTAATTCGTTCCGTTATGATGATTATTTTACCCGTATTAGGGGGCCTTTATCGGATATATCCTATTTCCTGAATCATATTTACAATAACATGAAGGGCTTGAATATCCCTATTGGCTTTTCCCTTACTCTCACGATTGCCATGCTCTGCATTGGCTATTATCGGTTCAAAGGGGGTACATAGATGTTTCAATTTTTTGATGCGGTTGCCGGGTTTGTTGAAACTGTGGTTGGCTTCATTGTTAACATGATTGCAACGCTTATCCTTGTGATTGTTAACATTGTCCGTTCTGTCGGCTGGCTGGTGATGTGCCTTTCCTATCTCCCGCCCTGGATGGTTGGTTTTGTGGTTGTCCCTATCAGCCTTGCAGTTGTGTTCCAGATTCTTAATAAGGGGTCGTGATTATTATGATGCGTGATTTAATTGATTTTTGTATCTTTATTGTTTCAAAGATTGCTGTCCTTTTGTTTGGCAGTGATTTAGGAGGATATTCATATGGTGATTTTTTGGTCGCTGTCCTTGTTGTTTCTGTGTTTGTTACTACGCTTGTTATTTCCTTCCGTGGTGCGGGAGGCAGTCCATCTTCTGTGGTTCGTCCGCCTAGGGCATCTAAACGTAGTGGTGGTTCTAAGTAGCTTTATCCTGCTCTCCTGCCCTCTCCTGGCCTACGCGGATACAGCTACACCTTCCAACGCTTCCAGGCCGCGCAGGGAAACAGAATTGGTAAGATATGAGGATGCTATACCTGTTGCATCATCTTCCAACGCTTCTTATACGGATTTGGATTTATTGGTTGATGATAGGACCTTAATGGATATTGATGATTTTGAGGATTTAAAACGTGATGATTTACTCCGATACATTTTATGCGAACTTGTTGCTATTCGTGATTCTTTTGGCGGTCCCGGTCTTGCTTCCTCCTCGGATGCTGCGCTTTCTTCCCTGGAGGATGCGCAGGATGTTTCTGACCTGGAGGAAGGCCCTACAGATATTATTCCTATGGACGCCCCTGTCCGTTCGGCGCGTTCGGTTTCTGCTTCTGACGATTATGTTAATGTACTTCGTTATGATGTTTCTATCTCGGGCCAGGAATATACCTTCTCTTTCCTCCTGAGTATGCGGATTCCCTTTATGTAGACAGCCGGGGCCGTCTGTTCAATGTTTCGGCTAATGCCATTCAAGGCCGTCTGGTGGATGGGAATTTTAATCCATATGCGCAGACAGGTAAGCTTGTGTATCTTACTCCTTGTCTTGGCAATAACTTTTACTCTATCAGGGAGTATGGCTCCCCCAACTATGTCAGGGAATATTATTGGAGTGCGGGCCGTCTCCAATACCGTGATACATACGTCAATATTCAGGTGAATCAATATCATCATATATTCAAGGTTTCTGACACGCTTACATATATCGTTGTCGTTCTGATAGGAGGTTGTTTGATATGTTTATGGAGAAAATCCTCGCGTTGATGGGGGATGTCCCTGTCCAGTTCTATCCGGTTTGTTATGCCTTTGGCTTCATTGCTTTTTTATGGATTGTGGATAAGTTCTTCCATATCTTTGTATCGCTGATAGACAGGCGGTGATTATATGAACCTTAGTATTGTTATGAAGGTTGTTGAATGGATGTTTCATGAGTTATCACTTCTGTTTGATATCCTTTGGAGACATTCCTACTGGGTGGGGATGTTTGTGATTGGTCTGCCCCTTCTTAAGAAGGTTGTAGATATATTTAGGCGACTTTTATAAATTAATAAGGAGGTGTTTGTTTATGTTGAAGATTAAGAATGCGGTTAAGAAGTATCGCTGTGTCCCTGTCGCCACTGGTGTTGCGTCTGTTGCTATGGCTTTCCCGGCTTTTGCTGAGGGGCTACTCCGGCTACGGGCCTTGACAGCCTGTTAGCCACGTTTTCCGTGGTTACGGCCTGGCTCTGGAAGGAATGTGGGCTTCTGCTCACCTGGATTTTAAGCCAGCCTATCCTTTTGGCCGCCATGTGTCTGTTCTTCGCTGGCGCCGTGGTTGCGTTCTTCATGCGCATTTACCATCAGGTATGATTCAGAAGGGGACCCCGGTCCCCTTCCCCCATTGAGGTGATTTTATGATTGATTTATTCAACCTTTTTATAGATGTGATTCTGTTCCCCATGTCCCCGGATGCCTTTACCCTTGATACGAATATTATGTGGCAGTTCATGCTTTTAATCCTGTTACCCGTTGGCCTTATCCGTATCACGAAACAGCTTGTTAAGGGGGTGTTTTAATGTATGCGCTTTCTGTTCTACTCTTTGGCTTTGGCCTGTTTTGGATTGTCTTTTTTGCTTATCATTTCTTTAAGTATCGCAATCCATATAAGCTCTTTATGGTCTTTGGCAAGAAAGGTAGTGGCAAGACTACGCTCATGTGTAAAATGGCACTTAAATACCGTAAGAAGGGTGGCACGTCTATAGCAACGTGCATATACCTGGAACTTATCACTTCGATACCGTTGATATTGGTGTTGCCCATTTTCCTGAAAATTCTATCCTGCTTATAGATGAGGTGGGCCTTGTATGGGATAACCGTAATTTCAAGTCCTTCCCGGAACACGTAAAGGTTTATTTCAAATATCAGCGGCAGTATAAACATATCGTGTATCTGTTCTCCCAGTCCTTTGATGTTGACAAGAAGATACGTGACCTTACTGACCATCTGTACATCATCCACAACTTCCTGAACTGCTTTTCCATTGCCAGGCGTATCACAAAGACAGTTGCCGTTGTCCATGCGGATAAGTCGGCCAGCGGTGAATCAAAGATAGTGGATGATTACAACATTGATTCCCTGCTCCTGGCCCCCTTCGGTTCCGTGCGTTTTACCTACATCCCGAAGTATGTAAAGTATTTCAATTCCTACAATCCTCCCCAGCTCCCGGAGAAGGAGTTTGAATACATGCCGTTCCCGGAACTGGTGAAACAGGGGAAGCTGGGAGCGCTCCGCCGGGCGATGGCCGGCGGACGCGTACAGCTTCATGAGGTCGTGAGGAAATGGAACCGTAAGAAACGGTGACCGACTTCGGACCCCTGTCTAATTAGGTCCGAAGTCCTATCAATTTCTGACTTTTTCACACAATTTACACAATTCATGTTAGGAGGTTTTGCCCATGCTTTATTATTTCAACCCATTGATTGAGGATGGTATCTTTTATTCCTGTGATTCCCTCCGTTACTCCTTTGAGTTCCCGGATACAGATACGGTTGAATCCTTCCTTTCCTTCCTCTCCCATCTTCCAGGCTCTACTTATTATCAATCCTTAAAGGATTTTGATTACCGATACCTTTTTGTGTTTGGTATCAAAGGATTATCATTTTCCATTGGCCTTTGTATGAATGGTGTAAAGAAAGAGACGGTCTTACAGGGTTTCCTGGACTTTAACCCAAACAAGATACTTGGTGAGATTGCTTATGATGATGGGTTCATGCGTATAAGTGTATCTCCTTTTGACCAGGAGGAAGTGGAATACAGAGGCCTGCAAAGCCAGATAGGACAGCTCCTAAGAACGGTCCTAAACGAACTGTTCCCCATGGTAAAAACAATAAAGATAAAAAGATGGGATTTAGCAGTGGACGTGCCATATGGCCGTGACTGTGTACAGCTTATCAAGGATAACAGGAAATACAGCCAATTTTACAAATCAGCGCAGGACTTTACAGAATATTTAGGATGTATGTCCGCTCCCGGCCGGGTAAAGGTCTACAACAAACAGATAGAGGCTGGCCTTGATTATCCCCTCACCCGGATAGAGGTTACGCTGGATAGCCTGGACTACATAGATTGTTGTCGGTGCTGGCCCAATGTTTATACTCGTAGTGTATTGGATTTGGGTGATAACAAGGTCTTGATACAGCTTATGTGTAAGGAACCTGTTGACAGCATGGATTTCTATCTCCGTCAGTTATCACCTAACACGAAACGTAAGTATAAGGCCCTGCTCCTGGACCGTCCCTTTGAGATTGAGGGTCCCATATTTAACAAGTTGCGCAAACAGTTATTAAGATATCAGGAGGGAAATTTTTATGAATAAGCCAGTTGGAAAAATCAAAGTCAATGTTTATCTGACCACGAAACAGTATGACCGCCTTTGCAGGTACATGGAGTTCTGTGAATGCTACTCCACCCCGGCTGAAATGGCAACAAGGCTTGTCCAGGTGGGCCTGGCCGAAGCAATCAAGCGTGGGGTGATTGAGGAGGATTAATATGACGTCTGAGGATAAAATTTATTTCTGTTCGGTTTTCTTTGTTGTTTTGCCGCTTTTATACTTTGCTATCCATAACTATTTTGTCCGCAAGCGTTCGCGTGGCAGGAAGTATACCGACTTGGACATGATTGTATGTTATGTTTACATGATTGCATTTATTCTGTTTTCCTTTTACTTTAAGTACATTGCTAATCTTTGAATTTTCTAAACAGGAACATGGTTAATGCTATAGCTCCACAACACCAAAAAGCTTTATTTGTAGTTAGTCCAATGATTCCATTGATTATATTTTCCATGTTTACTCCTTTCGCATATCCCCGCATAGAGCCGGGGATTTTGCTGTTATAGTGCTTTTGGTAATATGCCTTTTGCTTCTAGGACTTCTACTAATGTTTCTATGTCTTGTCTGGTTTCTTTGGTTCCCTTCTTTGTCTGGTATTCTAGGTTGGTTAGTCTTATGTCTATTTCTTCTAATTTGTTTTTATAGCCTTGTTTTGTACTTTTAGAGTTTCTATGCTATCATGGATTGGTTTAAGTTCTTCTTGTAGCATTCCTCTGATAGCCTCTATCATTTCATTTTCATTCATTTGGGGTATCCTCCTTAAAATTCTTTAAAATCGCTTCTCGTTCATTCTGGTGCGTTATGGATGATTGTTCGTCTTTTTTGTCGTTTTCAATTTGATTTATTTCATAATTTGGTATAGATATCGCAAGTTCATTTATTATTCTTTTTGTTACGTATTCTGGTTTATTAGGTTTGTCTGTATAAAAATTAATAAGTTTTATATCGCTTGTTTGACAATTTCTTTTACTTTCATGTCTCTTTCTCGCCGTTTGTATTGTTGATGTGATATATCATTTAATTCAATTAAAAGTAAAATATTATAATTTTTATCAAATATACCAAAATCAATATTTCGATATAATTCATTTTGATATTTAAATTCACCTGTTTTTGTATAATTGTAGCTAAATTTACTTGGGGTTATAATAATTAAATCATATTTTTTAAGTTCATGTAACACTGATAGGAATTTTTTTTCTGTACAGGTGAGAAGTTCTTCTTTTTATATTGATTTTTTATTAATATTATTATTTTTTTCTGTGTTTTCTTCTACCTTTATTTCTTCTGTCTTTTTAAATGTCTGTGACGTTTGTACTGTTGATTTTCTCTTTTGGTTGATTGTTTTAATTATTATAAAAAATTATAAGTACAATTATTACTATGGACACTTCATTCATGTTTTTCCTTTCTTTTATCTTAAGAATTATATGATATTTATTTCATGCTGATATCTCCATGTATATTGTTTGCCACAATTCCTTTATTGGTTTTAACATTGATTCCAGATGTGCCTTGCATATCTTTTTCTATGAGGTCTTTTACGTATCCTGAAAAGCTTTTATAGCCTTTGCTTTTCATGTGTTCTTTGATTGTTGGTAGTTCGTCTTTTTGTATGTATACTTTTTGTGGCGAGTAATTATTTTCATTATATTCTTTGTTATATTTTGCATTGCTCATTTTTCCCCTCCATAGTACTATGTTTAATTTTGCCAAAACATAGTACTATGTTTTGTGACATATGCCTATGGACATAGTACTATGTTTTTGATAAGATATAGGTGTAACAATAAATAACAATTAAGTGCTTAGTTAGTATCTATTTTACCACATTTTTAGTTAGTCCACAAGGATGATTTAGTTAATTGATTAAGGAGGGTTTTGATATGACAGTTGAACGGGTTTTAAATTTCCCATTTGTTGAAGATGGTACGCTTGTTTATATCCGGGATGAATCGTTTAAGTTACTCGTATGCTCTTTTCGTGTATTCCCCCAAATGACACGTTGGTGGCCGTTTGATGTAAAATCATTTTCTTGGGATGATGATAATGACCTCTATATCACACTGAAAGGAATGGGTTGATATGATGGATAAAAAGCGTATCCGTAAGACAATCAATGATGCTGTGGAAGGTTATCTTCTGCGTGATAATGATATTGATTCAACGTTTGACTATTCTTGGATTTGTGCGCAATTGAGTTTTGCATGTACCATTGATGCAATTACTGTTGATGAGCGTGATTCTTTGCGTGGTGTTGTCACTCACGCCTATAAAACTAACAGGAGGGGTCCAGAATGCGTAGACTTTCCAAGGCTCTCATAGAGCAGGAACAGAATGAAACCAGTGTGGCGATATGCCGGGCCATGGCCTTGCATGACCAGTGCCGTGTGGATGTGCTCCAATATCATTTCGCCCGCCTGGAACATATTTTGGCTTACCTGGATGAAAAGACGGATTCCATCCCGTCCATATCCAGTGAGGTCCAGACAACATAGCTTGTTCTCCGGGGTATCCGTTCCGGCTCTGCCCCGGATTATATATAACAATCAATTAGTTAGTTGAGAAAGAGAGGTTTTGATTATGGTATATGAGATTTTAGGCATTGAGAGATTCGAGGGTATCTCTAAAAAGACAGGTAAACCCTATGACTTCACTCGTTTCTATGCGGTTCCGTCCAGACAGCCTGATAAAGTCCGCGGTCGCCGTGTGGAACAGGTTGATATCTGGAATGCGAATATGCCCCGGATATTTCTGGTATCCATCCAGAGGATTTTGTGGATATCTCCTATGGCCGCGGTGGTTTTGTCGAGGAATGCCGTCTGGTCGATTCTCCAAACTAGCGGATGTGAAGTCCCCGGCTCCCGGTGTAGCCTAGGGGCCGGGAATACCCCCTTCCCCTTGACTACAGAAAGGTGCCAGGTCCCTGGCGGTAGCGGTTCATCATGCCATGGATGCACCTACGGGGCCGCGGACATAAGAAATGTAACACGTGGCGGTAGCGGCTCCGTCCGGGCCTGGGATTTGCTGATGCTGGAAATGTGTTACAGGTAAAGGCTGGTGACAGTATGCATTTTGATGAATTTGATAAGATTTTAGTTGGTGTTGTCTTGCTGGGTATCTGCTTTATGTTGCTCCTGCAGGTTTTACGGTTTTGATATGTTGTGAATGAAGGTTGGTGACGAGATGCATATAGAACTTACGGAACGGGAACTACGCTATCTTAACCGGGTCGTAAATGTCCGTCTGGATGAATTGATGGAACGCTGTGCCCGGATTCGCCGGATACGCTCTCTTGAGGATATCATTACCAGTGAGCGTTTTAGCATTGCTGAATCTGAAATCAAGGTCATGAAAGGGGTCCATGATAAAATCGCGGATGCTCTCTCTGACTGTAACATATGACAAGATGTATCCTGACATACTTAATAAAATAAAGTAACTATTCCTAATAAGTCTAGTTTAACGAATAGTTAACAGGGTTAGTCTTTGAAATCCCTGCGTATTCTATGTTTTCTTATGATTTCCCCATTTACTAACAATTGAATAAATATTATTAATATTATTCTTTTGCTGAAGCTGAACATAATTTGACTAAGTATTGATTAATCCCAACCTCGTCTGTAATTTTATATATTAAAGGTGTATATTATTTTAATCAGCCGCCCCTTTATTTACATAATATTTTTACGTAAACCGAATCACATCAAATATGGAAATGACAGTATCCTTTTTACGCCATTCATACCCTCTCCTGCTTTTGACAAGGCGTTTTTCACATTCAGCCCGTTTAAGTAATCCATTCCCCAGGTGCACATCACATCCAGAACCGGAATAATGCTTTTTCCATTTTCTGTCAATCCGTTCTTGATTTTTAGGCCCTGGGAGGAACCATCCTGATTCAGCGCTTCTGTCACCCATACCCGTCCTGTTTTTCCGGGAATGATTCCTTTCCAATTGCAGGCCATGTGTTTACAGTCCTCTTCCTCCAGTTCCACGAAAAAGTATTGGTTCAGAAATTCATTGATTTTAGTCCCTTACCAGGCATAATAGTATCATGAATTCAATTCAGAAGGAAACAAAGGAAAGGATGTGAAATGATCATGCAGAATATATATTTTGCTGGAGGATGCTTCTGGGGAGTGGAAGAATATTTTTCCCGTATACCGGGTGTCTGCGATACTGAGTGCGGCTATGCCAACGGAACCAGGAGCAATCCAACTTACGAGGAGGTCTGCTCAGACACCACCGGGTTTGCTGAAACAGTCCGTATTATGTACAATCCGGACATTGTTGCACTGCGCATACTGGTCAGACAGTTTTTCAAAATCATCGACCCTGTCAGCGTAAACCGGCAGGGAAACGACCGAGGAAGTCAGTACCGGACCGGCATCTACTATACCAGTGATGAGGATCGCGGCCCCATCCAGACTGTCATGTATGAAATTCAGAAGGATTACAGCCAGCCGCTGGCCGTGGAATTTGAACCTCTGAGGAATTTTTATCCGGCAGAGGATTACCACCAGGACTATCTGCAAAATCACCCCCATGGCTACTGCCATATTGATTTCAGCAGCCTTAAGGACCTCATTGTGCGTCCGGACGGGAGAACGGGCATAAAGCAGGATCAGACAGAGCTTCAAAAACGGCTGACCAGGGAACAATATGACGTGACACAGAATGCCTCCACCGAAAGGCCCTTTACAGGACAATATTGGAATCACCATGAACCAGGCATCTATGTGGATATCGTTACAGGAGAACCGCTTTTTACCTCTGCTGACAAATTTGATTCCGGCTGCGGATGGCCCAGCTTTACAAAGCCGGTTATGTCCTGCGCAGTAACGGAACACCCTGACAGCAGCCACGGCATGCACCGCGTGGAAGTGCGCAGCAGCGAGGGAGATTCCCATTTAGGCCATGTGTTTGAAAACGGTCCTGCCGGGACCGGCGGAATGCGCTACTGCATCAACAGCGCTGCCCTCCGCTTCATCCCCCGCAGCAGGATGGATGAGGATGGATACGGGGCTTATCTGGAGCTGTTAAAATAGACTGACTGAATTTTCTTGTATTCCGTAAAGTCATTATCAATAAGTAAAAACAATCAATTGACAATCATTTGCAATTGACGCTAAAATATATCTTATAGCGCGTCTGACGCGACAAGACTATTTTATGAAATGAGGCATCCACTTACATGAGTCAATTATCATACCATGAACAGGTAGACCGGGAAAACATTCTGCGGCTGCGCAATCTGATAAAAGACCTGCCGCCATTCTGCGGTGACTTTTTCCGCGGAATCGAGCCCAGGACATCTTCCAGGACCAGGATTGCCTATGCCTATGACCTGCATGTGTTCTTTGATTTCCTCCATAAGGAAAATCCGGCTATTGCAAGATTACTGTCAAGGATATCACATTGGATCAGCTGGACCAGCTGTCTGTCACGGATTTTGAGGAATATATGGAATACCTGAAATACCGTTTCAATGACAGGAACCAGGAGGTCATGAACAAGGAACGGGGAATCATGCGCAAAATATCCTCCCTGAAAAGTTTTTATAATTACTATTACAGGAATGAACGAATTAAAAACAATCCTGCCGCCCTGGTACAATTGCCCAAACTCCATGAAAAGGAAATCATCCGGCTGGACGTGGATGAGGTGGCCCTACTTCTGGACGAGGTGGAACAAGGTGACAAGCTGACCGATAAGCAGAAAAGTTACCATACGAAAACAAAGACGCGGGACCTGGCCTCCTTACCCTCCTTCTGGGAACCGGAATCCGTGTGTCCGAATGTGTGGGGCTAAATATCTCCGACGTTGATTTTAAGAACGGCGGCATCCGCATCTACCGCAAGGGCGGCAAGGAGGTGACCGTATACTTCGGGACAGAGGTGGAGGACGCCTCTTAGACTACCTGGAGGAACGCGACCGTATCATCCCGGAACAGGGACACGAGGACGCCCTTTTTCTCTCCCTGCAGCGCAGGCGGATGGCCGTGCGCAGCGTGGAAAATCTGGTTAAAAAGTATGCCCGCACCGTAGCTCCTTTAAAACCAATCACCCCTCACAAGCTGCGCAGCACCTATGGCACCAACCTGTACAGGGAGACAGGCGACATCTATCTGGTGGCCGATGTGCTTGGCCACTCCGATGTCAATACCACTAAGCGGCACTATGCCGCGCTGGAGGATGAGAGAAGACGCAGCGCCAGGAATAAGGTCAGGCTTCGGGAGAAATAGAATTACAGTACCGGACAGAAATAATTTACAGTACCGGACAGAGCGTGCAGACTGTGCAGACTTCCCGCCGCACGGTCTGTCATATGTTCTGGCCCACCTGTTGTGCACAGCAAAAACATGACCCAGGATACAGGCGGGGACAAAATCACGACCAGTCCCTTTTAATGTCAGATATATGTATCTGTTTCTTTTTGACCTTATTCAGAAAATATTCCAGTATCTGCTGTATCACGATTTCCGGTATGGGCTGGAAGTACAGAAGATTTTGTACGGCTGCCATGCCCTGGTCCTCCAGGTATCGGTCCTCCCGCCTTCCCCTCCCCATTTCCGGCGCCTCCGCCAATAGCATCACCATCTCAGCCAAAGGCAGGGATGCCTTTTTATCGAAAAGCATCTGACCGTCTCTTTGAAGGCATATGAAAATCCGCGTTGAAGGTATCATACGTAATCTTTTCCAACGCCAGGCTCTTCTCCAGTTCCTCCTTCTGCTCTTTGTCAATGGGACCATATTCCATCTGTATTCCCAAATCCGAAAAAAACTGCCGCATATCTGTTAAGCAGCGGGCAAATCCGTTGGTATTCCTCCTTAAAAAGAGATTGTCCTATTGAAAAAGACACAAATCTGTTCTGCAGCAGGCACCGGACATACTCACTTGTTTTTTCCGCCCCCTCGACTGGAATGCCAAGCTCTATCATGTGACGCAGGAAGGCAAATGCGCAGCGCATATCAGACGCATCTGCTGAAAAGGTCCGTACCTTTGCCAGACACGTTCCTTCCCCGCCGTAAATCCGGGCGTCAGTCTTCCTTCCTTATTTTCCTTCAGCTGTATTTTTGCAACATCCAGACAGCTGCATGTAACTCTTTCCGGAACAGTTTACTTACAGCAAGCTGCCTTCCTCTCACCTCAATCTTTGACACTTCTTTTGGAAGCCACGGGGAAGTCCTGACCAGGAAACGGCGTTTATCAGGATCCGGATGAACCGCCGCAGTCTGCTCCGGCTGAACATTCGCCCCGGAAGGTCCACCTGTGCTCCCCGTTCCTCCAACAGTTCAAACAGCCGCTTACAATCCGGGCAGTAGCCGTAAATTTTAAACAGCTTACCGGTACTGCCTGAAAATAAAAAGCCGTCATGGTTCCATCTCACACTGCATATATCATCCAGGCTGTATCTGTGTTTTCTGAAAAATATATCCCGAAACAAGATCTCCTCCCCTTTGACCTGGAGCATTCTGCATCCATAACACCAAAGCCATAAACCCATGGTGCCAAAATCAGTAAAATCCCAGGGACATACCTGCCGACGCAGTCTCATTGCCATTAGGTAATCCCGATAGCACCAAAACGACATCAGGCCCCCGAATACGATTCCAATCGCACCTATGATTCTTATAGTCCGGGCGCTGATAAGCAGTTTTTGCCGGCCGGACAGCACGGCCTTTTCCGCCTTTCTTTCCTGTTCCGGTTTATTCTGAGTCTCTTTGATCATCCTCTTTTGCCCCCGTTCATCACTCAGCTGCCAATCATGTTCTATGACAGGCTCACTGCACGGATATACGCTTCAGCTGGCCTTTTTTTCTTAAGCTCTCCCACCAGTCCGGACATATCGTAATCCGCAGGCGTTTTTAACTGGGCCGTCAGCACATAGGTGGACGCCTCCTCTGTAAGCTGGATATTCACCATCTTGCAGTTCTGGTCCTGCAATGTCCGGTTGATGAACTGGAAGATGTCCTCATCCAGGCTTTCGCAGTATTCAATCTCCACCTCTTTGTCCTCCCCGTTCCTTCTGGAAAAATAACCTTTCCTGCCCAGGAACAGTTCCGAGAGCATCACGATAGCCGTGGATACAGCCCCCAGAATATACATTCCCGCTCCCATGGACATACCCACGCCCACAGTCGCCCATATTCCTGCCGAGGTAGTGATTCCGTTCACACTGTTGTTCCGGAAAATAATGATGCCTGAACCAATAAAGCCAATTGCCGTAACCACACCCGCCGCCACACGGGAAGTCCAGTTTACATACTCGTTCAGCACATCCCCGAACCCATACTTTGAGATAATCATCATCATGGCAGAGGCCACTGCAATAATTACATGGGTCCTGGTGCCTGCCGTCTTCTTTTTACTTTGTCTCTCGCATCCAATCAGACCTCCGCAAAGAGCAGCGGCCACCAGCCGTAATACGTAGATGAGCTGTTCCGTGACAAATTGATTCATTTAATTCCTCCGTCCCGGAGCACAGTCCTGTTTCAGGCTCCTGTGCCAATCCTTTTAGAAAATTTTAGTTACTTAAATTATATCATGGTTCCAGCCGGAATGTAACCGCCCAATCATCCCCCACCACCCTTTTATTGGTCCGCCTGGTATGCATTCCGGGCGATTTCCGCTTTTTCGGCATCCGTCAGATCATCCTCCAATATGGAAAAATCAGGTCCGGGATACCCCTTTGCAGCGCATACACAGCCGGTTTAAACCAGTGCAGGCATACAGCGTCCTCCACCAGCCACTTGTAAAACGCATCCCTCCAATTTCTGATACCATTCCATCATTATACCATAGCGCAAAAAAGGCAAACCGAAAGGTCTGCCAAAAGACATGGTATGCTTCTTATGCTTCCGCGGCTGCCAGGGCCTTTCCCAGCTTCCTGCACTGATTCAATGCATCTTCATCCGGACTCTCCTGGGCAATAACGCCTTCGCCACCCACCACATCAGCTCCCGCATGAGCCATACGTGCCTGCCAGTCGCGCATCCACTCTCCATCACCCCATCCGTAGGAACCAAAGAGACCTATATGCTTACCGGAAGCAAATGCCTCCACCTCTGTCACAAACGGCTCCATCTCGCTCTCTTCCAGAACCTCTGCTCCCATAGCCGGGCATCCCAGGCAAAAACGCCTGCATCCTTAAGTGCATCTGCCGATATATGGGAGATCTCTGTTACCAGAGCATCCTTTCCTGCCTCCCTGATGCCTTCCGCCACCGCGTTGGCCATAGCTCCGTGTTGCCTGTCTGCGACCAGAAAACTACCATAATCTGATTCATGTCGTATGTCCTCCTTATATTGTCATTGATTTATATTGCTTCAGATTGTGTATCCTTAAGATTGCATCAATCTTCAT
>ENA-OQCK01000630-OQCK01000630.1-human-gut-metagenome-genome-assembly--contig:-NODE-630-length-17330-cov-3.243213_pt1 | contig 17330 bp, 17 predicted proteins | sample MGYA00242498_ERZ504578 | MGnify/ENA primary metagenome ERZ504578 (study PRJEB26092, sample SAMD00036229) | human gut metagenome | host: Homo sapiens | study: EMG produced TPA metagenomics assembly of...
CTGAATGAGACTGAATGTTAAACCTTTGAAAACTTAAAAGAATATGAAAAGCAACTTTGAAAAAACATGATTTTACTCTCCCAGATAGAAATAAAAAAGGTCAGGTTCCTTTCCAACCCCTGACCTCCTTTTAACTTCTGTCTTAAAAGCCTCAGTGACTTTATCGATGAAAGCTTAGGCAAATATAAATAAAATCCTAAACTTCTCATCCTATTTATCAATTATTTATTCATTGACTTATGAAAACTAAGAAAAAGTTTTTTCATGGTCCTGCTCATGTTATGTCTTCATCTGAACTCATTTGCACAGCATATCAGTATGCAGTTGAAGAACGTGACTGTAAACAGGCCATTGAAACCATACAGAAGCAAAATGGATATTCATTTACATTTGCGGCAAGCGATCTGAATACCCAGAAGATTATTACGGTAACAGCAAGGAACCTACCCATAGAGAAGGTAGTGGAACAGATTTTAATAGGACAAAATGTTAGTTATACAGTTCAAGGTAAAGACATCATTATAAAAAAGAAAAGTAACCAAGCCACACAACAGAAGAAAAAAAGTACAATCAGCGGAATCATCACAGACAATTACGGGGAACCGATCATCGGTGCCAATATCAAAGAAAAAAATGGTACAAATGGGACTATCTCCGATATTGACGGAAAGTTTCAGCTCACTGTCGACGAAGGTAGTAGCGTACAAATATCTTACTTGGGATATCTGACGCAGGAAGTGAATACCAGAAACAAAACGCATCTGGCTATCTCAATGAAAGAAGACGCGCAGGCGTTGGATGAAGTTGTCGTTGTAGGGTACGGAACGATGAAGAAAAGAGACCTGACCGGTGCCATTTCTTCTATCAAAATGGATGAAACTCCCGTGCAGACCTTCACGACGGTCAGCCATGCGTTAGCCGGAAAAGCAGCAGGTCTGCAAGTAGTGCAGACGAGTGCACAGGTAGGCGGCGGCAGTAGTTTCAATATACGTGGAGCAGCCTCTGTCGGCGCCGGGAACGATCCGCTTATCATCATTGACGGTTTTCCCGTTTCTTCCAGTTCTACGCTTGGTTCGGGCAATCGTTACGAAGCGGGGCAAACCGATAATATTCTCGAATCTATCAATCCGAATGACATTGATCGATAGAGGTTCTGAAAGACGCCAGCTCTACCGCTATCTACGGTGCAAGGGCCGGACACGGTGTGATTATCGTTACTACCAAACGGGGAAAAGAAGGAAAAGCAAGCGTCAACTACTCAGCCAATGTCTCTGTGCAAAGAATGAAAAACTCATTCAAGATGTTGAACGGGCAGGACTATATGTATCAGACCAACCGATATTATCACGAGCTAATGGCTGAAAGAAAAAGGAGAAGGCATTTACGAGGATTATATGATTCCGAATGATGATGCGGCGGACTTTAAGCCCAGATACTCGAACGACCAGATACTCAACGCGCCGACAGTTCCTTGGTTTGACGAAATCACACGTACCGGACTTATGCACCAGCATAATGTTTCTATAAACGGCGGAACGGAAAAAACGAAATATATGGCTTCTATCAACTACCTCAACCACTCCGGTGTAGTGAAAAATAATGACATGGAGCGCTTCACTGCAAAAATAAATCTGGACCAGCAGATTTCCAAGTACGTAAAGGCCGGATTGTCTTTCAATATTAGCCGTAATAACTACGATAATGTACCTTTGGGAAACGGCGAGAATGAAAATTCCGGTATCATTACTGCTGCTGTTGCTTTCAACCCGACTGTTCCCGTCAGAGATGAAAAAGGAAATTATTCGACCAATCCTCAGATGCCTCAACTCCCGAACCCGGTGTCTCTCCTCGAAATTAATGATAAAACTGTAAAGGAACGATTGTTGGGTTCGGCTTATATAGAAGTGGAACCCATCAAGGGACTGAAACTAAAAGCCAATTTGGGTATCGACCGAAAATATCAGAAACGAAAAACTTATCTTCCGAAAACCACTCAATACGGGGCGGCAGTCAACGGTCAGGCATATTTAGCCAGGAAGATAACAAACGACTATTTAATGGATCTGACAGCCAATTATCAAAAAATATTTGGTGAACATAGTTTCAATGTTCTTTTCGGTTATTCCTATCAGAAGTTCAACACCGAAGGATGAGTGCAGGTAATCAAGATTTTATCAATGATTCATTCCTGTACAATAATCTGGGAGCAGGAAACTATAGTCGACCGCCGGTAGGTTCGTACGCTTCGGTAAGCAGCTTGAGTTCTTACTTCGGACGTTTCAATTATTCGTGGAAAGAAAAATACCTGCTCACTGCCACCATTCGTGCCGACGGCGCTCCAACTTTGCCAAAGGACATCAATGGGTTATTTCCCTTCCGTATCCGCTGGCTGGCGCTTCTCCGAAGAAAAATTTATCAAGAGTTCTTCCTCTGACTTTCTTTCGAATGGTAAACTACGCTTAAGTTGGGGACAAACCGGTAATTATAATGTAGGCAACGGAGCTCTCGACTATTATGGAGCAGACCCGTGGTATGGCAGCCAATTCGGTGATTCACAGCACGTAGGTATCTATGTATCACAATTAGGTAACCCGAACCTGACATGGGAAACGACAACCGAATTTAATATCGGTCTGGACTTGGGATTTTTCAACAATCGGATTAACCTGACTGCCGAATATTTCCAGCGTACGATCTCCGATTTGCTGGTGAAGAACAAAACGATTCCCCATTATAATGAAGTGAAAACCATTGCAGCCAACATTGGTTCGACTCAAAGTAACGGTGTGGAACTGACTCTGAACACGCAAAATATACAGACTAAACAGTTTACATGGAGTACTGATTTAACTTTCTCAACGTATAACGACCGTTGGAAAGAACGAGATCCGAACTGGAAACCTGCTGCCTATCAGAAGGAACAAGACCCGATTCGCGGAGTCTTTGCCTATGTAGCCGACGGACTGTTACAACCTGGTGAGGAAGCCCCCGCCCACCAGCCGCAACTTCTTCCCGGACAAGTGAAACTCAAGAATATAAATGGAGATGATAAACTGAATGAGGAAGATATGGTCTTAATCGGACGCAATGACCCCAAATTCATTTTCGGTTTCAACAACAATTTTTCTTATAAGAATTTCGACCTTAATATATATATGTATGGACAGGTAGGTAAAATTGCCGGAGCAAACAGTTATTACGACGCCTGGGGATCTTACGGAAACCGCATCAAACTGGGACAGAATGTACCTGTCTCTTTCAAGGATGCCTGGAGTTCGGACAACCAGACAAGTACACGCCCCAGCTTCATCGAGTCGGCTTATGGTACCGGTGATCTGTTTCTCCAGAAAATTTCATTCCTGCGTATCAGAAATATCACATTAGGCTACACCGTGCCAATCAGTAAAAGTATCTGTAACCGACTGCGAGTGTATGCTGACGTCAACAATCCATGTGTATGGACCAACTGGAAAGGCCAAGATCCGGAAACGGACAGTAACACGAATGCATATCCCAACGTCACTAGTTTTAGTATCGGAGTAGATATTTCATTCTAAATAAACCTAAAAAGAATTGAACATGAAAAGAATTACAAAACTTATATATCTTGCTCTCGGAAGCTGCCTCATCGCAGGACTAAACGCTTCGTGTGAACTCGTCTCCGAGAACTATGGTGATATCAACACCAGTATCTTCCCCAAAACGGCAGAAGACGCTGACGCTATCACAACGTCTGCCGCATACGCCACCTTTAAAAATAGTGGCTATGGAGGTCTGTTCAATATAGCAACAGGCATACAAATCGTCAGCGACGAAGCAGGCGATTACGGAATGTGCAACTGGGGTTGGGACCACATCAACTATGCCAACTGGAACACCCTCAAGATATCCGGTTCCGGTAGCTGGCTGACTGTTGAGAGCTACGCCTATGTAAACGATATCAGTAAAATGACTCTGACTATCGACCGGTTGAACGATATTGAAATGGACGATGCCCTCAAACAGCAATACATCGCCGAACTTCGTATGGGCAGGGGGTGGCTGGCATACCTTCTCTATGATTCTACGGTCCAATCCCCATTGCCGACCTGGAAACACTCAAGAATCCTATGGCTGAGAAAATTCTCCCCCGACTCAGCGAGGAAGAAATGCAGACATATATCGAGACTGAACTTACAGAAGCAAGCAAAGTACTGCCTGCCAACTACAAAAAGGGAGATAAGAACTATGGTCGTTTTACAGCCGGATTGGCACATACTGTTTTGCTAAAACTCTATATGCTGACCAAGCAATGGGACAAGGCGGAAGCAGAGGGACGCGAACTGATGAAACCTGAATATGGTTTCGAACTTGTACCCGAATACAAAGATATATTCACGCTGGCAAATGAGAAGAACCCGGAAATTATCTGGGCTTGCCAATGTGCCAAAGGATACCAGGAACATAAATGGCAACCTCATGTATTACCCAACGACTATAATTTCACTTCTTATCTGGATAAAATGACCAAATGGAACGGATATAAAATCTCATGGGATTTATGCAGACCTTTGATCCGGCAGACAGACGTTTGCTGACGATTGCATACGAATATACCAGTAAAGACGGAGTGGTACATAATGAAAAGAATGACAGACCGGATCCTTCCGCTCAATTATATTTAGGAGCAGTTCCATTGAAATATGAATTTGATCCGGATTGTACGGGAGAAGATTCACAAATAGACTGGATTATCTACCGGTATGCCGATGTGCTCACTTTGACAGCAGAGGCTATTGTACGCAACAAGAATGCCGTAACGCAGGAAGCTGTTGATTTGCTTAATGAAGTGCGTACCCGCTCGCTTCCGGGCAAAGAATACAGCCTGCAAGATTTGAACAGTGTGGACAAATTTCTGAAAGCTGTATTGGACGAAAGAGGTTGGGAGTTATATTTCGAAGGAAACCGCCGCCAAGACCTGATCCGCTATGGATTATTTGTGGAAGCTATCAAAAAGAAGGCTCAATCAATGGGTAAACAAACACTCGTGGATGAAGACCGTTACCGCTTCCCTATTCCACAAGATATTATTGATGAAGGTCAGGGAATAATCAAACAGAACCCCGGTTATTAATCACTGAAAAGAAAAAAACATGAAAAAGTTAATTTATAGCATCATCGGACTACTAATGTTCGCCGGTTGCGAAGATGATTATAAGACCGACATCACAATTCCAATGTCGGGCATATATCTGAGTTCTCCCGCCGAAGGAGCAACTATGGACTTAAATGATGAAAGTAAAGATTCATACGAGTTTACTTGGGATAAGGCTTCGGAACAAGGTTCAGTACTGATATTCAGCACTACCAAAGACCTTGTAAAACAGGTTACCGTAGAAGCAGGAACAGGAAAAAATTGCAATATATCAGCACTGGTTATCAACCAATTACTTTCAAAGTTAGATATTAAATCCGGAAATGAAAGACTCATTTACTGGACTGTAAAAGATAAAAATAACCAGACTGCCGCCGCATCAGAAGTTCGTACGCTACAAGCCAGACGAATGAAAAGTATCTTGCTTGCTCCTGAAGATATGTCGACAGCCACTTTGTTGGCAGACGCTACACAAACCAAAATAAAATTTGAATGGGATGCTTCAGGAATCGGTAATGATACAGAGTGTACGGTACTTCTTTCTTTAGATCCGGAAATGGACAACTTCGTAGAACTGCCGACCAAAGGAACAGGAAATATATCGATCACCCACGAAGAAATGGAACAGACAATCGAAAAACTGTCTATCAAGCGTTACCGGACCAATACTATTTATTGGAATGTACGTAACAATGCAGATCAGTCACTTATTTCGCGTGTCGCCAACACATTATACACAAACGACATGATGCGTTTGGTTGACAAACGTGGAGATGAAACGATCACTTATCCCGTAGTCCGCGTGACATTCTCCGACGGAACTTCGCAAGTGTGGACAGCCCAAAATCTGAATACTACCAAATACCCGGATGGAACGGAAATCGAAGCCGAATATTACAGATATGCTCCCGAATCCCTTGGAGAAGACTGGATCAAAGCAATCGGTACCTATTACAGTTTTGTGATTCGCGACCGGATTATCCCGAAAGGCTGGAGAATACCGACCGAAGCGGAATGGAATTATTTATTCTCTGAAGCCGGAAAGAATGGCGGGTATAATGTTCTTAAAGATCCTGCCTATTATTATAAAGATCCTACTGGTCAGGAACATTTGAATGAATGGGGACTGAGCTTTACTTCAGCAGGTACATGGAACTTGGATAGGGACGCAATCGAACTGGCCCAGGAAAAATTCTACTTTATGGCCGCCGACTTGGGCGATCCTGCAACCTGGAACGATCCCTGGCGAGCTTTAATCCATGACAACAGCGAAACATTATGGGTATCCTGGGCTAAAGGAACCGTCATGCGCTATATCTATGCAGAATAACTAATAAAACATGAATCATTATGAAAAGATATTACTTTCAAATATTACTGGCGTGTTGTCTGACGCTATTTGCCGGATGTTCCGATTCCGATTCGGAATCCGGTCAGAACGGCATACCCAAAGGTTCAAAAGCTATTGACCTGCAACAAGACAGAAGTGGTCTGCTACGTAATCCCTGCATGGGTTGGGGACTTTATGACGATGCAGTCGGCAATGTAGCCAACGCAGAAGAGTATTGGGCTGCACAAGATGAAGCTGCACGTAACTATGCATCTTTCTTCTATATACGCTGGCGTTGGTCGGAAATGGAACCGGAGGAAGGAAAATATGCCTGGATCTACGACGAGAACTATAAAAAGCTGATTCAAGGAGCGCTCGACCGGGGATTGAAGTTATGTTTCCGTATCTATGACAACGGACAGGACAACATCCGCCAAGGTACTCCCGAATATGTCCGTGCCGCAGGTGCCCAAGGATATGAAGTCGAAGGACAAAATAACGCCAAACTATGGACTCCTTATGCCGACGACCCTATCTTTCAGCAGAAATATGAAAAGTTTGTCGCAGCATTCGCCAAAGAGTATGATAACCCGGATATCGTAGATTTTATCGACGGGCACTCTTTAGGCTGGTGGGGCGAAGGCTCACATATCAAGTACCTGAATTCTGACAAGAAGAAAGAGACTTTCGACTGGTTTACAACGATGTATTCCAAGAACTTCAAGAATATCATTCTGGTATTACCTTATAATAGCGAAATCGGATTCAATACGGAAAAAGAAATCGCTATCGACCAAAAAGGGTATGGATTGCGCAGAGACGGTCTGGGAAGTATGTGGTTTACTGAAAATGACGAGAAAGTAGCGAACGAGATGTATGGAAAAGTTTTAATGGTGGGCGAATGTGCTTACTGGGGAGGATATACGGCTGCTTACGAACCTTTCAAAAATGACACAAAATATTCCTTCAAATCATGGAAGGATGTATATAATCAGAGTTTCGACCATGCCCAGACTTATCATTTCAATACACTCGACCTAAGGACGATTACCGAAACAAAGGGCTGGACGGGACTGGCACCGGAACTTGTCCGCAAATTTGTTCTGAACGGCGGATACAGGGTATATCCTACTTATGTAATCATGCCTTATGAAGCCTCAGCAGGCCAAACCGTATCTATCTCCCACTCATGGAGAAACACCGGATATGGTTACTTGCCGAATAACATGAAGAATTGGAACTATAAGTACAAACCGGCCTTTGCCTTGTTCGACGAGAGCGGCAAACTGGTAAAATCATGGATTGACGAGGATGCCGAACCTTCGCAATGGTTGTCTAACCAACGGAGAAACTATACTTACGAGGTTTCCCTCGACGGTATTTCCAGAGGCAATTACCAATGGGCGGTAGCTATTGTCGACAAGACCAAAGATAACCAACCGGGTATCAATATCGGTATCAAAGATAAGGAGAAGAAGGATGGGTGGACGTTTATCAGTGAGATGACAATTAAATAAATGAACCGATAAAGCATGAAACATATACATTTATATCTATTTGCACTTATCTCCGTGATCCTTACAAGCTGCTCACACGCCTGTCAAAAGGTAGAGTTGCAGGAAGACACCGTATCATGCTTCGCAACCCTTGTATGGGTTGGGGAGTAGTATGATGACGCTAATGATGAAGTACAAAACGCGAATATTTACTGGGCTGCCCAAGACGAGGCAGCCCGTCAATACGCTTCTTTCTTTTATGTACGTTGGAGGTGGTCGGACATGGAACCGGAAGAAGGCAAATACGCCTGGCTGTATGATGAAAATTACAAAAAACTGATACAGGGTGCCTTAGACCGTGGATTGAAACTCTGTTTCCGTATTTACAACAACGGACAGGATAACCTGCGTGCCGGAACTCCTGACTACGTACGCCGTGCCGGAGCAAAAGGATATACCGTAAAAGGATTGAAAGGTGATCTTTGGACACCTTATCCGGATGATCCGATTTTTCAGGAAAAACTGGAAAAGTTTGTCGAAGCCTTTGCCAAGGAATATGATAATCCGGATATTGTAGACTTTGTAGACGGATATAGTCTTGGTTGGTGGGGAGAATGTCACCATGTGATCCTGCAAGACCAAAACAAATTCGAGCAAGTGTTCGACTGGTTCACAACCCTCTATTCCACTCACTTCAAAAATGTGCTTCTTACGCTCCCCTTCGGCAGCCAAATCGGTTTCGACACCGAAAAACGAATTGCAATTGACGGAAAAGGATATGGCATAAGACGAGACGGATTGGGAAGCATGTGGTTCAGTGATGAAGAAAGGAGGATCGTCGCGGATATGTATGGAAAGACACTTCTTGTCGGAGAATCCTGTTACTGGGGATGTTCCACCGATGATTGCACTCCATTCACCTCGGATACACGTTATCGGATGAATACATGGAGAGATGTATACAAACAGACCTTCCAACACGCCATTGAAGGACATTTCAATACGTTGGATTTAAGAGAGCTCCCCGAAACAAAAGGGTGGACCGAACGGGCAAATGACCTGATAGAAAAGTTTATTATCCAAGGAGGATACCGGATATATCCATGCAGCGTATCATTGCCAGTCCGTGCCAAAGCCAAATCGACAGTCCTCATTTCACACGAATGGAAAAATACAGGAAATGGTTATCTACCTAACAATATACCCAACTGGAATTATAAATATAAACCGGCTTTTGCATTGTTTGACCTACAAGGGAATCTAGTGCAAACATGGGTAGACGACAACGCAGAACCTTCGGACTGGTTGCATAACACAGTGCATTCTTATACTTATCCGGTTACTTTCACGGATATTCCGAAAGGTACTTATCAATGGGCTGTAGCTATCATCGACCAAACAAAAGACCAACAGCCGGGAATTAAACTGGCAATCAAAGACAAGCAAGAAAAAAAAGGCTGGTTTCTACTTAATGAGATCGTTATTCAATAAAAAACAATTATATGAAAAATTACAAATTTTCTAAAGAAATAAAGGGATTATTCTCACCGCAGTGAGAATAAATTCTTATCGCTATGAGAAAAAGTTCTCACCATAATGAGAATTTTTCTCATCACGGTGAGAATACTTTGAGAATTATTTCATCTTATAAACCAATGTTCCTCCCTTGACAATATCTTCATGAGAGATAGTATTCTTCGTATAAGGTTCACCATTCAAAGTAATGCTATCCACATACTTATGCTCTTTCGACAGGTTCTCTGCGATAATAGTAAAAGTCTTGCCACCAGCCAAATGCAATACCATTTCAGGCAACTGGGGCGCCCCGAATACATACTCGCCACTCACCGGATTCACCGGATAAAATCCCATTGCACTCAACATATACCATGCAGACATCTGACCACAATCGTCATTTCCGCAAAGTCCGTCAGGTTTGTTTCGGTATTGAGTATCGAAAATCTCACGGATTAACTCTTGTGTACGCTCCGGACGACCGGCTAATGCATATAAATAAGTTACGTGATGACTCGGTTCGTTGCCGTGAGCATATTGTCCGATCAATCCTGTTACATCAGCCAGACCTTCACCTTCCAAAGTAACGGTAAACAAAGAATCCAAATTATTCAGGAAAGGTTCTTCACCACCAAAGAGCCGGATTAATCCCGGGACGTCATGTTGCACGTGCCAGGTATATTGCCATGCATTTCCCTCCGTATAATCTCCCCCTATACTTTCCGAATGTCCCAAAGCACTCGGATTAAACGGAGCCTTCCATGTTCCATCTGCTTTGCGCGGACGCATAAACTGGGTTTCAGTATCAAAGAGGTTCTTATAATAATCGGCACGTTTTGCAAAGTACGCCGCATCTTCTTCTTTTCCCATACGGCGTGCCATGTCGGCAGCAGCATAATCGTCATATACCGACTCTAATGTGGAAGACACCGATTCGGCTTTTATCAGGTCGGTCGGGAAATAGCCGTATTTCGTATATACTTCCCAGTTTGACTTCAACGGATGTGAAACAGTCTGCGTCTTCTTTATAATATTGAAAGCACGCTCCGCGTCAAAGCCACGGAATCCCTTACGATAGGCCTCGGCAATCACAGAAACCCCATGATTACCTATCATACAGTAGTTCTCCTTTCCCCATAATGCCCAGATAGGCAGGAATCCCTGCACTTCACCTTGTTCTATCAACGAATTAACAAAACCGTCGACACGTTCGGGAATTATCAATGTATAGAAAGGATGAGCGGCACGATAAGTATCCCACAAAGAGAACGTAGAATAAAAAGTCCCCGTTCCCGCTTTCACAACGGAGTCGGCAGCGTTACGATACATACCATCGACATCCGAAATCTCATTCGGTTGAATCAAAGCATGATAGAAACTGGTATAGAAGTTTGTCTTTTCATCATCGGTACCGTCTATTTCGATACGGCTCAGATAACTATTCCATTCATTATGCGCAGCGTCTCTCACTCCGTCAAAGTCCCAGGCAGGAATTTCCGCTTCCAAGTTCTTCTTGGCTCCGGCTACGCTCGTAGTGGAAAGGGCCACTTTCATCATCAACTCGTCTCCCGGCTGTATGTCGAAAGTAGCAACAATGCGTTTCCCTTTCTCCGTCTCTCCCATCGGAAGGTAAAGCGAGTCTGCAACAGGACGATTAAATTTTATCACAAAGAAATAATCCTGATTCACCCATACGGCATTATTGACATGTCCGGTCAGCGTTTGGGCGTCTTCCCAATTCACCTCACAACTCTTCACGTGTGAATGATATTGTTCTTCCCTCCAGGCAGGACCATGCTGAAGATCTATCAGCAGAGAAGCGGAGTCTGCTTTGTTGTAGGTATATCGATGCAGGGCAGCATGGATAGAAGCCGTCAGTTCCGCTTTCACCTGCGGATCGGAAAGTTCCACAGTATAGTAACCCGGCGCAGCCGCTTCTTTATCTTTCGGGAAATGACTGCGATAAGCGTCCCAGGCACGGTACGTGTACCGGTAACAGGCATTACCAGAATATCACCCAAGTCCATACATCCTGTTCCATTCAGATGCGTCTGCGTGAATCCCCAAATCAGAGAATCCTGATAGGTATACTCGGAACAATAGCGCCAGCCGACTGCACCCGTCACAGGGCTGCTCTGGATCATTCCGAAAGGATAACAAGCCCCCGGAAAGGTATGCCCATTATCGGCCGCACCGATGAATGTATTAACGTATCGGGTATAATCTTTTGTTTCCGCTTTTTCTGTCGGAGAACAGGAAGAATAGAAAAATAAACCTGCCAAAGCAGCAGCCATAAGAGGGATTCTTCTTTTCATAGTAAATATAATGTTAAATTAATGTCGCATAATGACAGCGACAAAGATAAAAAATCCCTCTCATGACATCCGTACGATTCGTTTATTTCCAAAGGCAATCTATCGTTCCACTGTGATAAAACAAAAAATCTTGCGACTTATTGGATAAATACAACTCAATTATTTATCTTTGTTAGCTTAATAATAAGCTGGCTCAAAAAAACAATAAGCATAATGAAAGATTTCTTGAAATTTACACTTGCAACAGTAACCGGTATTATCCTGTCAAGTATCGTATTATTTATTGTCAGCATGGTGACCTTGTTCGGTATCATGTCTGCTTCGGATACGGAGACAATAGTAAAAAAGAATTCGGTAATGATGCTCGATCTGAACGGAACGTTGGTCGAACGCACGCAAGAGAATCCATTGGACATTCTATCACAATTATTCAGTGACGATTCCAATATATACGGTCTGGACGATATCCTCTCTTCTATCAAAAAAGCAAAAGAGAATGAAAATATTAAAGGAATTTACTTGCAGGCCTCTTCATTGGGAACGTCATACGCTTCTTTACAGGAGATCCGTAATGCACTACTTGATTTCAAGGAAAGCGGAAAGTTTATCATTGCTTATGGAGACTCTTACACCCAGGGACTTTATTATCTTTCCAGCGTAGCCGACAAAGTGCTGCTCAATCCTAAAGGGATGATAGAGTGGCGTGGCATTGCCGCAGCTCCTGTCTTCTACAAAGATTTGCTGCAAAAAATTGGTGTAGAAATGCAAATCTTCAAGGTAGGAACATACAAATCGGCAGTGGAACCGTTTATTTCTACCGAGATGAGCCCCGCCAACCGAGAACAAGTGACTGCTTATATCAATTCTATTTGGAGACAAGTGACTGAAGGTGTATCCAATTCACGCTATATCCCGGTGGATTCATTGAATGCCTATGCCGACCGTATGCTAATGTTCTATCCGGCAGAGGAAAGTGTAAAATGCGGATTGGCTGATACGCTGATTTATCGAAATGATGTGCGTAACTATCTAAAAGAGCTGGTAGAAATAGGCAAGGACGATCAATTGCCTATGCTTGGCTTGAGCGATATGGTCAATGTGAGGAAAAATGTACCGAAGGATAAGAGTGGCAATATCGTAGCTGTTTATTATGCTTCCGGAGAAATCACCGATTATGCCGGTTCATCTGCTTCTGATGAAGGTATAGTAGGTTCCAAAGTGAGCCGCGACCTTCGCAAACTGAAAGACAATGATGATGTGAAGGCAGTCGTGCTTCGAGTTAACTCTCCGGGCGGAAGCGCTTTTGCTTCCGAACAAATCTGGCACGCCGTAAAGGAGCTGAAAACTAAAAAGCCGGTTATTGTCTCCATGAGCGATTATGCCGCTTCAGGTGGTTACTACATCTCATGTGCGGCTGATACGATTGTGGCGGAACCAACAACATTGACCGGTTCTATCGGTATTTTCGGTATGGTACCGAATGTAAAAGGGCTGACAGACAAAATCGGTTTGACTTACGATGTAGTAAAACAAATAAATATTCGGATTTCGGAAATATCATGCGTCCTTTCAATGAAGGAGAAAAAGCATTGCTGCAAATGACGATAACCGAAGGATACAATACATTTATCGGCCGTTGCGCCGAAGGACGCCACATGACTAAAGAAGCTATCGAGAAGATCGCCGAAGGTCGTGTGTGGACCGGTGAAGCCGCCAAGGAACTGGGTCTGGTGGACGAGCTTGGAGGTATTGACAAAGCATTGGATATCGCCGTAGCCAAAGCGGATATCGAAAATTATATGTTATCTCCTATCCGGCGAAACAGGATTTTTTCTCCTCTCTGTTTGAAACTAAACCGACAAATTACGTAGAAGCACAATTGCTGAAAAGCAAATTGGGCGAATACTACCGTCAGTTTGATCTGTTGAAGAATCTGCAAGAGAAATCCATGATTCAGGCACGCGTCCCATTTGAACTGAATATAAAATAACCTGTACTGCATGGACGAACACTTTATCAAGATACACAAGTGGCTATACCCTGTCTCATGGATATACGGAGCAGTGGTAGTGATGAGAAACAAGCTCTTTGACTGGGGAATCTTCCGGTCGAAGAGTTTCGATGTTCCCGTTATTTGTGTCGGCAACCTTGCCGTAGGAGGTACAGGCAAAACCCCGCACACTGAATATCTGATAAAGTTACTTCATGATAAATATCAGGTAGCCGTCCTCAGCCGGGGGTACAAACGACGTACTAAAGGCTATGTGCTCGCCACTCCCCAATGTACGGCAAAAACAATTGGAGATGAACCTTACCAGATGTATACAAAGTTCTCTTCCGTCACACTGGCTGTTGACGAAAAACGTTGCCACGGAATAGAAAAGCTACTCAAACTGAAAGAGCCTTTGACAGACGTTATCCTGCTCGACGATGCCTTCCAGCACCGTCACGTAAAAGCGGGATTAAACATTCTGCTGACTGATTATCACCGTCTTTTCTGCGATGACACCTTACTTCCGGCCGGACGTTTACGCGAGCCCGTCAACGGAAAGAACCGGGCGCAGATTGTCATTGTCACTAAATGTCCGCAGGATATCAAACCGATTGATTATAACATTATCACGAAACGGCTGAACCTTTATCCGTATCAGCGGCTATTCTTCTCGTCGTTCCGGTATGGTAACTTGCAACCCGTATTTTCGAACGAGGGCGGCATTGCGTTATCTTTACTGACTGATACTGATATCCTGTTAATCACAGGTATTGCCTCTCCTGCCCCTATCCTCGAAAGACTGGGAGATTGTACGAAGCAAATAGACTTGCTTTCATTCGGCGATCACCATGACTTCACCCATAAGGATATGCAACAGATAAGGGAACGATTCAACAAGTTAAAAGGTAAACGGCGGTTGATTATCACTACCGAGAAAGACGCCACACGCCTGATCAATCATCCGGGCTTGGATGCGGAATTAAAACCGTTCATCTATGCTCTGCCTATTGAAATAGAAATATTACAGAACCAACAAGATAAATTTAACCAACATATTATTGACTATGTTAGAGAAAATACAAGAAACCGCAGCTTACCTGAAAGGAAAGATGCACACCAGTCCTGAAACAGCCATTATCCTTGGCACAGGTCTTGGCAGTTTGGCAAACGGAATCACCGAGAAGTATGAAATAAAGTATTCGGATATTCCTAACTTCCCGATATCTACCGTCGAAGGTCATAGCGGCAAGCTGATTTTCGGTAAATTGGGCAATAAGGATATTATGGCAATGCAAGGCCGTTTTCACTATTATGAGGGTTATTCAATGAAAGAGGTTACTTTCCCCGTACGTGTGATGCGTGAACTGGGTATCAAAACCTTGTTTGTATCCAATGCCAGTGGCGGGACGAATGCAGATTTTGAAATCGGTGACCTGATGATTATCACTGACCATATCAACTACTTCCCCGAACATCCGCTACGCGGAAAGAATATCCCTTACGGTCCCCGTTTTCCGGATATGAGTGAAGCATATAGCAAAGAACTGATCCGCAAGGCGGACGAAATTGCCGAAGAAAAAGGCATCAAGGTTCAGCACGGAGTTTACATCGGTACACAAGGCCCTACTTTCGAAACTCCGGCTGAATATAAATTATTCCATATTCTAGGTGCCGATGCCGTAGGTATGTCTACCGTTCCCGAAGTGATTGTTGCCAATCATTGCGGAATTAAGGTATTCGGTATTTCTGTTATCACAGATTTAGGAGTAGAGGGAAAGATCGTGGAAGTAACGCACGAAGAAGTCCAGAAAGCAGCCGATGCCGCCCAACCGAAAATGACAACTATCATGCGTGAACTTATCAACCGTGCCTAAACATTAAAATCGATTTATGAGAACTGAAATAGCTACTCTTGGTGAGTTCGGTCTGATTGACCGCCTCACCGAGGGAATTAAATTAGAAAACGAATCCAGTAAATACGGAGTAGGTGACGACGCTGCTGTCCTCTCTTACCCTTCAGAGAAGCAAGTATTGGTGACTACCGACTTACTAATGGAGGGTGTACATTTCGACCTGACTTATGTCCCTTGAAACATCTGGGATACAAAGCTGCCGTAGTCAACTTTTCCGACATTTATGCCATGAACGGTACTCCCCGGCAGATCACGGTTTCTATCGCCCTTTCCAAACGGTTCAGCGTAGAGGACATGGATGATCTTTATGCCGGTATCCGTCTGGCCTGCCAACAATATAATGTTGATATCGTAGGAGGTGATACGACTTCTTCCCTTACAGGACTTGCTATCAGCATTACTTGTATCGGCGACGCAGACAAAGATAAAGTGGTCTACCGCAATGGAGCCAAAGAAACCGACCTGATTTGTGTCAGCGGGGATCTAGGTGCCGCCTATATGGGGCTACAACTTCTTGAACGTGAAAAGGTTGTACTGAAAGGCGAAAAAGATGTCCAACCGGATTTCTCCGGCAAGGAGTATCTACTGGAACGCCAACTTAAGCCGGAAGCCCGTAAAGATATCATTGAGAAACTTGCTGCCGCCAATATCATCCCGACTTCAATGATGGACATCTCCGATGGCTTATCATCCGAATTAATGCATATCTGCAAACAGAGTAATACCGGCTGTCGCATATACGAGGAGCACATCCCCATTGATTACCAGACTGCTGTCATGGCCGAAGAGTTTAACATGAACCTAACAACTTGTGCCATGAACGGAGGCGAAGACTACGAGCTTCTTTTCACCGTACCTATCGCCGACCACGAAAAAGTTTCGCAAATGGAGGGTATCCGCCTCATCGGACATATCACCAAACCAGAACTTGGCTGTGCCTTGATAACCCGTGACGGACAAGAGTTCGAACTGAAAGCCCAAGGTTGGAATCCGCTAAAGGAGGATAAATAGAATATTCCGGTTAACAGCAAAAATATTTTCAATTCATATAACACTGATAATAAGCAAACTAACTTTTTATCAGTGTTTTTTATTACCGGAAGCCTTGCAGATTCCAAAAGTTTCACTACCTTTGCAACCGCAATCAAGCAAGGTGCCATAGCTCAGTTGGTAGAGCAAAGGACTGAAAATCCTTGTGTCCCCGGTTCGATTCCTGGTGGCACCACTATCGATTCGGTAATTTCTCGGAACCATTGAAATTCAGTCATTTCAATGGGTTTTCTTTTATACTCCAATACGCAAATTCTAGCCGATTCGAGTATCTGGAAATGTCCCATTCGGTGGCTTTTTCAGAGTCCCTTTAAAAAACCACCGATTGCACTATATTTCACTCATTTACAATAATTTGCGCCAATCATTTTTAGGAGCAAAAACATACTTTTGCATACCTGCTTGAATGTAATGGAAACAGCGAAAAAAGAAAAGCAAAAAAGATTCTTCCTTTACTGGATCAACGTAAGAATCTGAGGGATTTTCATTTTATGCATATAATTTAGCGAGTCTATACAAGAAAAATGCTTTATCTCTTACTCCTCTGAACTGTGCCCTGAACGCTTTGATTTTAGCATTAAATG
>ENA-OQCK01000632-OQCK01000632.1-human-gut-metagenome-genome-assembly--contig:-NODE-632-length-17211-cov-3.228167_pt1 | contig 17211 bp, 22 predicted proteins | sample MGYA00242498_ERZ504578 | MGnify/ENA primary metagenome ERZ504578 (study PRJEB26092, sample SAMD00036229) | human gut metagenome | host: Homo sapiens | study: EMG produced TPA metagenomics assembly of...
TTCTTGCTCACCAGAAGGCAAAATTGGTATTATTTGTCTTATACTCCTGGGATTTGTACGCATGACCGTTTACCACTGCAAGGCCGTTCTCGTAGTATTCTGTGGCCACCTCCCGGAAGGATTGGTACAGAAGGTGCGGACCTTGTCGTCGAAGGTGGGGGTATAGTATACCAGCTTGGCTTCATACAGGTTCTCGTTTAAGAACTTCATGACCTCATCCCGGACTTCCACACGCACGCCTATGTCCACAGTGCCTACCTGGGTCTGGATTCCATGGTTTCCGCAGATATGTGAGAACCAGTCAGAACCCTCCCGTCCAATGGCGGAAACCACCTCAGGCGCATAGTAAGTCTCGTCCTTGTCCGTGATATACCCTTTACGGTATCGCCCTCAATGATGATGTCCCTGACCATGGTGTTGAATTCCATGGCAATGCCCTGGGCCAGAAGGTGCTCCTGAAGCCGGGTATAAATCTTATACCTTCCTCGGTTCCCAGATGGCGGATGGGGCATTCGATCAGCTTTAAGTTAGCGCCGATGGCTTTGCGGCGGATTTCCTCTATTTCTTTTTGTTTGTCAACGCCGTATACATTGGTGTCAGCGCCGAATTTTAAGTAGATGTTATCAGATTCCTTTAAGAGTTCAACCGTTTTATCATATCCCAGGATTTCCGGAAGGTTGCCGCCCACATCGGGGGACAGGGACAGCTTGCCGTCGGAAAACGCGCCTGCGCCCGCGAAGCCGGTGGTAATGGAGCAGGGTTTGCAGCCCACGCATACCTTGGTGGTACGCTTTGGACAGACTCTCTTTTCGATGGGGCGTCCTTTTTCCACCATGAGAATTTTCATATCGGGTTTCTTCTGGATTAATTCATACGCGCAGAAGATGCCGGAGGGACCTGCTCCAATAATGATTACGTCGTAATTTGTGGATGGATTCATAGGAAAACTCCTTTCTTTCACTGCCTGATTTGCCTGGTTTCATGGCACAAAAAACCAGTATGCAAATAGAAGCATGTAGTCAACTATTCCGGTAGCTGGTAGAAACGTTCATCCAATCATGAACTTATACAGGCATCACAACGGTTATAGTTTAGCATAGTATGTGGTGTTATGCAAGGGCGGAATATCTTAAAATCCATTATGGAATAAGGGCCGGAAACCTTAAGAAAAACCAATCAGACCTTTAGAAAAAATTTCATAAATAGTCAGAAAATAGTCACGGTATATTAAGGCAAATTCAAAGATTATTGTATTCTCTTATGATATGATACATATATGAGATAGGATGATTCCATAATATATGATTCAGAAGAGAAAGCGGGTGAAAGGATGAAGGTGCGTACAGGTATCAAGTGGGCGGCAGCTGTAATGCTTATGGTGGTTCTGTGTTTCAGCGTGACAGTGGCGTGAAGGGTTACGGATTGTACCGGGAGGCCATTGACAGTGTGAGCCTTGAAGATAAGGTGGCGTCCATACGTGCCAAGGAAAACTACACCACCTTTGACCGGCTTCCTGAGATTTATGTGGATGCGGTGCTGTCCGTGGAGGACCACAGGTTCTATAACCATCCGGGAATCGACGTGATAGCCATTGGAAGGGCTGTATTCAATGATATAAAGGCAGGGTCCTTTGTGGAGGGCGCAAGCACGGTGACACAGCAGCTGGCCAAGAACATGTATTTCAGCCAGGAAAAGGAGCTGGTCCGCAAGGCGGCGGAGGTCCTGGTGGCATTTGATTTAGAGAGGAATTACAGCAAAAATGAGATTCTGGAGCTGTATGTGAATACCATTTATTATGGGAACGGATATTACTGTGTGAAGGATGCAAGCAATGGCTACTTCGGCAAGGAGCCTGAGGACATGACGGATTATGAGAGCACACTGCTGGCCGGGATTCCCAACGCCCCATCCTGCTATGCGCCCACTGTGAGCCAGGAACTGGCAGCCAGACGCCAGCAGCAGGTTCTGGACCGTCTGGTGAAATGCGGATATTTTACAGAGGAACGGGCTTTGGAAACCATGGCGGTTGGAAGCAGCCGGTGATGATGGGAATATGGCAGCCGATGATGACAGGAATATGATTGGCAGACGGAGGAAAGCTGGAGGAAAGAACCTCCATCTGCTTTACATTTTAAGCGTAATCTGATAGAATGATGGAACAGAAAAAAGCGTTAGATACCCCATGTGGTTTGTATCTAACGCTTAAAGGCGTGTTGAAAATATAGGAATATGGAAAATGCGGGCAAATTATAAAACGGGAAGGCAAAGTGACGGAAAATGAGCGGAATATGGGAGAGAATAAAAGAACGGCTGGGATTTGGCAGGAAGGCAGAAGGTGATAAGGAGGATGACAAGGTAATGTACATCATTGCGGGTTTGGGCAATCCCACCAGGGAGTATGAAAAGACAAGACATAATGTGGGCTTTGAGGTCATAGATGTGCTGGCGGACCGTCTGGGCACCACTGTGGAGGAGAAAAAGTTTAAGGGATGTTACGGAAGAGGAATCATCGGCGGACAGAAGGTGCTGCTTTTAAAGCCCCAGACCTTCATGAATCTGAGCGGCGAGAGCGTAAGGGCAGCGGCTGATTTCTATAAAGTGGATCCGGAACATATTATTATTGTATATGATGATATCAGCCTGGATGTGGGGCAGCTGCGAATACGGAAAAAGGGCAGCGCAGGGGGACATAACGGGATTAAAAACATCATTGCCCACCTGGGTACCCAGGAGTTTCCGCGCATTAAGGTGGGAGTGGGCGATAAACCTAAGAAAATGGACCTGGCTGACTATGTGCTAAGCCGGTTCTCTAAGGAGGACAGGGCTGTCATGGAGACGCGTTCCGGGAAGCGGCCGGGGCAGTGGAGATGATGATTATTCAGGGCGCTGACGCTGCAATGAATCAGTTTAACGGCCATAAGGGCTGATAAGGGGTGCAGGGATAAAATGGAAAATCCATTATTGGAATTACAGGAGTATGATAATCTGGTTCAGGCACTGAAATCCGGAAAGGGACCGCTGCAGGTAACAGGGACCCTGGATTCACAGAAGGTACATCTGATGTACGAGCTGGGGAGGCAAGCGCGTTTGCCTGGAAGCTGGTGGTGACTTATGACGACACCAGGGCCAAGGAAATTTACGATGATTTCCGCAGCTTTACCAGTCAGGTGTGGCTGTATCCTGCCAAGGACCTGCTGTTTTACAGCGCGGACATTCATGGAAACCTGATGACCAGACAGCGGATTGCTGTGCTGCGCCGCCTCATGGAGGACAGGGAGGGCGTGGTGGTCACCACCATGGATGGACTTATGGACCATCTGCTGCCCCTTAAATATCTGAGGGAACAGTCCATCACGGTGGAGAGCGGACAGGTGATTGATTTGGATTCCTGGAAGGAACGCCTGGTTGCCATGGGCTATGAGAGGATGGCCCAGGTAGACGGTATGGGGCAGTTCTCCATCCGGGGCGGAATCGTGGATATATTTCCGCTGACCGAGGAAGTGCCGGTGCGTATTGAGCTGTGGGATGATGAGGTGGACTCTATCCGTACCTTTGATCTGGAAAGCCAGCGCTCGGTGGAGCAGTTAGAGAGCATCACCATTTATCCGGCAGCGGAGGTGGTGCTCTCAGGGACCAGCTGGCAGCCGGAATCAGAAGGCTGGAAAAGGAAGAAAAGACATATGAGAAGGCGTTAAGGGAGCAGCATAAGCCGGAGGAGGCCCACAGAATCCATACCATCATCGAGGAGCTGAGAAACGGACTGGATGAGGGATGGAGAATTGGCGGGCTGGACGCTATATCCGGTATTTCTGCCCTGATACGGTTTCCTTCCTGGAATATTTCCCCCAGGGTGAGAGCGTGATTTATCTGGATGAGCCTGCCAGATTAAAGGAAAAGGGCGAGACCGTGGAGCTGGAATTCAGGGAAAGCATGGTGCACAGGCTGGAGAAGGGTTATCTGCTGCCGGGCCAGACCGGGCTTCTCTATCCTGCGGCCGAGGTCCTGGCCCGGATGCAGAAACCGTTTGCGGTTATGCTTACGGGACTGGACCAGAAGCTTCCGGGCATGAAGGTGAATCAGAAATTCAGCATAGATGTTAAAAATGTAAACTCATACCAGAACAGCTTCGAGATTCTTATTAAGGACCTGACCAGATGGAAGAAGGAAGGCTACAGGGTTATCCTGCTGTCTCCTTCCAGGACCAGGGCCAGCAGGCTTGCCAGCGACTTGAGGGAATATGACCTGAGGGCCTATTGCCCGGATGTGCGGGAAACGGATAGCGGGAACGGGGGAGGAGACAATACCGGCAGTCCGGATTCCGGGAATCCGGTTGCTGTAAATGCCGCTGCCAACAAGGTCCGGCCGGGAGAGATACTGGTTACCTACGGCAATCTCCACCGGGGATTTGAATATCCTCTTTTGAAGTTTGTATTTATCACAGAAGGCGATATGTTCGGCGTGGAGAAAAAAAGAAAGCGCCGTAAAAAGACTAATTACCAGGCAAGGCCATACAGAGCTTCACCGAGCTGTCGGTGGGGGATTATGTGGTCCACGAGGAGCATGGCCTGGGGATATATAAGGGTATCGAGAAGGTTGAGCGGGATAAGTCATAAAGGACTATATCAAGATTGAGTATGGGGACGGGGGCAATCTGTATCTGCCGGCCACACGTCTGGAAAGTATCCAGAAATACGCGGGGGCGGAGGCCAAGAAACCCAAGCTTAACAAGCTGGGAGGGGCTGAGTGGAATAAAACCAAGACCAGGGTCCGGGGAGCTGTCCAGGAAATTGCCAAGGATTTGGTGAAGCTTTATGCGGCGCGCCAGGAGAAGGCCGGATTCCAGTATGGGCCGGATACGGTGTGGCAGAGGGAGTTTGAAGAACTGTTCCCCTACGATGAGACCGATGACCAGATGGATGCCATTGACGCGGTGAAGAAGGATATGGAGAGCAGGAAAATCATGGACCGGCTGATTTGCGGCGATGTGGGGTACGGCAAGACAGAGGTGCCCTGAGGGCGGCATTTAAGGCGGTCCAGGACAGCAAGCAGGTGGTGTACCTGGTGCCGACCACCATTTTAGCCAGCAGCATTACAATACATTCGTGCAGCGGATGAAGGATTTTCCGGTGCGGGTGGATATGCTGAGCAGATTCTGTACGCCGGCCAGGCAGAAAAGGACGCTGGAGGACCTGCGCAAGGGAATGGTGGACATTGTAATCGGCACCCACCGGGTTTTGTCCAAGGATATGCAGTTTAAGGACCTGGGACTGCTGATTATTGACGAGGAGCAGCGGTTTGGCGTTGCCCATAAGGAAAAAATCAAGCACCTGAAGGAAAATGTGGATGTACTCACCCTGACAGCCACGCCGATTCCCAGGACGCTTCATATGAGTCTGGCAGGCATAAGGGACATGAGTGTGCTGGAGGAACCTCCGGTGGACAGGATGCCCATCCAGACCTATGTGATGGAATACAATGAGGAGATGGTGCGTGAGGCAATCAACCGTGAGCTGGCAAGGAACGGCCAGGTATATTATGTATACAATCGCGTGACGGATATTGATGAGGTGGCCGGCCGCGTACAGGCCCTTGTGCCGGACGCGGTGGTAACATTTGCCCATGGCCAGATGCGGGAGCATGAGCTGGAACGGATTATGGCGGATTTCATTAACGGGGAAATCGACGTTCTGGTATCCACCACTATCATTGAGACCGGCCTGGATATACCCAATGCCAATACCATGATTATCCACGACGCGGACCGCATGGGGCTGTCCCAGCTGTATCAGCTGAGAGGCCGGGTAGGACGTTCCAACAGGACCTCCTATGCCTTTCTCATGTATAAGAGGGATAAGCTTTTGAGGGAGGAGGCTGAAAAGCGCCTCCAGGCCATCCGGGAATTTACGGAACTGGGATCCGGCATCAAGATTGCCATGCGGGACCTGGAAATCCGGGGCGCGGGCAATGTGCTGGGGGCAGAACAGCACGGCCATATGGAAGCCGTGGGGTATGATTTGTACTGCAAAATGCTGAACCAGGCCGTGCTGGCCCTTAAGGGAGAGACATTGGAGGAGGATTCCTACGAGACCGTTGTGGAATGCGACATCGATGCGTACATTCCCGGACGTTATATCAAGAATGAATACCAGAAGCTGGATATCTATAAACGTATCTCCGCCATTGAGACAGAGGAGGAGTACATGGATATGCAGGATGAGCTTATGGACCGCTTTGGCGATATACCGCACAGTGTGGAGAACCTGCTTAAGATAGCGGCCATCAGGCTCTGGCCCACCGGCATATGTGACGGAGGTGGTGATTAACCGCCAGGAGGTAAGGCTTACCATGCATCAGAAGGCAAAACTCCAGGTGGAGAAGATTCCGGATCTGGTGAGGTCCTACAAGGGAGATTTAAAACTGGTGCCAGGGGATGTTCCCTCCTTCCACTACGTTGACAGGAGGAATAAGAACCAGGACAGCCTTGAGATGATGGGGAAGGCGGAGGAGATTTTGAAGGATATGTGCGGGATACGCATATAGCGGACTATAAAAAGCAGCCGGGATTGTGATATGAGCATATCAATATCACAGTCCCGGCTGCTTTTATTTTGAGAAATTATGGCACTCTGTCTGTGGTTGTTTGCTGATTCCTGTTTGCGCTGCGCCCTATGACCGCGGCCCGCCCTACAGACATCCCTGCACATACCGGGTTGCCAGCTCAATGTAATACTTTTCCGGTTTGGTCAGATAACACCCCTTCAGATAGGCCATGCAGCGCATCCATGTCTGCCGCGGACGGACGGAAAAGTAGGCGATGGGGGCTTCAGACTCCACGTAGGACTGGGGAAAAAAGGCTGGACATATCTGCTGCCGCACCATGTTCACCACGGTCCTGGTGCTGACAGATTCAAACAGAATCCCGGGACGGAAGCCTGCTTCCTCAAAGGCACGGTCAATCATATCCCTCATTCTGGTCTCCCTGGATATCAGGGTGAAGCTGTCATCCTCAGGAGCCTTAAATCTATCTCAGGAAAGGTCCGGAAGCTGTCATCACCCGCAAGATGGGCAAGAGGGTGGGAGACAGGAAGACCCAGCACCATAAGCTCTTCACCCATGTCTACATACTCCAGGAATGGGTTCTTCTGGTTTCCAAAATAGGTAAGGCTGGCCATGGTGACTTCTTTCTGAAGTATCATCTGTTCCATCTTTTTTACCCTGGCTTCCCTGATGCTGAACGTGATATTGGGGTATTTTTCACGAAAATACGGATATATGCAGGAGAACATGAGGGAACCCTGTTCCGGAGTATAGGCTATGGATATCTCACCGGCGTTTTCTTCTGTGATGTCGCTGATGATTTTGTAGGTCTCCCGTTTCATGTCCACCATGCGGCGGGCTGTGGCCAGGTAAATACGGCCCGCAAGGGTGGGAATCATGCTGTGTTTTCTGCGCTCAAACAGAGGAGTACCCAGCTCCTTTTCCAGACGCAGCAGCTGCTGATTCAGGGCCGACTGGGTGAGATACAGCTTTTCAGCTGCCTTGGATATGCTCTGTTCCTGTTCGATGGCAACAATATATTCAATCTGGCGTAAATCCATGGGGGCTCCTTTTAAACTTAATTATGTTAAGAGATTATATAAAAATCAATAAGTTGAAATAAGTCATTACAGTCATTATAATCAAAACCAATAAAGAGTTCAATGGAAACGAGAAAATTATGTTGAATTCTCACAATTAAAAAAGGAGACAGAAGCATGAAGAGAAGCGTATTAGGGATGATATTGGCAGGAATCATGGCGGTTTCAGTGACGGGATGCGGAGCAGTGCCGCAAAGGACGGTGAATGGGCCAAGAATGTGAAGATTCAGGTACCGGCCAAAGCCGGCGGCGGAACCGATGTGATGGCAAGGGCATTGGCTAATAAGGTATCAGCAGAGTCCGGTTCCACCATCACCATTGTGAATAATACGGACGGCGGCGGAGTAGTCGCGTGTGAGAAAGCAGCAGCCGGAAAAAAGGACGGCTCCACCCTGACACAGTGGCATCTGACCATGCTGATTAAAACAGCAGCGGGACTGTACGATAAATCAGCCACAGAGGACTTTACGGTCATTGGAGTGGCGGTTCCCAAGGACAAGGCCAACAATGTGCTGGTGGTATCCGGCGGTTCTTCTTATCAGACCCTGGACGATTTGATTGGGGCTGCAAAGGAAAGACCGGGTGAGGTCATGTTCGGCGTGGAAACCGGCGGAACGGTACATATCCAGACAGGGCTGTTTGCAAAGGCAGCGGGAATCGATGTCAAATATGTGGAGGCAGGATCCGATACAGAGAAGCTGACTGCTCTGGTGGGAAACAGCATTGACGCCTGTTTTGTAAATGCAAACCAGGCAAAGCAGTATGTGGAATCCGGTAAGGCCAGAGCCTGGGAGCCATCTCTAATTCCGATGAGGGCGGACGCAGCAGCGTGCTTCCAGAAGTGCCTGACTTTATTGAACAGGGCGTGGATTTCAGCTTCAAGATGCTAAATGTGGTCCTGGTAGGGCCAAAGGACATGGATTCGGAACTGGCATCCAGGATTCACGATTACTATGCATCCGCTGCCAATGACGCGGAGGTGGTAAAGACTCTGGCGCCTGCTGGAATGGAGATGGAATTTTTAAGCCTGGAGGAAGGTGGGAGCACCTTAAAGGAAATGCAGGGACAGATTGACGCCGTGGTGGAGGAACTGGGGCTTAGGAAATAACAGGAATGAAGACATGCGCATAAGGCGCATAATGAAGTAAAGCAGGTATAAGCAATATTAGGAAAGGGGCGAGATGCATGAGAATAAAAAGAGACCAGATAACAGGCGCTGTGTTAATCCTGTTGGGAGCCGTGGTGTTCCTGATGACCACTACCTTTTCCACCCCCATTACAGCTGCCTATCCAGGGCCAAGGATGCTGCCCTCCATTGCGGCTTTCGGATTCGCTGTATGCGGTCTGGGTATATTGGTGGAGAGCACCTTGAGCAAGAAAGAACAGAAGGCATATATGGCAAAAGCAGGATGGGTGAGAATGGGGGCGTCCCTTATTATAATAACAGCTTACATAGCCGTTATGACAGCGGCAGGTTATCTGATTGCCACACCAGCAGCCCTGTATGTGCTCACAACCATGTTTGCAGGAGGCGGTTCATCCACCCTTAAGGGAAGGCTGCTGTTCTCCGTGGCGGTGGCAGTCATCATTTATGTGATTTATGTATATGCCTTCGGGCTCACACTGCCATCAGGCATGCTGTTTGAATAGGAGGGGGAACGTATGATGGAATTTTTACCTTATATCGCCGGGCAGATTACCCAGCCCTTTAATCTGGTTCTGATGTTTGGGGCAACGGTCATCGGTCTTATATTCGGGGCAATTCCCGGACTTTCCGGAACTCTGGCCGTCATGCTTTTCATGCCGCTTACATATACCATGAATGCCTCAAGGGCAGTGGTATTCCTCATAGCCCTATGGGTGGGCGGATGTTCAGGGGCATTCATCGGATCCGTACTTCTGGGAATACCCGGATCCGCTTCCGCGGTGGCAACCTGTTTTGACGGTTATCCCATGGCCCAGGCAGGCAAAGCTGGCAAGGCCCTGGCCATCGGCATGGTGGCATCCTTCCTGGGAACCTTTTTCAGCGCCATACTGGGAGCCCTGTTAAGCCAGAAAATAGCAGATATTGCCTTTGCCCTGGGTCCGTGGGAGTATTTTTCACTCTGCTTCGTGCTATAACCATGGTATTGGCCATTTCCAAGGGTAATATGTTTAAGGGACTGGCTTCCGCGTCCGTCGGCCTGCTGTTTGCCTCTGTGGGATATTCTCCCATTGATGCAGAGCCAGGTTTGTGTTCGGCAACATGTACCTTATGAGCGGTCTGGGGATGACCATTGTACTGATTGGTATTTTTGGGGTGGCCCGAATCGTGGAGGAATACGGCAAGGGATTCGGCGCTCTGCCGGACGTGGACACAAAGTCAATCAAGGGCCTGGGAATCACGTTAAAGGAAATAAAGGCTCAGTTTGTGAACATTGTCCGCTCCTTTGGCATTGGCCTGGGAATCGGTTTCCTTCCCGGCATGGGATCGGGACTGTCCAACCTTGTGGCCTACTCCAGCGCCAAGAATGGTTCCAGGACGCCTGAGATGTTCGGCAAAGGATGTCCTGACGGAATCTGGGCTTCTGAGGTATCCAACAACGCGGCCATCGGCGGTTCCATGATTCCCATGGCAGCCTGGGTATTCCCGGTGATTCCACCACAGCCTCCTGATTGGGGCACTTACGATTCACGGACTGGAAATGGGGCCCATGGTATTTAAGAACAGCGGAAATGTGGTCTACCTTATGTTTGCCACTGTTATGGTATGCGCTGTGCTGATACTGATTCTCCAGGCTCTGGGGATGCGGGTATTTCCACTGATTCTCAAGGTTCCGTATCACTATATGTATCCGGCTCTTATCATCATTTCCTTTGTGAGCGCATACGTGGATTCCGGCAGTTTATACAAATGCGGTATGATGCTGGTGTTTGTTGTCATCGGCTGATGATGAGCTATGGAGGACTGCCCACAGCGCCTTTGATTTTGGCGTTTATCCTGGGACCTACCCTGGAGAGCAATATGCTGAAGGCATTTCAGTATTCAGGCAGTGCAGCCGCATTCTTCACAAGACCCATATCCTGCGTGCTGATGCTCATAGGAATAGGGTGCGTATTTTCGCCAATGTTTTGCGCGCTGCCTGCGAAAACAAAAAATAATAAACAAAAGGAGGCCAATTAAATGCCGCTTAACAGTACTTCGGCCACGAGCCTTCCTCCCCAGAAGCTGATGGAACGGTGCTGCCGCACCCCCTGGGTCAGTTATCTGCCGCCCTTTCGGATGGCGCCGGGCGTCTATTATGTGTCTGGCAATGACTGGGTGGCCTGCTATCTCATTGATACAGGAGCAGGGCTGATTCTTATAGATACGGCTATGCATGAGACATGCTATCTGATGTTAGAATGCATCCGAAGCCTGGGATACGACCCAATGGATATTAAGAAAATTCTTCTGACCCACGCACATGCGGACCACATAGGGGCAGCCAGGACCATGAAGGAACTGACCGGAGCCAGAGTTTATCTGGGAGAGAGGGATTTATTTATGATACATGAGCGTAAGGATCTGATTTGCAGCGACGGATATACCTGCGGAGATATTGAACCAGATGAGATTTACCTGGATGACAAACCTATTGTACAGGGAAATGTTTCCGTACGCACCATTTCCACGCCGGGACACACGCCGGGCTGTACCTCTATGATATTTGACGTGAAGGAGAAGGACGGCAGGATCTATACCTGCGGAATCCACGGCGGGGTAGGGCTTAACACCCTGTCCAGGGAGTTCCTGGAACAGAATGGACTGCCCCTGAGCCTTCAGAAGGAGTTCTGCGAAAGCCTGAGGATGATGGACCGGCTTCATGTGGACATCTGCCTTCCTTCCCACACCAATCAGGTGGGAATCATCCCGCTGATAGGGAGATTACAGATACCCATAATCCGTTTGTGGATGAGAGCATCTGGCATGAGCTGATGCATGAGCGTCTGGACCGCATGGAGGCCCTTATTCGGTCCGTTCCTCTTCTTTGATTTCCCAGTGAATCAGGAAGGTAAGGGCGGCCCTCAGCACAATGATTCCGGCCACAATTCCTATTTCCTTCCACTCACGGACCACTACCGTGCGCAGGATTTCGCTTCCCATCTTGAATTCCAGTCCCATGGCCAGGCCCTTCGCCAAATAAATTTTGGTGTCGGGGGATCTGCGGAGGAATTTAAGGAAGCTTGTAAGACCTGAGTATATGATGATACCCACGCCGATAAATTCAAAAATAATGATTGCGGTGTTTGCTGCCAGAGACAGCAGCCATTCCAAATGTTCCATGGATTTGCCCCTTTCTTTTACTTGCTGACCGGCACCTGAATGGATTTTACCTTTACACCGTCCACCTTACCCAGGTCCCCTGCAAAGGAACTGATTTGGTTCTGGGTTCCGTGCAGAACCACGCTGATGACGGAGACCCCGTAATCCCGGCAGGGAACACCCAGGCGGGCAATAATCAGACCGGACTGAAGATGGAATTTTTCATTTACCGTTGCCACGGAGCCGGGATTGCTGATAATGCAGCTGATGACAGCCAGACGGTCTTCCATAAAGTATGTCCTCCCTTATTGTTTTCTACCCGGCTGGCTTCTGCCGCAGACAGATACATGCTTTTGCGCGAGCCGGAGTTATCTGTGGTTATGATATCACGGGCATCGGCCTTTCGTAAAGCCCAAACAAGGCACAGAACAAGATAATTTTTTAACCCTTGCTTTTTCCCTCTGGCTGGAATATGATGATAGTAACTAAATAGAACCTTTCTCTGATGCGAAGCAACCCTGAGATAAAGAGAGAGCGGAACTGTCCCGGCTGTGCGGGAATCGGTTTGTGTGGTTTGTCAGTGCGTGCCGTGTGCCGGCATGGCTGGCATAAGTCGCCCATATGTGCCTGCTGGTGAAGCCGTGGTATGCGGATGATATCCTCTCTCTGAATTTCAGAGAGAGGTTTTTTGTATGTTAGAACAAGAGGGGAAGGAAAAAACATGTTAAATATAGCGGTTTACGCAAAAGGCGGAATCTGAGGCGGGAGGGCCTGCTCCGGCACCCGGTGCTGTCCGTCCCGGGAGCCAACGGCGCGGGAAAGACCACCCTGTTTGGCCCAACAGGTGAGATACTGAGCGAGGAACATCTCAATGAGGCGTTTGGGGTGGAGGTCAGACTGTATCCGTTAACGTTGAGGAACAGGACATATACCTGTGTCCTGCCTTTGGGATTAAAAGAAGGATGGAAAGAGGCGCATGATGGATCGGGTGATTACGCTGGTGGATAAACTGGCCGGGTCCCGTATGCTTTCCGGGGAGGAATTTATTTTCCTGCTTGATAACATAGGGGAGGAAGAGGACGCATATCTGTATGGAAAGGCAAGGGAGTCAGCGCTTGCTAATTACGGAAATAAGATATATGTCCGGGGGCTTATGGAGTTTACTAATTATTGTAAAAACGACTGCTACTATTGCGGTATACGCAGAAGCAACCAGAAGGCTTCCCGCTACAGGCTGTCACCAGAGCAGATTATGGAGTGCTGCCGTATCGGCTATGGACTGGGATTTCGGACCTTTGTGCTTCAGGGCGGCGAGGATCCGTGGTTTACGGACGAGAAGATTGCGTATCTGGTAGAGTGCATTAAAAAGCAGTATCCGGACTGCGCGGTCACACTGTCTGTGGGTGAAAAAGGGTACGATACCTATAAGCGCTGGTTTGATGCGGGGGCAGACCGCTATCTGCTCCGCCACGAAACAGCCAACCCATGCCATTACGCCAGTCTCCATCCGCCTCAGATGTCTTCTGAGCACAGGAAGGAATGTCTGCATAACCTGAAAGCCATTGGCTATCAGACCGGCTGCGGAATCATGGCAGGCTCGCCGTATCAGACCACGGCCCATATTGCCCAGGACCTGGAATTTATACACGGCCTTCAGCCGGAGATGGTGGGAATCGGTCCTTTTATCCCGCATCACGATACCCCCTTTAAGGACAGGCCGGCCGGAACCCTGCGCCAGACCCTTCTGCTGCTGGCCATTGTACGGCTCATGCTGCCGGATGTGCTTCTGCCCGCTACCACGGCCCTGGGGACCATAGAGCCGGATGGAAGGGAGCAGGGAGTGATGGCAGGGGCCAATGTGGTAATGCCAAACCTGTCTCCGCTGGAAGTAAGAAAAAAGTACATGCTCTACAACAATAAAATCAGCACAGGCGTGGAGGCGGCGGCCAATATTAAAGAATTAAAAAACAGAATGGCATCCATAGGATACGAAGTGGTCACTGACCGGGGCGACCACAAAAAAATAAAAAGCAGTCCCTGCCCTTAAAGCCTCATAATTACTTTGAAGGTTACTTTAAGTATAAATTCCTCTGTTTTACAGATACTACATTTACGGGCAACAAAGAAGATAAATGACAGAAAGTAAAATGGAGGAATTTTGTTTATGAAAGCTACAGGAATAGTCAGAAGAATTGATGATCTGGGCCGTGTGGTCATTCCAAAGGAAATTCGGAGGACATTGAGCTCAGGGAAGGTACGCCGTTAGAGATATTCACAGACAGGGAAGGAGAAATCATCCTTAAAAAATACTCGCCTATGATGGAGCTCACCTCATTTGCCGTGCAGTATGCAGAGGCCATGGCACAGTCCACCGGCCTTTTCGTATGCATCACGGACAGGGACCAGGTCATAGCTGTGGCAGGAGGGGCCAAGAAGGACCTGCTCCAGAAAAATATCAGCCGCCAGCTGGAACAGGCCATCAATGAGCGCAGTACTGTCATTGCTGCCAGGGAAGACAAGGCATTCATCCAGTTAGTGGACGAGGAACTGGAGGGAATCAGCGCCCAGGTGGTGGCGCCTATTATCTGCGAAGCGACGCCATTGGTGCCGTATCTCTCATGAGCCGTGAGCCAAGGGCCAAGTTCGGGGACGCCGAGATGAAGCTGGCATCCACGGCTGCCGGGTTTCTGGGACGGCAGATGGAAGGTTAACCGTTATATATGGAATTTTCAGTGGTATCCCGCATGGGGAAGCGTTATCGCGGCCCTGTGCCGGGATGTTTCTGTTTTCCATCCGTATTCTGCTGCGTCAGCCACTCCGCAAAATAAGGTTTAATGACGCTGAAGGGAGCCGGGCCTATATCCAGCAGGAAGCGGTTAAATTCCATGTTGGTGTAGCGGCTTCCAAGGGTTTTTTTGGCCTCGCGCTGCATGCCCAGGATTTCCAGGTAGCCCACATAATACTCCAGATAATTGGCCGGATTCTCCGAAATGTCATAATAGATGGTGGTAATGACAGAGGAATCGCTGATGCGGAAGTAGTGGTTTAAGTAATCCTCCACCTGCCTGATGTCCCAGCCCTCATAGTGGATATTTACATCCAGGATGGCGTACAGGGCAAGGGTGAAGGCGGCATTGTGCCGGAGCAGTTCTCCCAGGTCCGGGTCCAGTCCGTTGTTCAGGCTGTAGGAATAGTATTCCACATAGGTGGCCCAGCTTCTGAATAGCTGCTGAAGCTCAGGAGCTTACGCAGGTTACAGGTGTTATGTTTGTTGAAATAGAGAGTTTGGTACATGTGGCCTGGATAACCCTCGTGGGCCAGGGTGGAGTACAGGTTCCTGGCGGTGTTGGTGCTTCCGTTGTTGATGTAGATGGAATTGTCCTGGGGGCGGTCAATGGGCACGGTCAGGTAGAAGGCCGGGCTCAGAGTGGCTTCCAGGGCAGCGGGTACATTTTTAATGCTGCATGTGTAATCCTCGATGGCCGGGAAGTCCTTCGCGCACTGTTTTCTCAGGTCCTCCAGAATCTGGTTGGGGTCGGTGAGGGCGAAGGAGTAGGAGTACAGTTTTTTCGCCAAGGCGGGATTTTCAGTCAGCAGCTCATCCATGGCGGTCAGGTCATCCATCATCTGGCCGCTCATGGCTTTTTTCAGGGCCGGGATATCCTGATAGGAAGTGCCGGTATACGAATTCACCAGGTACTGGTAATATTTCTTGCCCTGGGGGAAGTAATACAGCCCCTTATCGTTGGTTCCGGTGCCTTTCAGGGGAGTCAGTCCCTCAATCAGCCTCTGGTATGCAGGCACGAAGTGTTCGTCAATGGCAGTATGGTTCCTGGCAATGAAATCCTCCTTTTCCTGCTTTGTCAGTCCCTCCACCTGCTCCAGACGCTCCGCAAATGTTTCTGCCATGAAGCTGTGGTCTGCATCCAGAAGATAGGCGTTGCAGGATTTGAGGATACGTCGATGACCGTGTCGCACAGCCCCAGTCCGGCATCGGCCTTTTCCTTTTCAAAGGCGATGATGCTGTCATAGTAGGTGTCAATGGAGGATAGCAGGGAAAGATAATCCTCTACGTCCTGTTTATTGTAGAATACATACTCGGACAAAAGTATGGGAAGCTGCGCCTGTATGCCCAGGGAGGAGGAAAGAGGCTGGTCGTAGAGCTCCAGACTTCGCTGTCCAACATGGTATTTAAGTAGGATAACAGGATATTGTATGTGAGCAGCTGGTCCTCACGGAGCAGGCGGCTGTCAATATCATTTAATTGTACTTTCAGGGATTTGGCATCATTAAGAGCTGTTTACTGTCCTCCAGGGATACGTCCCCAGGGTTTTATCGTAGTCAGTGATGCCGTAGGCGGCCGGATTGGCCAGGGTGTAGTGAAGCGTGATAAGGGAATTGTCAACTTCGTCCAGGAACAGGTCGTTGGTCAGCTGGTCAAAGGACGCCTGGGCATCAATGGTTTTCTTCTCATATTGTTCATAGGACTGGGTACTTTCCTGGGCAGCGGATTCCTTTGCCAGAGGAGCGGATGCCTGAGGACGCGCAGGCGCACGCATCCGGCTGTCAGGCAGATAACCAGGAGCAGGGATAAAAGATATTGTAAAAATATGGTTTTTCGTTGTCTCATTCTAAACAAATCCTCCATTGGGGTGTCTGTTCTGTTTTGTATTACGACATTATATAGTATATGAGCGGAAATTACAACTTATGAGCAGTGAAAAAACTGGCAGGGCCTTCCAAAGAGGGAAAAACAGGGGGCACGTCTTGACGAACATGGGGGAAACGCTTATACTTAAAACTATTAAAATAAGCGGATTGGGCGCTGCGGCCGCCGGAGCATTTTTATGGACTGCTCTGCCCCGGCTCTTTGTTTCCGCTCAGAAAAAGAGGGAATTAATCATATGTGTCAGGATTGTAAAAAGCCATATTATATTACCACGGCCATTGCCTATGCTTCCGGCAAGCCGCATATCGGCAATACCTATGAAATCATTCTGGCTGACAGCATAGCCAGATATAAGAGGGAGCAGGGATATGACGTGTTCTTCCAGACAGGTACGGACGAGCATGGACAGAAGATTGAAGAAAAGGCTGAGGCAGCAGGTGTGACTCCCCAGGAGTTCGTGGACAAGGCAGCTGCTGAGATAAAGCGGATTTGGGATTTGATGAACACTTCCTATGATAAGTTTATCCGCACCACGGACCAGGACCATGAGCCCAGGTGCAGAAGATTTTCAAGAAGCTTACGACCAGGGCGATATCTATAAGGGATATTACGAGGGGCTG
>ENA-OQCK01000633-OQCK01000633.1-human-gut-metagenome-genome-assembly--contig:-NODE-633-length-17202-cov-16.259092_pt1 | contig 17202 bp, 20 predicted proteins | sample MGYA00242498_ERZ504578 | MGnify/ENA primary metagenome ERZ504578 (study PRJEB26092, sample SAMD00036229) | human gut metagenome | host: Homo sapiens | study: EMG produced TPA metagenomics assembly of...
TCAAGGTACATACCGCATATATCGCAGAGGTAAAGAGAGATTTAGGCTTGCCAATGTACGATGCTCCTAATGCGGTAGAGGAATTGAAACAGCCGAGGAAGCATCCGACAGCAGAGAAAGTGGAAGCCATAAAGGATGCGTTGAAGCATTTTGAAGTGATTTAATTGTAGCAGGGAAGGGGTGCAAATGAGTATAGATAATGTAATTTCCATAATTATTAGTATATTAGGTTCTTCTGTAATAACGTTGATTTTGTCCACATTTATTTTTCAACCATTGCAAGATAAGAAAAGTATGTTTTGAGGAAAAAAAAGAGAGTATATGAATCTATAATTGTATTTGCGCAATGTACTTTTCCAGCCGAAGCGAAATTTTCTTTAGGAGTTGCAAGTATAATATACAAGAGCTATCAGATGATGAAAATAGAAATAATGCAATAAATGATTTGAAGATGGCAATTCCTAAGTTGAAGTTAATTTCAAAAGATGATGGTCTTGTCAAGGAATTAGAAAAATTTATTTACCAGAAAAGTGAGGAACAATTTAATATACTTGTAAATCGATTGAGAAAGGATTTATACAAATAAAACTAGGTGTCTTGCGGAGGTTTTTATGGAACAAAAATTTTATGATGAGATAAAGAACATCTTGATAACAGCAAGAAATAAAGTCTATCAAACAGCCAATTTTGCAATGGTCGAAGCCTATTGGAATATCGGAAAATCAATCATTGAAGAACAGGGCGGTAACGAAAAGGCGGAGTATGGGACAGGTTTATTGAAAGAATTATCGAAACAAATGACTCAAGATTTTGGAAAAGGATTTACTGTTGCCAATTTGAAAAATATGAGGCAGTTTTATTTGACATTTCCAAATGGCTACGCACTGCGTAGCGAATTGAGTTGGACTCATTATCGGCTTTTGATGCGTGTGGAAAATGATAAAGCACGAGAATTTTATATGCAGGAAGCTGTAAAATCACAATGGAGTACCAGACAGCTTGAAAGACAGATAAATTCTTTCTTTTATGAAAGATTATTATCCAGTAAAAATAAAGAGCAGGTTGCGGCAGAAATTCAGACATTGGAGACGGCAAAAAGCCAGAAGATGTTATCCGTGACCCATATGTACTGGAATTTCTTGGACTGACACCCAATGATGATTTTTATGAAAGTGATTTAGAGCAAGCGTTAATTACACATTTGCAGAAATTCCTTTTGGAACTTGGCAGAGGCTTTTCATTTGTCGCAAGGCAGAAAAGAATAACGTTTGATGGACGCCATTTTAGAATTGACCTTGTATTTTATAATTACATCTTAAAATGTTTTGTATTGATTGATTTAAAGGTTGGAGACTTAACACATCAGGATTTAGGACAGATGCAGATGTATGTTCATTATTATGAGCGAGAGCTTATGAATGAGGGAGATAATCCGCCGATAGGTATTGTGTTATGTGCAGACAAGAGTGAGTCTGTAGTTAAATATACATTGCCGGAAAATGAAACACAAATTTTTGCTTCAAAGTATAAATTATATTTGCCAAGCGAAGAAGAATTGTTGAGAGAATTAAATCAGGAATATCGAGCATTGGAAGCTGGCAAGACAGATGAAGAATATATTGACGGTATGAAAAAAGAATAAATTTTACATCAGGGTGGTGCAAAATTTATGGAACTAATATTTTGTGGGAAAGAGGATGCACGTGCAGTATTAGTACTGTATAACTATTGATCATATTTCTGTGGTTTTGTGGAGATATGTTTTAATTTGGTATGCATGTGGAGACGGTAGTACTGCTTTCCCACAAAAAGCCAGACGGACATATCAACGTAAAAGTTGAGTTTGGCGAGGGTGAGGGAAAAGTTCCGCTTGATAATATCGCTAAAAGAGCCGAAGAATATAAGCCCAAAGAACGAGTGACCTACAAAATGATAAAGGAGTACATAGAAGCTAAATACGGCTTCAAGGTACATACCGCATATATCGCAGAGGTAAAGAGAGATTTAGGCTTGCCAATGTACGATGCTCCTAATGCGGTAGAGGAATTGAAACAGCCGAGGAAGCATCCGACAGCAGAGAAAGTGGAAGCGATAAAGGATGCATTGAAGCATTTTGAAGTGATTTAATGAGGATAGGCGTATCATTAGAAATAGTGGTACGCTTATTTTTTACATAGTTGTCTTTTCGTTGACCAATATTTTATTTGGTTATAAAAGCGGAGGACAGATTTTATACTAAACTGCCTAATTGATAGAATTAAAAGCGTTCACTTTGCTATTATTGACTTAAAGAGAAAAATCAAATATAATATAGTAAAGTGCCCAATCGTTGGCTTGATTAGGGGCGATTGAATAGAGGTGAAGATATGCTTCAGAATAAAGATATTGAGACACTGAGAATGTTGTTTAGCAGTCATAATTATGTTATGACTACTGCTGAACTTACAGCTTCAAAGTTATACTATGCAGATATAAAACAACTTTTAGATGAAGGATTGATTGAAAGAGTCAGGCGAGGTTACTATCACTGGACTCAAGATTATGGAGAAAGTGAAGTTGTCATTATCAATCGATTGTTTCCCGATGCAGTGTTCTGTATGGAGACTGCCCTATTCTATTATAGATACAGTGACAGAAATCCTGCTGAATGGAACTTTGCAATAGATAAAAATGTCTCTAAGCGGCGAACAAAAATCGATTATCCGTTTATAAAGGCATATCGTGTTGAGTCAGAGTTGGTTACGCTGGGCGAAACCGAAGGTGAAATTGATTTCCACAAAGTCCGCATTTATGACCGTGACCGTACTATTTGCGATGTGCTGCGAAATATGAACAAGATAGATAAGGAGGTTTTTAATAAAGCAGTACAAGGCTATGTTAAGGACCCGAAAAAGAATATACCGAATCTTATAGAATATGCGAAAGTTTTGCGTGTTCAAACGCGTGTAAAAGAATTGATTGGAGTGTGGTTGTAATGGCAGATATAGCAGCTTCCGTTCTGGCAAAGCTGAGAAATAAAGCAAAAGCTTCTGGTATCAGTTACCAGCAATGTTTGCAGCTTTTTGTGCAGGAAGAATTTTTGAGAAAGTTATCAAAATCTGGGTGTGAGGATACGCTTATACTCAAAGGTGGATTGTTCATTTATACTTTAACTAATTTTGAAAGTAGAGCAACAATTGATGTCGATTTCTTGCTCCGTGGATACTCTAATACAATAGATGATGTAAAAGAGTTGATTTGTAAAATCATCGACACGCCGACTGGTAACGATTATATAGAAATGCGAGCAAAAGGCTTTGAAGAGATTTCTCCGCAAAGAAAATATCACGGTATCAGTACACAAATTATTGCTCAAATAAAAAATGTGCGTGTGCCGTTTAATGTTGATATAGGCGTGGGCGATATTATAGTCCCCCGTGCCGAAGAACGCACAATCAACACTCAGCTTCCAGATTTTGAAGCACCTGTAATCAAAACTTATTCCCTTGAAAGCACCATTGCTGAGAAGTTTGATGCTATACTGCAACGTTTTGAGCTGACAGGCAGAATGAAAGATTTTTATGACATCTATTATCTTTCAAGGACATTCAATTTTGAGGGTGCAAAATTGCAGGCAGCTATATTTGAAACCTTACAGCGGCGTGGTACTCCCTATGATAGAGATAGTTTTAAGCGAGTTGTTGCACTTGGCGATGATGAAGATATGCAGAAGCGTTGGAAATTCTTTTTGAAAACCATAAAAGATAATACGCTTGAGTTTTCATTCATCATTACGGAAATCCAGACTTTTCTTGAGCCTGTGTTTGATGCGATTGTGAATGAGAAAGAATGGCAAGAGCAGTGGAACTTTATTATGAAATGGAATAAAAATGAAAGGAGTCCCAAATTATGAGTAGCGTACTTACTGTTGAACAGCGTGAGCAAGCAGGTTCTGACTTGTGATGCATAAGGGGAGGGGAATAGGCATATGGGTACGGGTCGTATAAAAAAGAATACATTGAGAGCGAAGATGCTTGGCATACTGATGCTGTGTGCGATGACTAGCCTTCTGGCTGCAGGAATCGTCTCTTATATGGCGCTGAGAATGATACAGAATGACAGTATAGAGGATAATATGAAGATGTATCTGGATCAGATCACGCGGAATACTGACGGCGCCTATTATGATATGCTCAGTATTATGAACTACATGGGTCCGGGAGGCTGGTCGGAAATGTGACGGACAGTTATCTCGGTGCAACGGATAATTTTGACAGGTTTATTGAACAGCGGACACTTAGGGAAGAGATGGCAGGACTTGGTTATGTCAACACAAAACTGGTAGGTGTCATGTATTATGACCGGGAGGAGAAGAAGGAACTTATCAGCGGCATGAATGTCAGGGCGCTGGACGGAAGCCATGCTTCACTGCCCGAGGTTGTGGAGTGCGCGGGAAATGTCATACAGGCGCCCATTCGTCTATTCTTGGGAGTGGCGAAGAACCGGTCTTTTCCGTCATGAGAGAGGTGGTCTTCGGAAACGGGAAAAGGCTGGATGTTTATGCGGAGATCGAGGCGGACATGAAAACTCCTGAAGAAATAAATAAGGCAGGACGGCCCTACACTTATATCCAGACGGATGAGAGAAGAATCACGCGGTACAGTACAAATCCTGTCATTATACAGGGACAGAAACTCTTCTCCACAACACTCTCAAAGGGAGATTACCAGGTTGAGACAAGAGAGGGATATAAGATCATGGCATACCGGAGCCAGATGGGATACATTAATGCAGTGGCGCTGCCGGACAACATGTATCAGAATGAGATCAACCATTGGAGAATGAGGATGACGCTCATCATAGTTGCATCGTTTCTGATCTTCGCCCTGTCTGTTTTTTATCTTTATCGGATAATCTGCCGGCCGTTGAATCAATTTCGAAGGCAAATGGTACAGATTGGAAACGGCGCTCTTCAGGCGGTGCATGAAGAGTCGGATATCGCGGAGTTTGACAGCCTGATGAGGGAAGTAGAACAGATGAAGTGTCAGATCGAGAATCTCATCAGCAATATGGTAGAAAAGGAAAAGAGTATACAGAAGACGGAGTATGAGAAACTTATCTATCAGATCAATCCACATTTCCTTCTCAATACGTTGAACTCGGTCCAGTGGATGGCACAGATGAGCTGCCAGAGAGATATCAGCGAGTTTGTGCAGAGATTAAAGAAGCTTCTTTCGTATAATCTGGGCAAAGAAGGCAGTCAGACGACGCTGCGGATGGAGTTGGAGATCGTAAAGGAATATATTGCCCTTCAGCAGATGAGGTATGACTTTGTTATCGAGATGCATATCGAAGATGGTGACTATCTCGACCAGCCGACGGTCCGCATGCTTTTTCAGCCGCTTGTAGAAAACGCGATCCGTTATGGACTTGGGGACGATGAGAAGATCAGTATCCAGGTGTTTGAAGATGTGGCGAGACATCTTGCTGTCGTGACTATCTCTGACAGTGGAAAGGGACTGACTCAGGAGGAAATCGATGAGATCAACCAGCCATTTGATTATGACTGGGAATACCGGAAGAATGAGAACAGAGGCATCGGGCTTCGCTACGTCAAGGCTATGCTGGAATCATTTTATGATGGACAGACAAGTCTGTTTGTAAACAGCAGAAAAGGAATCGGGACAAGGATTACAATCCTCCTCCCGATCCGGGATCTGACAGAACAAAAGGGGAAGGACACAGAGGTTACATTGGAAGAAGATAAGGTGGGACAAGCAGATGAACGTATTGATCGTTGATGATGATAAACTTGCCAGAAAAGGCCTGATCGCTATTATGGACTGGGAAAAGTATGGATTCAAGGTGGCGGGAGATGTACAGAACGGAAGAAAGGCTCTGGAATTTCTCCGTACTCATCCGGTGGACATCGTGTTTACGGATATTGATATGCCGGAGATCGATGGACTGGAACTGATGCAGATGTGTAAAGAAGAATTCCCGGATATTAAGTTTGTAATTTTTTCTGTGTATGAAAATTTCAGTTATGCACAGACTGCGATTCGTATGGGGGCGTTGGACTATATCTCGAAGATCAGTTTTTCCCCGGAAGAGTGTGAACAGATACTGGAGCGGGTCAGCGCAAAGTACAGGCAGACAAGCAGAGACGGGCAGGCAGACGGGGAAGACCGGGAAAAACTCAGGGAACTGAGCAGAAGATGGATGTACACCGGATGGATCTTCAATGAGAAAGAATTTGAAGATCTCTGCCGGGAGACTAAGGAAATCAGTCTGAGGAGTGCTGAGAGGATTTTTGTAAAGAGCTTTCACGATATTCAGATCCTGTCAGGCGGGGAAGGAGAGTTCCCGTCGCTGGATACGGTTGAGGAGATGCTGGACTGGGTTCGCCGCTGGCGGGAAAACATCTATGAAGTATGCCGCAGTACGCCGCAGAAAAATGATATCTGTGCGTTTGCTGCTGTCATCCTGTATGTGGATGAGCACATCGGGGAGGAGCTGCGCTCTGAAGACGCGGCTGAACAGATCGGGATGAGCAGGAGTTATTTCAGCACAAGATTTAAAGAAATGACAGGAGAAACATTCCATCAGTATGTGATACACAGGAAAATGAAAGCCGCGGCTGAGCGGATAGAGGAGGGCGGGAAGAGCATTACCCAGATCGCCACCGAACTTGGATATGACAATTTCCACTATTTTGCAAGAGTATTTGCAAGGGAGCATGGGTGTAACCCTTCCGAATATCGAAAAGAGAGAAAAAATGTCTGATTTTCATCGGACATTTTTGTGATAAAAAAACATTTGGTAAATCAGAAACAATATCATCTGGCAGGATATGGGTGTAGAAGATAAACTGTTTACAAAAAGGAAGGGAGGTCTTAGTGTGTATATCAAACGATTTGTGAAGCATTACTACATTATGCTGATCCCGGCGCTCTTATGGCTGTTTTTCTTCAGTATCGTTCCGATGTTCGGTATCGTCATGGCATTCCAGGACTATAATCCGGGCAAGGGAATCCTGCATTCTGAGTTTGTCGGGCTTGAAAATTTTGTGTATATGTTTCAGATGAACGACGTCAAACAGGTGCTGTGCAATACCGTTGTGATCGCGGTCGGAAAGATTATCGGAAATATTATCATTCCGCTGCTCTTCGCACTTCTGCTTAATGAACTCTGCATTAAGCGGATCAAACGGCCGATCCAGACTATCGTGTATCTGCCTTATTTCCTGTCCTGGGTTATCCTGGCAAAGATTGTTCTGAACATCTTCGGATATACAGGACCAATTAATCAGCTGATCGAGGCGTTCGGAGGAAATCCGATCAATTTCTTCGGGGAGCCGTCACTGTTCCAGTCTCTGGTAATCGGCACAGATATCTGGAAAGGATTCGGGTACAATACGGTAGTTTACCTGGCAGCAATACTCGGGGTAGATCAGAGTCTTTATGAGGCTGCGGCGGTAGACGGAGCAGGAAGGTTCAAACGTATCTGGCATGTGACGCTTCCGGGAATAAGGACAACGGTCGCACTCCTGGCGATCCTGTCACTTGGAAACGTGCTCAACGCAGGTTTTGATCAGATCTACAATCTGTATAATCCGCTTGTTTATTCTACAGGTGATATCATCGACACCTGGGTATACCGTGCAGGTCTTGAGAATCTGCAGTACTCGCTGGCGACGGCAGTCGGCTTGTTTAAGTCGGTGATCAGCGTTATCTTGATCGTTATAGGATATAAGCTGGCAGATAAGTTTACCGGTTACAAACTATTCTGAGGAGGTGCAGTAAATGATAGAAAATAAAGGTATAGGATCGAAAATATTCGATGTGATAAATGTCGTGATCCTTGTTCTGATCACGCTGATCTGCATCCTGCCTGTATGGTATGTCCTCTGCGTCTCTCTGAGCAGCAGGGAGGCTGTCAATGCAGGACAGGTTGCTCTCTGGCCGGTGGGATTCAATCTCCTGTCATATCAGAAGATCCTGGGGGAGAGTGATTTCTTTGGTTCCTTTCTCGTATCTGTCAAGCGAGTTGTGTTAGGAACCGGGGTCAGTATGGTGTGCATACTTCTGGCAGCATATCCGCTGTCAAGAACAAAAAAACAGTTTCCGAAGAGAGACATCTTCATGTGGATCTTTGTATTCTGCATGCTGTTCAACGGAGGTACTGTTCCGTGGTATGTCACAATGAAAAATTACGGTCTCATGGACAGCATATGGGGACTTGTTCTTGGTATGGGTCTTCAGGTTTTCAATGTTATCCTGGCAGTAAACTTTTTCAAGAATCTGCCTGTTGAACTGGAGGAAGCGTGCTTTGTAGACGGCGGCGGACCATGGAGGAATCTGTTTTCCATCTACATTCCTCTGGCAAAGCCGATGGTTGCGACGATCTCCCTCTTCACGATCGTTCAGTACTGGAATGAGTTCTTCCAGGGAATGGTGCTGAGTACGAGACAGAGCAGCTATCCGCTCCAGACATACATACAGCAGATGGTAGTAACACTTGATTATTCAAATATGAATGTCGATCAGATCGCACAGGCGATGAAATTGAACAATCTGTCGCTGGACGCGGCGAAGATATTTATCGCCATGATCCCGGTACTGATCATATATCCATCTTGCAGAAATATTTTGTATCCGGCATTACTCTGGGATCGGTAAAAGGATAGTAGCGATACGGGAAAGTGTTCGGTGAAAATAGAGAACAGTAAAAAAAGAAAAGGAGAAAATGGATTATGAAATTAAAAAGAGTAATCGCTATAGCGTGCACTGCAGCTATGACGGCGTCTTTGATCTCAGGCTGCGGCGGTTCGTCTGACGAAGGGCAGAAAGAAGCGGTCAAGGAAGCAGAAGGAACAGCAAAGGAAGATCTGCCTCTGGCAAAATATCCGGAGACAGTTACAGTACATCTGGGCGGGAAAATGAATCCGAATGCGAAGATCCCGGAAGGAATGTCGTTTGAAGACAACTCCTATACAAGACTGTTGAAAGATGACCTGAACATTGAGGTAGTATACGACTGGGTTGCATCTATGTCAGACTATGATGAAAAAATGAGTCTCTGCATCGGAAGTAATACAGTTCCGGAAATCATGAATGTAAATGCAGCTCAGTACAGAGCTCTTCTAAAATACGATATGATACAGCCGTTGGATGACTATTTTGATGATTATGCATCTGACGCCCTGAAGAGTTATGTAGAATCCGGCGGTGATGAGCTGATGGACTGTATCACAAACGATGACGGTGAGATTATGGCAATCCCTGCACCGAACCTGACTGCAGGCGGCGTGAACGAGATGTGGATCCGTCAGGACTGGCTGGATGCTCTTGGACTGGAAGCACCCCGTACATGGGACGAGCTGGCACAAGTGGCAAACGCATTTGTTACAGAGGATCCGGATGGAAACGGAGAGGACGACACGATTGGTATTCTTGGACCAGGAAATGCGGATCATATGAATGCAGTCGGCGGCAACCAGTTCGGACTTGACCCGCTGTTCAGCTGCTATCAGTCTTATCCGCAGTACTGGCTGGAAGGCGAGGACGGAAAAGTAGAGTATGGTTCAATTCAGCCGGAGACAAAGACTGCACTGGAAAATATCTCAAAACTTTATGCTGATGGAGATATCGATCCTGAGATGCTCGTCAGAAGCGACAGCAAGGAACCTCTTCTTGCCGGAAAAGTTGGAATCTTTTTCGGACCGTGGTGGTGTGCATATACATTTGCAGATACAACTCTGTCAGGTTCAGCAGACTGGAGGGCATATTTCACACCTCTTTCCGAAGACGGAAAATATTATACTCATATGGCAGAGCCGACGACGCAGTATGTTGTGGCAAGCAAGGACTGCAAAAATCCGGAAGCTGCATTTAAAATCATCAACTACCTGATTGCAAACGAACAGACATGGGTAGAAGAAGGAGTAACATCTACAGAGATGGGAACGGCAGATTTCTATCCGCTGTACAATGCATATGACAATGCGGATGAGATCGAGACATCTTATGAAGTGCTGACGCAATATCTTGCAGGAGAGGTCGGCATTGACGATGTAGATTTTTCAACACATAAACTGCTGAAGAACGATATGGAAGCAATTATGGAACTCAAGAAAGAGCCTTATGATGACTTTAGTCTTGAATACTGGAATCTTGACAGTGACCTGGCACAGGGGAACCTGCCTCGTCTGGTAGCGATCATGGTAGGTGACGCTCCGCTTGTCAATGAGGAGTATGTTCCGATTTACAATGTTTACAACGGACAGACAGAAACCATGGAAGCGAAATGGGCAAATCTGAAGAAGATGGAAGAAGAAACTTTCGCAAAGATTATCATGGGTAAAGCTGATATCAGTGAGTTTGATACCTTCGTAGAGAACTGGAAGAGCCAGGGCGGCGATCAAATCCTGAAGGAAATCAACGAGGAACTGGGCAAATAAGGAATTAAAATAGGGGGCGGTCAGGCCGCCCTAAATATTGAGGTGCTTCGATGAAAGAGAATAAAATCGTATATGCCTGATCGGCTTCGGCGGCATGGGGAAATGGCACACCGAGATTTTGGAAAATGTGCCGGAGATCGAGCTCGCCGGGATTTATGACATTAAAGAAGAAAAAAGAAAACTTGCAGAAGAAGCAGGATTTCATACATATGAGACAGAAGAAGCCATGCTTGCAGATGAGAGTATAGATGTGATTCTTGTGGCAACACCGAATGACACACACAGACCGATCGCACTGCGCGCCATGGAGGCGGGGAAAAATGTCATTGTAGAGAAACCCGCTACTCTCTCTCTGAAGGAACTTACAGAACTGGAGGACATGGCCGGAAAGACAGGCCAGTTCCTGACGGTACACCAGAACAGACGATGGGATGAAGATCTCCTGACAGTCCGGGAGATACTGAAGGATCAGACGATGGGAGAGATTTTCCGCATAGAGAGCCGGGTACATGGATCCCGTGGAATACCGGGAGACTGGAGAAAAGAAAAAGCACACGGCGGCGGAATGGTGCTGGACTGGGGCGTCCACCTCTTTGATCAGATCTTTCGTCTGACCGGGGAACGCAGGCTGAAGACGGTATATGCCACTTTGACCAATGTGACAAATCAGGAGGTAGATGACGGGTTTACCGCTGTTCTCCGGTTTGAAGGCGGCCTGGAAGTTCTTGTGGAAGTAGGTACGAATAACTTTATTTCTCTGCCCCGCTGGTACGTTCTGGGAGAAAACGGAAGTGCCGTTGTTGAGGACTGGGACCTGTCCGGAAAGATTGTAAAGGCTTTCTCAGAAGAGGAGAAAGAAATAGTTCCGGTGCGGACAGCAGCAGGACTTACGAAGACGATGGCTCCAAGAAGAGAGGATACGATCCGTGTAGAAGAGCTTCCGAGAGTGCCCGGAGATATCGCCGATTTCCATCGAAATGTCGCTGCTGTACTTTTAAGAGGAGAAGAACCGGCAGTGAAGCTTCCGGAGGTAAAAAGAGTAATGCGCCTGATGGAGACAGTGTTCGAGTCTGCCGAAAAGAATCATGTTATGGACTTTGAATGAGGAAGGGAGAGAGTGAACAATGAAACAGATCAAGATCGGAACATGCATCCAGGGACCAAGGGCAGAAGAGTGGCTACCGGGATTTCTGGGAAAAGGATTTGAAACATTTTCTCTGAATTTTCATATGTCTCTGGAAGGGACAGATCTGGAACAGCTTGCCGGAAAGACAGAAAAGCTGCTGGAAGGAAGACCGGAGCGCATCAGCACGATTGGATTTTACTGCAATCCGATCCAGTATCCGGAACACAGGAAGACGCTGGAGCAGGTTATCAGGACAGCGGGAAGATTCGGAGCTGATCATGTAAGCACTTTTGCAGGGGCATTTGAGGACCGCCCTGTAGAGGAATCTTTCGCCGAGTTTGGTAAAGTATTCAGGGAACTTGCAGACCTGGCGAAAGAGAACGGAGTCAAACTGGGAATAGAGAACTGCCTTATGGACGGAACATGGGAAAAAGCTACATGTAATATTGGTTTTCATCCACGTGCGTGGGAGGCAATGTTTGAAGAGGTAAAACAGGACAATTTCGGTCTGGAATGGGAGCCGACCCACCAGATGGTACAGCTTATAGATCCGGTTTCTCAGCTCAGAAAATGGTGTCATAAAATCGTGCACGTACACGGCAAAGATGCAACTATCGACTGGAATGCTGTACGTCATGGAGGCATTTCAGGGGCGGAGACTTTTGTATGGCACAGAATGCCGGGCTTTGGCAACACAAACTGGAGCGATATTATTTCTATCCTGAGGGCAAACGGATATGAAGATGATATCTGTATCGAAGGATATCATGATCCGGTTTACTCAGGAGAGTGGGAGATGACAGGACAGCTCCATGCTCTCCGGTATCTGAAATGGTGCCGGGGCGGCGATTATGAACCGGTTCCATGGGAAGTATAACAGGAGAGTAATGCCGGAGTTAAGGTGAAAATGTTGACGAAAGGATACTCCTGCGCAGAGGCCGGGAGGAAGAAGGAGACAGAAATGAAACTTGGATTTATTACATCAATTCTCGAAGATTTTACTTATGAAGAGATGATCGACTTCGCCTCAGAGCATGGATTTGAGTGCGTAGAGGTGGCGAGCTGGAAGAAGGAAAAAGCAGAACGCAGATATGCCGGAGTAAGTCATATTGATGCGGAGAGGGTTCTTGGCGATGACAGTTATGCCGCACATATTTCAGGATACGCGAAAGAAAAAAATGTAGAAATTTCGGCTCTTGCCTATTATCCTAACGTGATGGATGCGGATCGGAACAAGGGTGAGGCTGCGGTGGAGCATTTAAAAAATGTCATTCTCGCCAGCGCAAAACTGAATGTGAACATGGTGACCACATTTATCGGGAGAGATCAGACAAAGACTGTGGAAGAGAATCTTCTTTTAGTAAAGAAAGTATGGGAACCGGTCATCCGGCTGGCAGAAGAAAACGGCGTAAAGATAGCAATAGAAAACTGTCCGATGCTGTTCGGACCAGATCAGTGGCCGGGCGGTCAGAATCTTATGACGACTCCGGCAGTGTGGAGAAAAGTTTTTGAGATCCTGGACAGCGACTGTCTGGGTATTAATTACGACCCGTCGCATTTTGTATGGCAGATGATAGACCCGATCCGTCCGATCTATGAATCAAAGACAAGATATTCCACGTGCACTATAAGGATATCAAGCTGTATCCGGAACGTCTCAATGACTGCGGCATTATGGCTTATCCTCTTGATTTCATGTCTCCGAAGATCCCCGGACTTGGAGATGTGGACTGGGGCAGATATGTATCTGCTCTTACAGACATCGGTTACAATGGTTATTCATGCATTGAGATCGAGGACAAGGCGTTTGAAAGTTCAAGGGAAATGATTGAAAAAGCGCTTGTTCTGAGCCAGAGATATTTGAGACAGTATGTGATTTAGAAAACAATATCAAGAGACATAAATGGAGGAGATAACGATGAAAAAATTACGTGCAGGTATCGTAGGATGCGGGGGAATTGCCAATGCAAAGCATCTTCCGGCAATGGAAAAGTGCGGACTCTATGAAGTGGTCGCATTCTGTGACATAATCCCGGAGCAGGCACAGGAGACAAAAGAAAAGTTCGGCAGCAGTGACGCAAAGGTATTCACTGACTACAGGGAACTGGTAAAGGAAGATCTTGATGTGGTATATGTGACGACACCGAACAGATCGCATTCCGAAATTTCCATCGCTGCCATGGAGGCGGGCAAGGATGTCATGTGCGAAAAGCCGATGGCAAGAACTTATGCGGAAACAGAGAAAATGCTGGAGACGGCAAAGCGGACAGGGCGAGTGCTGAATATCGCATACCAGAACAGGTATCGTCCGGACAGCGCCTACCTGAAAGAAATGTGCAAAAACGGAGAGATGGGAGACATCTATTTTGCAAAGGCGCATGCGCTCAGAAGGAGAGCGGTGCCTACCTGGGGGGTATTTCTTAATGAAGAAGAGCAGGGCGGCGGTCCGCTGATCGATATCGGTACTCATGCGCTGGATCTGACGCTCTGGATGATGGACAACTATGAAGTGGCTTCTGTGACCGGAGCGGTGTTCCACAAACTGTCTCAGCAGACAGATCAGGGAAATGCATTCGGGAACTGGGATCCGGAGCAGTTTAAAGTAGAAGACTCGGCGTTCGGATTCATCCGGATGAAGAACGGGGCTCTGATCGAACTGGAATCAGCCTGGGCTTTAAATACTCTGGATGTGGACGAGGCAAAAACAAGCATATGTGGAACAAAGGCCGGAGCGGATATGAAAGATGGACTTCGCATCAACCGGATCCATCATAACACCCAGACTGTAGAGATACCGGATCTGTCAGGCGGCGGAGTGGCTTTCTTTGCAGGCGAAGAAAAATCTGCGGCAGATGTAGAACAGGAACTTTTCTACCATATTGTTGTTGACGGACAGGAACAGATCGTAAAACCGGAACAGGCGGCGGTAGTAACCCGCGTTCTTGAAGCAATATACCGTTCAGCAGAGAGCGGAGAGACAATTTACTTTGATTGAGGGAAAAGGAGATTATGGAGGAAAGAAAATTAAAACAGCTGCTGTCTGAGATGTCGCTTCGAGAAAAGATCGGACAGATGATACAGCTGACCGGAATTTACTTTGATGAGGATGCAGTTCTTACCGGGGCGGTGGGGGAAGGCCAGCCGCCTCAGTGGGTGATCCGGTACGCCGGTTCAGTGCTTGGTATGATCGGGGCAGAAAAGCTCAGGGCGATCCAGAAAAAATATATGAAAGAACATCCGCATCACATTCCGCTGCTGTTTATGGCGGATGTTATACACGGGTGCAGGACCATAGCTCCGATCCCTCTTGGTCAGGCATGTTCCTTTCATCCGGAACTGGTTGAGAAGATGGCGGGGCATGCCGCGGCAGAGTCTGCTGCTGAGGGGATCAAGGCCACGTTTTCTCCGATGATGGATGTGTCCAGAGACCCGAGATGGGGAAGGATAATGGAATCTTTCGGGGAAGATCCTTTCCTTAGCGGGGTCATGGGCACAGTAATGCTCAGGGGATATCAGAAGGGAAACGGTAATGATCAGAAGGGAAGCAGAGAAATACCGGAGTCCGGCATTGCCGGATGTCTGAAACATTTTGCCGGTTATGGAGCGGTGAATGCGGGCAGAGAATACAATGACGTGGAAATATCTCAGAGGACGTTCCGCGAGCAGTACCTCAAACCGTTCCGCATGGCGATGCATGCAGATCCCGCGATGGTGATGACTGCTTTTAATGCAGTTGACCGCAGACCGGTCAGCGGCAACAAAGAGCTGCTCGAAGATATTCTCAGGAAAGAAATGGGGTTCAGCGGCACGGTGATCTCCGACTGGGGGGCTGTGGGCCAGCTGGAGGAACAGAATGTAGTGTCAGGCCAGGCAGAGGCTGCAGATGCGGCAGTACATGCAGGAGTTGATATTGATATGATGAGTCCGGCATACATGTTTCATCTGGAAGAACTGGTCGAAGAAGGTCATGTCCCCGTTTCGCTGATAGATAGAAGCGCGTGGAATGTGCTGGTGATGAAGAACAGACTCGGACTGTTTGAGGATCCGTTCGCAGGAATGGAGGGAGAAGAACAGCTGTCTGCGGAGGCAAAGAAGATCGCACTTGCCTGGCATGTGAGAGCTCGGTTCTTTTGAAAAATGCGGATCTGCTTCCGCTGAAACCGGAACAGAAGGTGTTCTGGGCCGGCCCTTATGTGGAGTCGACGGACTGCTGAGCAGATGGGCGATCTTCGGCCGTCACGACGATGTGGAGACGATCAGCGAAGTTCTGAGAGACCGGAAGCTGCCGGTCAGGTTTGTTCCGGGCTGTGAGATACTCACAGAAGAAGAAAGACGGCTCTGGCAGGCTGATAACTGCCGGATTCAGGGTGAAGAAGAACAGAATAAAGAAATGTCGGGATCGTGCGGTGACCAATACGCAGACCTTGAAGAAATCGGACCGGAGGATACAGTGGTACTTGTGCTTGGAGAACATGAAGCACAGTCCGGTGAGGCGGCGAGCAGGGCATTTCTTGATCTTCCGGAAGGTCAGCAGAAGTTTTTTGACGCAGTAGCTGAGCGCACCTCCCATATTGTAGCGGTCATCATGTCAGGACGTCCGCTGGATATACGGAAAATAGCAGAAAAGTCCCAGCTGTCCTCCTTGCCTGGAGACCGGGAACGATGGGAGCCGAGCTGTCGTCCGTCTGGTGTACGGAGAAGAGACGCCTTCCGGTAAACTGTCAGTGAGCATACCGTGGGGTGTGGGACAGGTGCCTGTCAGCTACTGGGATGTAAAGACCGGACACCGGATGACGGAGACGAATCCGGAAAACCGCTTTACGAGCCGGTATATGGATATTCCGAATGAGCCGCTTTATCCGTTTGGATTTGGTCTCTCTTACACAGGATTTACCATTACACCTCCTGTACTTGAGAAACAGGAGAGAGAAGATAAGATCGGAATATTATGTAAGGTGAAAAATGTGGGAGAGGTGCCGGGGGCGGAAGTTGTACAGTGTTATGTCGAGACACTCTGCGCTCCGGTCGTACGGCCGGCCAAAGAACTTATCAGGTTCCGGAAAGTTTTCCTGCAGCCTGGTGAAGAACAGAAAGTCAAATTTACGATTGACCGGAAAGAACTGGCTTTTTACGGAGCGGATATGGAACTCATAGATGGAGGCATTCCGCTTCGGATTACCGTCGGGAACAGCAGCAGGGCAGAAGCAGGGGACGTCAGTCTCCAGCTGGACAGAAGATCGTAACACAGAAGGTCAACAGACAGATCGTAAAACTGAACAAGGGGCGACGTAAGCCCCATTGTTTCCATATATCAGCTGCCGTCAGGAGCTGAAAGAATATATGCTGCGTTGAGGATTTCTCATAAACGAGGGTGTCCCAAAAGTCATGAAATGACTTGAGGGATACCCTCGTTCTTTTGTAAAAAAATAGAGAACGGTTACCACGCCAATGTCATTTAGTTAAGACATCCGCTGTGGAAACAATACAGGTGCTTCTGTCTACGATGACAGAGGAATTTTGTTCATATGAAAATGGAGCCCTTGTTTTTTATACAAAAAGCTCCATTACTGTTTATTTATTTGAATTTATGATTCCTTCAATATCACGGCCACCGTAGAATATTCGAGCTACTGTA
>ENA-OQCK01000634-OQCK01000634.1-human-gut-metagenome-genome-assembly--contig:-NODE-634-length-17191-cov-2.137893_pt1 | contig 17191 bp, 27 predicted proteins | sample MGYA00242498_ERZ504578 | MGnify/ENA primary metagenome ERZ504578 (study PRJEB26092, sample SAMD00036229) | human gut metagenome | host: Homo sapiens | study: EMG produced TPA metagenomics assembly of...
CACACCATTCAGCATTGCTGTTCTTGCATCTTTTGAAAAACGTACTTCTTTTGCCATGTTCCTTACCTCCTGTTATGTTTTATGCTAATACTGCTAAGATATCTTCTGCTTCTATAATAATGTATTCTTCTTCATCCAGCTTTACATTTGTACCAGAGTACTCTTTATATACCACCTTGTCATTCTCTTTGATATCAGCCTTGCTGTCAGGTCCGATTGCTACCACCGTTGCGTAGCTTGGTACATTCTTTGCATTGTCAGTCAGGATAATTCCGCTCGCTGTCGTCGTTTCCTTCTCTGCCTTTTCTTTCTTCAAAATGACGTTATCGTGTAATGGTTTCAACATATAAAAATACCTCCTTGTCTTTTAGCACTCGCAGTTCTCAACTGCTAACACATACTATTATACTCAAAATTAGCACTTTGGCAAGAGGATTGCTAAAAAAAGATGAGAAAATTTTTATTGCGAATTCCGAAGGCTTAGTTTTCTTAGATTTCAGGTAACATCTGTATGGTCCCTGTAAGGCTGGTTACGCAGTATTCTATGCAGAAGCACTGCAGCATATGCAAAAAGAACCCGTTGCTCAGAACGGATCCTTTTTATTTGATTTATCTTCAATTCTTTGCTCTTTATAAGTTACAGCACTCAATCACGCATAGCATGTGGTGTCGGATGTTGTCTTACGGAATGAAGGAAGCAATCAAACAAATTATTTTGTATAGGCAGAGTCCTTTAATGTAATGGCAAACTGCTTCAGAAACAATGCAATATCCTTTTGCACATCTGTTGCCTTTTCAAACCGGATATTCTGACGCTTCCATGTTTTCTGTGCAATCTGAACACTTGGAATTCCCAGCTTTTCCACTGTCGCTGTTTCAACAGCCCCGGCAATTGAGGTGTCATCCGCCTTTTTCACAAATGCCTCCGCTTCCTTTCTGTAAGCGGCAACCTTCTCCTCGCTACCCTTCTTAATAAACAATGCAGCCTGCGGATATCCGCTTTGCTCCATGTTATTTGCTGCCTTATATTCCTTCTGCAGATCCTTCAAAACCTTGAGTTCAATTCCTTTTTCCTTCGCCTTTGCAATGGTTGCAGTAGCAGCAGGCTCTGCCAGAAGACCAACAGCAGCCTTTTTACTCAGCAGCTGTGCCTGCACTTCATTTGCAGAATTGAAATAACGGATTTCAGGAGTAAACGACGATAGATCCATACTGCTTTCCAATACCTTCTGCGGAACCGCCTTTTCACCGAGGCCGCAAACATTCCCTCTTTCTGTAAATCTGCTTCATCACTTCCGATAATATACAGATTGCCCCATGTGACGACAGAGTCCAGAAGATACGCGCTCTTATCCTTGGAAAGCAGCGCTGCTCCCAGGTTGATCGGAGCTATGATCGCATCATACTCACCATCCTTTTTCGCAAGCTGTGCACGCAATACATCCGTTCCGTCAACGGTATCGATGGTTACGTTCTGATTACCGTAAAGCCCAAGCAAGGACAGAGACGGTGCTCCCATAGGCGCCAGAATTTTGATAGGCTCCTCTTTCTTAGATTCCTTTTCTTCCTGCTTGCTGCTCTGGGTGCTACAGGCTGTCATCGAAACAGCCAGTATTGCTGCAAGCGCCCCCTTAAGCAGCTTCATTACAGTTTTTTCTCCTTCACTGCTTTCTCCATCATAGCAATGAAGTCATCCAGTGACATCGTTATAGATTCCCTGCTTTGTGCACGGCGCAGTGTAACACTTCGGTTTTCAATTTCACCGTCACCGATTACAAGCTGGTACGGAATTTTGGAAAGCTGCGCTTCACGAATACGGTATCCCAGCTTTTCGTTTCTTGCATCCAGCTTACTGCGGAAGCCAAGTGCACATAATTTCTCATGTACCTCATTTGCATATCCCAGATGCTTCTCATGATGAACCGGAACCACACTGACCTGCTGCGGTGCCAGCCATACTGGGAAATGTCCTGCGAAATGCTCAATCAGGATACCGATAAAGCGTTCAATGGAACCGAAGATTACGCGATGAAGCATGACCGGACGTACCTTGAGCCGTCTTTTTCAACATAAGTTAAATCAAATCGCTCCGGCAGATTCATGTCCAGCTGAATGGTACCGCACTGCCATTCTCTTCCCAGAGAATCCTTGATATGGAAATCCAGCTTCGGACCATAGAATGCTCCGTCTCCCGGATTCACCTTATAATCCTTTCCTGCATGAACGCAGGCATCTGCCAATGCTTTTTCACTCTGCTCCCAAATCGCCAGATCTCCAATGTATTTCTTTTCCGGACGTGTAGAAAGCTCGATGCGATAGCTCAGTCCGAACACCGAATATACACGATCGATGAACTGAATCAGCTGCATAACTTCGCTTTCAATCTGATCGGGACGCATAAAGATATGTGCATCATCCTGTGTAAACGTACGGACGCGGAACAATCCGTTTAATGCGCCGCTTGCCTCATGACGGTGCACCTGTCCGAGCTCTCCCATACGCAATGGGAGATCCTTATAGGAATGCAGCCCGTTCTTAAACACCAGCAAAGAACCCGGGCAATTCATCGGTTTGATTGCGAATTCACGATCATCAACCATGGTCGTATACATGTTCTCTTTATAATTTTCCCAGTGACCACTCACTTCCCACAGCTCTTTGCTCATCATGATTGGTGTTTTGATAAACTGATAGTTTTCCTTTGTGTGCTCTTCATACCAGAAGTTTCCAGCAGATTGCGGATAATCATTCCGTTTGGCAGGAAAAATGGCATACCTGGAGCGAATTCGCTCATCATGAACAGTCCAAGCTCTCTTCCCAGCTTTTTGTGATCACGCTTTTTCGCTTCCTCCAGCAGATGCAGATGATCCTCAAGCTCCTCAGCTGTCGGGAAACAGATACCGTAGATTCTCTGCAGCATCTTATTGCTGGCATCTCCCTTCCAGTAGGCACCGGAATGCTTCAGCAGCTTGAAATTTTTCAACTGCTTAACTGTATCGACATGCGGTCCCCGACACAGGTCAATGAACTCCCCCTGCTGATAACAGGTGATTGTACCATCCTCCAGATCACTGATCAGATCGATTTTGTAGGGGTCATTTTGGAACATTTCCAAAGCCTCTTCCTTGGAAATCTCCTTTCGTACGATACGCTTGCCGTCCTTGGCAATCTTTTTCATTTCCTTTTCGATTTTCGCAAGATCCTCTTCCTTAATTACTTCATCACCCAGGTCAATATCATAATAGAAGCCCTCACTGATGACCGGCCCTACCCAGAATTTTGCCTGTGGATACAAGCGCTTTACCGCCTGTGCCATCATATGTGCACAGGAATGATTCAGCCTGCTTAATTCCTCATGCTCTTTAATATCAATCATATTCATTTCCTCCTATCCAGAATATATCGTAGCATTCATTTGTTTCCGGTATGCGATAGCTTCGTTCCCAGCATCCACCAGCGTGCAGAATCGTTTTTTTCGACGCGATATTATCATCGCGACAACTGACCATTACCGCTTGCAGTCCATATTCCCGTTTTGCAAGTACAACTGCCTGCTTCAGCATCTCTTTGGCGATTCCCTGCCTGCGATATGCCGGATGCACGCGGTATCCGATGTGCCCGATAAACTTTCTCAGATATGCATTGAGCTCATGCCGCAATACAAGCGTGGCAACGACTTCACCATGCTGCCTGACAAGATACAGACTGCTGGAAACAACACCCTCTGGCAGATTTGCACCGATATGCCAATCTGTCTGTGCTTCAGAAAAGCAGACATATCCGCATACTGAAGGCGAAACGGCAAAACATCTGTTTCCTCTGCATCCTTACAGACATCCTCATAACGCTGCAGGGCTTCAGCGTCAGAAACTTGTGCCAGTACAAGCTGCATATCATCATCTCCTTCAACAAAAAAAAGACTGCATCCAAAGGACGTTCAGTCTTACACGCGGTACCACCTTTGTTCATATGATTCCTCATATGCACTCAAACCCGTAACGCAGGCATGCGGCTTTCCCTTTCGGGTGCTACTCCAAGGTAGTAAGATCAGCATTCCTTCAAAGGACTTTCACCTGCCGTCCTTCTCTCTGCATCAGAATAATGACCCCATGTCCTTTTCCTCGTATTTAACTCCTGTCTATTTTATACACCATTCCAGACGATATGTCAAATACTTCTCCCATAAAAACAAATTCGCCATAGTATTCAGAATTTGTAAACATATTTTCAAAATATTCCGTATTTTACAGCTTTTATGTATTCCGCTTACAAATTGGTAAATTTTAACAGTTTAATTTCCACTGAAGTCTAGTATAATTTTCACATGCATGGAAGGAGTATGTACATGAGAAAAACTTATGGTTATGTCCGAGTTTCCAGTCAGGACCAAAATGAAGCTAGACAATATCTGGAATTATTGGACATGGGAATTGACAAAAAGTATATTTACATGGATAAACTGAGTGGTAAAGATTTCAATCGGCCTGCGTATCATAAGCTTGTCTATAAGAAACTGAAACAGGGGGATCTGCTTGTCGTAAAAAGTATCGATCGTCTTGGCAGAAACTACAATGAGATTCTGCAGGAATGGAAATACATAACCAAGGACAAAAAGTGGATATCAAGATTCTGGATATGCCGCTTCTCGACACAGATCAGAAAAAAGATCTGATTGGCACTCTGATTGGGGATATCGTATTGCAGCTGCTCAGCTTTGTTGCGGAAAATGAGCGTGTGAATATCCATCAGCGGCAGGCTGAGGGAATCCGTGCAGCGAAAATGCGTGGTGTGCGGTTCGGCCGGCCAAAAATCGCATTACCGGAGGACTTCGAGGAGATTGTGTATTTATGGCAGCAGGGGGAGCTGCAAAGCAAGGAGCAATCGCTATTTCCGGTTTGAAATATTCAACCTTCTATAAGAAAGTCAAGGAGCTGGAGGACGGTAAGCTGAATTCCGAGACATCAAGATAGCGGCTTTGCATAACAAGGAAAAGGGAAAGAAAACAAGTCCGTAAAACGCAAGGACTTGTTTTTATGATAGACTTACCAGCTTCCGCCGCCTCCGCCGCCAAAGCCGCCACCGGAGAAACCGCCTCCAGAGAAGCCTCCACCGCCAAAACCGCCAAAGCTACCTCCGCCGCTTCCGCCTTTTGGTGCCGGAACGTATGTAGCTGCTGCTGAAATATCATGAAAGCAGTAATGGAAATGATTCCACCACAGCATGGTGGTAAAAACACCTGTGGAATCATAGCCCTGATACCAGTTTGGTGCTGCCACCGCAATTGTTTCGAATTTTCACCCAAACATCACTTACACCAAGAACATATGCGTAAGGAAGAATGGAGAAAAATGCATAGGGATCGTCCTTTGCAAGAAGCTCCAGACGGTCCTTCTCACAGGTTAGGATAAAATCCTTCAGACCGAGAATCTGTCCCAGCCAGCGCGTGCCCTGCTCACTGCGCTTGTCCATGAATATCATGATCAGAATCAGTAAAATGGTAATGACGGCATGAAGCAGTACCGCCCACATACTGCCGCCTACCAGCAGCTGCAAAACAGCATTCACGGCAATCAGAATTCCATTTAGAAAGACCATAAGGCACATAACCAGCACAAAAATCGGCTTCTTCATTACATAACGCTTACGCATGATAATGATCCATGGGATACAGGATACCATCAGTAGCACGGACGGTATAACATAGGGAATCGCAAATAAATTCATTTCATACTTGGCCTTTGCACTGAAGAAGGATAACAGCAAGCCGGAAGGCCAATCAATAGGATCATAATCACTTGAAGTACCACAGAGGTATTCGTAAATATGCGTTTCTTTGGATCTTTGTTAAAATAATTCCGCAGCATACTTTTGGCACTGGCAAGCCCTCTTCGCACTTCTTCGTTCTTCATTCCCTCTTCCCTGACGATGGTTTCGTAAAGGAATATAGAATCAAAAAATGCACGTTCATAGGCATGACTGTTCTCTTTCGTCATATCCTTTAGCTTCTCCAACTGAAATCCGTCCTTTTCATCATATATTTTTATGAAGCCGCGATTTGCCCAGTCGATGATCAGAGACAGAATATCCTTATTTTCTACGGTATTATCGATCACATAACCCACACCGGCACTGTCCAGACCATCCGGTGCTTTAAATTCAACCGTCGCGATGATCTCATCATCCCGTCCGTATTTCCAGAACAGCGAAAGAGCCGCCAACAGCAGTATGCCAGACGCTATACTCACCGGTATGGAATAATCCTTCGGTTTTGGATAGATAAAATATCCGTTTGGCAGATTAACCTTTATGGTTGCACTTTCATTGGACAAAAGAAGCCTGCCGGTTTCTCCCTTGATATGCAGCTGATCCACCTCATGTGTGAGGTTCGTTGTCGTTTCCCCGAAAGCCCCGCTGTAGGTAAACACCGCATTTTCATCAAAAGCCTTCGGCATTTTTATGTCATAGGACAAATGACGAATCTGAGTATCAAAGCCGTATGCAAGATTCCAATACAATGCCTGCGCATGGTTACTCAAATCCAGATCCTTCGTCTTTACATGATAAGAAATCTCATACTTCTGTTCCCCGTATACCGTCTTATCCGGATCACCGAGCTTAACAACCACCGCATCAGCGTTGCCCTCAAGAGAGCAGGTTCGGTTACAGGTTACTTCACTGACCGGAAATAATAGCTCTTCTTTTCCAGCTTTCCATCCACAGACCACTCCATATCATAGGAGGTTGGGATATTACGAAAAATCCATGCTTTGCTTCTGTAAATTCAGCACATAGGTTTCTGTAATGTCAATACCACCATCCTCATGTACCTCCATAGACACATGCAGATCATCAATAATGAAAGCCTCCTGCGCATCCACCGGTATAAGCGTTGCCGCAAACAGCAAACAGCAGACCGCAATCCATCGTTTAATTTTTTTCATTGTTGTTTCCCTCATAAGAACATGTTGTTGCATGTTTTTCCAAGCGCGCCTTTATGCCGCTTTTCAGCTCACAGTTATGCATCTGCCTTCAGCTGTTGCACATACTATGCAGCCGGATACCGCCTTATTTTTCAAAGGATAAAAAGGAATAGCTGTGCTATCCTTTAAAACTGTACCTTTACGTTTTCACGCTGGGCAGCATCCTCGATTTCATACAGCGGCTTCTTCGTCTTATGGAACATGCCGGCAAGCAGATTGCTTGGGAACATTTCCACAAGATTGTTGAATTTCACACATACTGCATTATAGTATTTACGTGAATTTGCAATTTCAGATTCGATATTCTGCAGCTCGTTCTGCAGCTGTGTAAAATGCTGATCCGCCTTTAGGTTCGGATACTGCTCACTGATGCATACAAAGGCCCCAGCATAGACTGAAAATTCTTCTCGGATTTGATTTTTCATCCAATGACTGCGCATTTACAGCAAGATTTCGCGCACTGATAACCCTTTCCAGTGTCTCTGATTCATGCTTTGTATAGCCCTTGATGGTTTCCACCAAATTCGGAATCAAATCATAGCGCTTTTTCAGGTATACATCCATCGTAGAAAACGCCTCTTCCACTTTATTCTGCAGCTTTACAAATTTATTATAGGTTGAAATAACCCATAGCAGAATGAGCACGACTACAACAGCAATAATAATCATTATCATAGATATTCCCTCCTTTTATTAGCTAGATTATACCATAGAAGACATAGCTTCACCAGAAATTCTTTTCTCACGGCGTATTTCCATAAAAGCTCCTCTTCCTCGCTATACAAAACGCAGATAGAAAAAAGACCGGAACCCCCGGTCTAGAATACAAAATTTCCCTGTTCAAAGACGGCTACCTCGCACCCGTCTTCACAAACTCCGGTTATTTTCATATCCGGACTGCCAAACATGAAATCCACGTGGGTCATGGAATGATTGGCCCCTGCTTCCTTCAGCTGTTCCTCACTCATATCGACACCACCTGCAACATTCATCGGATACGCATCTCCCAATGCTAGGTGACAGGAGGCATTTTCATCAAACAGCGTATTCAGAAACAGAATACCGCTCTTACTGATTGGAGATTCGTAAGGCACCAGAGCAACCTCACCTAGATAACAGCTTCCCTCATCGAAATGAACGAGTGAGGACAGTGTGTCATATCCTTTCTCGGCGCCAAAATCAATAACCTTTCCATCCTGAAAGAGAAACCAGAAATCCTCAATCAGCGTTCCGTTATAATCCAGCGGCTTTGTGGCGTACACCTTGCCATTTACCCCGGTTTTCTTCGGCATCGTAAAAATTTCCTCCGTTGGCATGTTTGGATTAAACTCTACACCGGCTACTGTTTTTCACTTCCTCCGGCCCATAGGTGATTTTTAACAAGCTCTACCCATAAATCCGTACCCCCTGCATTTTCAAAATGCAGCTTCTGGAAGCGATGCGTATTTAAGATCTGCTCCCTGCGTGCAAAATTTTCCTGCAGATCGATCCATTCCTGAATTGGATCATTCTCTGCCTCAACATGTACAGCACTGAGAATTCGATCCCACAGTTCCTCTACAGCAGCCTCTTCGCCCTCGAATTCAGGGAAAACCAGATTCGCCCATTCCCTATTCGGAGCCGCGACGATGCACCACTGTGTTTTATTCATCATGGTATATGACTGCAGTTCTTTTCCCGCCTTCGCCATGGCCAGACGTGCCTTGCTGATTTTTTCAGCATCCGCATCCTTTAAAATGCCGGGAATATCACTGATGATATGCAGAATGCAGGCTCCTTCTTTCATATAATCCAGCTTACAGTCGATCTGCCAGGGCCGTACCGTACACAGGGTTTCCTCGTCCTGATACTGATAATGCTGCTTGGAAACGTAATCATCCTTATAGAAAACGAGTACCTCCTTTGCCCCTGCCTGATATGCTTCTTCCACACAGCGCGTGTCATCTCCAGCGCTTCCACGGAGGTATTGATAATCAGCGTCTGTCCCTTTTGCAGGTTAACACCCTTGCGCACCGCAAGCTTTGCATATTTCTGTAAACGTGCATCCATTTCCTACTCCTTTACGTATGCCATCGGCAGCATAGCTGCACCAATAATCCCTGGTTCATCCAGCTCAGCCTCCATAAACACCACAGTCTGCATTCCCTTATGAATCATATTACGGAAATAATTCTCCATCTTATCGAAGAATACATCCTTGCCCTTCATAACACCGCCACCAACGACAAAGACCTCCGGATCCACAACGTGCGCAATCTGGGAAAACATCACTGCCAGATCATACGCCACCGCATCACAGATTTCCAATGCCTTGGCATTTCCCTTGCGCGCCAGATCAAACACATCACCGGCATGCTGAACAGCATCTTCACCAAACGCCGCTTTCCCCTTACGGGTAATCGCCGTACCGCTTGCTTCATTTTCTACGGCTCCGACATTCAGATAATTCACCTTCTCACGGTTTCTGTCAATAATCAGATTGGCAATTTCCCCGGCATGTCCGTTTCTTCCGGCGATCACCTTCTGATTGACAACCAGAGCACCGCCAATGCCCGTGGAGATCGTAACATAGTAAACGATATCTTTTCCTTTTCCAGCCCCCTGCAGTGCCTCTCCCATACCGGCAACATTCACATCATTATCCAGGAATGTCGGTACGTGGAAATGCTCTTCAATTCTGGAGGCGATTGGATACCCCTCAAATCCCGGCAGATTGGTAGCCAGAATCATCTTGCCGTTTTTCGTGTCTACAGGACCCGGCACACCCATGCCGATACCGGCAACTGCTTCATATCCTTCAATACGTTCGATCATGGATATGATTTTACTAACTACCTGCTCCACACCTTTGCCGATTTCAGTAGGTTCCTTTACAATTTGCAGGATGGCACCTGTTTCATCAACTTTTGCCACTCTGACGTTTGTACCGCCCAAATCAACACCAATATACGTTTTCATAAAAAAGCTCCTCCTTTAAGACTTGTCTATATTGTATCATATCTGAAGGAGCTTTTCCTTAAATATAACAAATTTATCAGCGTGCACTGCTCTCCTTCACATATGTTTTTCGTAATGAAAAGCGGCATGCGTACACTGCCGGAGGTTATGACCTGATAAATTCGCAAATCATCCTTCACCCCCTGTTTTCAATACGGACATCGTAATTTGCCGCATGTGTCAGCTGATCGATAACTGCAGGCGAAAAATCACTGCTTTCCAGTTCATGAACAACTCCGTAATGAAAATCATTGAGCTTGGCAATCTGCATCTGTGCTGACATCACGTTGATAAACAAAACACAAACAAAGGTTAGAAATATCATTGATAATGCACTTGTGATACTAATTTTCATAATACCTCCTTAATCCACCAGCACCTGAATGTGCTTCACACTCTTCATCCCCAGGGAATTACGGACGACACATCGAACCGTATACACTCCCTTTTTCATTCGGGTTTACCTGCCCGTAAATTCCAGCTTTTCACTGATATCACCATCCATATGGTCAATCGCCCTCACATGTTCCCTGATCTGAAAGCTGCTGCCCTGCGGTATGCGCTGATTCTGTGCAAGTATCTGTGGAAAGGAATGCTCCAGCAGCATCTGATTGATGTGCAGCTGCGTATTCTCCATCTGTTTACTTTCCTGTTCCATATAGGTCTTTGCACTCAGGCTCCATCCTCCGAATGCGGAAAAAACGACCGTAATGATCAGAATCGTAACCCAGACGGGTACGCTGATTCTGACTGCATTTTCCATTAGAACAGCCTCTCCAGCAGTCTGCTGATGACATCCGTGTACATTGCAAGAGACAGCATTGCCATAACAGAAAAAGCACAAATCAGTTCTACCATCAGTTCCACACTTTCTTTTACTGTCGTATCCATACTAAACTCCCAGCAGCGGCATGGACGTAAACAGATAATAGAATACCGTAAGCATGGCACTTGCACAAAGCAGCATCACTACGACCTCAACAGCCGTTTCTGTCGCATGTTCCATCAGCTCATGATCAGCTGGGATAAAATCAAAGATACAAAAAACATATACATACAGGGAACACTCATCATGATCATAGTCAGCGTATCGGCTGTAAAGACTCGCTGCGATAACGTCGCTCGCGCTTATCCCTTTCAATCCTCGAAAGGGCTTTTGTAAGTGCTGCTATCTCATATTTCAATTATCCTTCGAAAGACTGCGATATTCATACAGCTTCATCATGATATCCCGAAATCCATCGATTTCATACATGGATAGAAAATTTAGATAAGCGTCTTTATCGGAATGATCCAGCGTAATCTGCTGTATGAAGCACTCCAGATCCGGTTTGAGAATTTCCGGTGCAGAAGCATAGGAGAGTGAGATTGCATTATAAATATTGTTTTCTCCAATCAATGCATATATCGTGTTAACCCAAAGAATGATGGCATCACTGATCTGTCTGCAGCGCTGATTGTGTCGAAGCCTGAGCCACAGCCAGGGCAGCTTATAGCCGCCATAGGTAAAGCCTACGGCACAAACTATACAGACAGGAGGCGAAGAGCGTTTTATAACCGCCAGCAGCACCCCTATCAGTCCCATAAAAAGCATGAAGGCAAAGCGTATGAGCGAATAATGCCATTCCTCTTTATGTTCAAGCAGATAGCCGTATCGCGTTGTATCATGTGTCATCCATTGCATAACCTGATTCATTTATTCATCCTCCTCAGCCATTTCTTATTCACCAGCGACATATAAACCACCAGAAACAAAAGCATCAGTATCTCAAGCTCAAGAAATGTAAAAAGCTGATACTGCGCATTTTCAATAATGCCTTCCTGCACCTGCGCATCCTGATAGGCAAGTACGGAGTATACACTGATGGCAAAGGAAAGTACCGTCATGAGGAAAAACATATATTTGGCAGATTTTTTCTTTTTCTGAAACATAAGCATGCTGTTTTTCCAGCCATCGTAATCAATCAAATCCAAATTGTAATAGACAGAATCCCCACCCTGCTTCTCTCCGGTTATGAGCAGTGAGTGCAGTCGCTTCAAATAGGTGTTTTCGTAGAACTCCTCTATGTAGCCAAGTGCTTTGGCATACTCTCCGCTGTCTTCGATTTCCATAACTGCACGATGAATGCACACGGACATTTGCGAATCATCCGCAAACAAATTGCAGGTTTCCTTCAGCGCTGTATTTAACTTTCCGTATACCTTGAAATACATGCGCATTCCTTCAAAGTAATGACAGTATTCCTCAAAGCGTTTTTTCTCACTCTGATAGATAAAATAAGAGGAGATCACTGCCGGTAGCAGCAGCATTAACGTTGCGATTACCACACATGTATACAGCAGCTGCAGCCTTTGCATATAACAGATTGCCCCCACACATAAACAGGCACCGCCGATGGTCAGCAAAAGATCCCTTTTGGAATAAGCACAGCCATAGGTTTCTATCAGCGGCTTCTTTGTAAAGCTATAGGTTTTCAATTCCTTCCCTCCAATCCAGCTGAATATTCTGATTTGCAAAATACTTTTTAAAATACTCCGGCATCGCATATCGAATTGCCTGTTCCTCTCTTTGTTCATAGAGAAGACATTTCTGCGGTACTCTGTCTGCATCATTCCAAAACAGGGCAATCTGTCCAATATAACGGCGCAGCCTTCCGTTTCGCATGACTCTGCAGGGGTGATGCATACCTGAATATAGTCGTGTATGGTAGAAAGCAGATGATGATCATTCTTGTTTGAAGAAAGCTGTATCATGCGCTGCGGCATTAACAGAGCATCCTTTACATGCAGCGTTGCCGTTACTCTTGCCGAACTGCTCAGCACCAGAAAAAGATCATCCACAGCCTCATCACGAACTTCCTGAAAGCAGACATAATCTGCATTGTCACGCAGAATACACGAGGTTGCCGCAGTATATGACATGATATCATTTATGATATACTGTCGGATATTGCGCTGCGGATACAATTCAAGCATGCGCATTTCATCAATGTCACTAAGCAGAACGATACTCGCCTGATCATCACACATACTCAGCATTGTTTTCATCAGCTGTGTTTTTCCGGTTCCTACCTCACCTCCGAAAATCACGCTCATCCTTGCAATTACACAGGCCCGCAGAAAATCAAATACCGCAGAGCTGCAGTATTTCGTTTTTTTCGCCGTCTTTGGCGTAATCACGAGCTCTATCGGATTTTTCCTTATGCTCAATGTAAATCCGGATGTGGAGAAGGACTGATGTGTCGCATGTATGCGCAAGCCATCTATCTCACCATCCAGCTTCGGATGCTCATAATTAAACTGGTCATTGATTGCGCCGGAATTGCAGAGTCTGTTCAGCAGCTGCTCCAGATAGCCAGGCTCCAAAAAGTGCTGCTCTGCTTTTTCCTTTGTGCACATGTGTTGTATAAACTGTTTTTCCGTTACTGTCAATGTCCGTAATCATCGCATCATTTACAAATGGCTGCAGAATTCCAAAATCAAATGCCATATTAGCTGCCTGCTCCGGTCGAATTGAATAGGTTATTTGTCTGCTCTACGGTTTTATCAGAAACACTTTTTGAGTATTCCTTGCTTGTAGCGATAAAGATACTTCCAACAACAAGTGCCAGTACAACAAGAACAGCTATTTTAGGTGCATTTTCCATTTTCATTTGTCCTTTCCGTGGGGTTGCCACAAAAAAAGCACATTACTATGTGCACGCTTTTTGACAGGAAGACATAACCTGTATATGATCAGGGGAGATCATATGCCTCAATAATCATAGTTTTTCGCAGCCTGCGCTGATCTCTGACTCCATTCATATGAACAAAGTCTGCGGTCAGCTCTACATCCAGTAATCCATCCCTGCTGATATCCATAATTCGCAGGGTGTAATCCGTATCCGAATTGATATTGGATGCAAATTCACGCAAAAGCTCAGCCTCCATGCCGGATTCATCCACTGCATACATTTTATGGATTCCTACCGCCTTTAGCGAGTTTCGCATACTGATTTCTGCGGCATCCTCCATCTCACTTTTTCTCTGTGATATGGAATTGATATCCATCACAAGCAGAATAGAGACAGAAAAGCAAATCATCAAAATACTATATTTGATAACGGATTTCATACTCACCTCCTAAGATATGAAAATTCTTCCAGAAACGCCTTGTTCTCCTGCGTTGAATACCCGTGCGCTGCATTGAAACTGCGGATTTTTGCAATATCCTCTGCCGTGAGATGCAGGTGCACTCTGCCTGCGCTGAGGTTTTCTGCAGGGACTGTGTCAGCCTTTGAAATTGTGTTGTCGCTCTCCAATAGCTGTCCGGATGCAGTGTCTGAATATGGCTGGCGGATATTGAGCGAATATATTTTCTGGAGCGATCCTCTTGTGCACGTTTATCCAGAACGATAACCTTGATATTTTTTTCGGAACGGTTTCCTGCGCTGTCTTTTACTTCATAGGTTAACTCATAGGTTCCCTGCTTTTTCAGATTCGTCGTATCTTTGAGAACTGTCAGCCGTGCGCTGATATCACCATCCTCCTTATCCTGTGCCTTCGCCCGTTCCAGGCGTATCCGCTGCCATTCCTGCACCGTATACAAGTCCTCAAAGATATGGATATCCTGTGCAGTGATTACCGGTTCCTCATCCCAATAGGCATACAGCGTCATAGAGTTCTTCACAGGCTGCCGGAAGTCGTACCTCACACCTGCAGCCGTATACCAGCCCATAAATTTATTATTCTTTTTTACTGGATCAGCTGGCGTACCTGCTTTATCTCCATAAGTGATGGTCTGAGATGCAACAAAAGAGCCTCCATTGGAATCAAAGGTAACAGTGAAGGTCCGTATTTTATAGGAGGCAGTAATGGTTCTGTTTCCCGTAACATTGGTATAATCGCCCTTCCATCCCTGAAAAATATACCTTCTCTGGTCGGCGAGGACGGCGGAGATGCATTTCCGCCATGTGAAACCGTTTGTGTTTTCAACACACGCCCATCCCAATCCAAAAAATTCACAGTATAGGTGTTGGTAGCATATTGGGCTGTTATCACCAAATCCTCACGGACATTTTGAAAGGGCTTATCCCATCCGGTAAACGTCTTATCTGTTTTATTGGATACCTTTGGAGCTGATGCGCTCTTATACCTCTCCACTGTTTGTGTCTTCAATACCGTACCGTCATCATCAAGAAATTTGACCGAATAGGATGGCAGAGGAATATTGATGGATTTGGTCACATTCACAACGGTTAATGCTCCGTCCTTAATATCACGAAGCTCAACGACATGTGTTCCTGATTTTATGGTTACTGTTTTTTCTCCGCACAGCTGTGTTTTGTTTGCTATATGCTTATCAATCCAGCTGGAAAAAGGTTGCAACCTTTTATTATCGAGGAAAACACCGACAGGTACTTTCTGATAAATATAGGAACCAGCACTTCCCTTATGTGTTATGTAATATCGAAACCGGTATTTCATTGTCATAGCCTCATCGTCAAAGCCAACTAATTCATGAGTTATTGTTTCAAAAAAACTCCCATTATTCCATGATCCGATTTTTGTAAAACCTACAACCTTTTCCTTATTACTCAAAGGCTTAAATGCCTGTGTGGTTAATGCTCCTGCGCTTACATAAACCGGCTCTATCATAGGGAATATTACAAATATAAAAAGAAATAACAGTACTGAAAAACGGAATGATTTCTTCATTTCTTGTTCCCTCCTTTCAAATTAAAAAGCTAGAATTCTAGCTTTTTTAATTATTTAAAGAAATCTACAGTCCAAGGTGTTGTTCCATCACCAGCATTAGCATAGTTACCATCAAATGGTTGTCCTATTTCCATATAATATCCATACCACGGACTGCCTTCTAACTTTACCTGTTCATTCGCCCATGCATATGCCTCATCATATGTTGCAAAAACACGTCCACTGTTGCCTAATAAATTAGATGGAAATTATCAACTGTCATAACAGGAAGTTTTTCCTCCGGCGGATACACAGGCTCCTTCTCCGCAGCATTACCGCTTGTTGCTTGCGATGAATCCGGCTTTGGATTCGCATCCTTCGGTTTATCACTGCTCTGGTTACCTGATGTAGAAGATGATGCCTGGCTCTGTTCAGGCTGCTGCACTTTTGTTTCTGTATCTGTTTTATCTGCACCCTTACTTTCTGAAGCCCTTTCACTCTTTTTGTTATCCTTCTTTTTCTCTTTTCTTTTTTGTATCCTTTTTTGCTGCTTTTCCCGTATCGATGGAAACCTCTGCGGAAGCATGCTCCTGCTTTAACCCTGATTTCTCCTTACCATCGCTTGTAAACTGCACAAGCAGACTGTTTTTCTCTGACAGATTGCCGCTGCTATCCTTAACCTGCACATCGAAAACGACTTCTTTATCAGACTCTGGAATCCGCTTGAGTCCAGCGAACGATTGAACTTCTTATCATAGTTATCCGTGATAACGGCATTATCGCGAATGGCATCATTCACTTTATCAAGATTTGAACCCAGCTTGAAAATCAAACGCTTCTTTTTCCATTTCAGAATCGGCCTTTCTTTATCAACAATCTTCACCTTCAGCTTATAATCCTCATTTCCGTAAGCAATGGTGATTGAATAAGTTCCCAGCTTTTGAATATCCAGATTCCCGCTTTTTACCGTCACCTTATCTGCCTTGTCAACGGAATCAAAAAAGCAGGACGCAGACAAATCCAGTTCCTTATGCACAGGTATTTCAATCTCCCCGCTTTTTAATACCGGCGTGGATGAACAGCCCATAAGCAACAGTGTCGTCAGCAAGCCTGCTGAAAAAAAACTCTTCTTCATATCTTCTTCCTCCATTTCATTCCCACGTAATCATTATACTATAGATTTCATGAGACGCAATACCTCTTTTATTCTTACAACCTCCTTTCAAAAAAAAGAAACACGACAGGCTCATGTTTCCTTCAATTCTTTACATTAGTATAATACCATGAAACACCGTGCAGTTCCCACGCAAATTTCAGGCAAAAACACGCAGCTGCAACGCAAAAAAAGAGCATGATCACTCATGCCCGGTATTCTTCGGGTATCCAAAATATTTGGGGGGCTAAACTTTAGGGGTCAATTTAGGGGTCTGAACTTTGAGGGACACTTTAGGGGGATAAATCCCAAAAGAAACAGGTGGCATTCATCTGTTTCTTTTTCTATAATGTTCTATTGGTTATGCTTCTGTGAAGGAGGTAAT
>ENA-OQCK01000636-OQCK01000636.1-human-gut-metagenome-genome-assembly--contig:-NODE-636-length-17152-cov-11.650162_pt1 | contig 17152 bp, 16 predicted proteins | sample MGYA00242498_ERZ504578 | MGnify/ENA primary metagenome ERZ504578 (study PRJEB26092, sample SAMD00036229) | human gut metagenome | host: Homo sapiens | study: EMG produced TPA metagenomics assembly of...
AATATGTAGACTGCTTTATCCATTCATTTTCTCCTTGATTATCCTAAATGCGCATTTGTACTCTCATTTTCCAGAGCTTTAGACTGAAAAATATATAAATTAAAAATAATTTTTTGACATAAACACGAAATTTTACATCTTGGTATCTTTCTTTTCTATTATAATAAAAAAACAAATCCAATAAACACCATATTGAGAAATTATGAATTGCAAGGAGGATTTTCTATGGACAAATTTTCACCGGACTTTCTTTTGGGGGCTGCAACCGCAGCACATCAGTTGAAGGAAGCAATGATAATAGTGACTGCTGGGCAATGGAACAGATGGAACATACCAGCTTTATAGAGCCATCTCTTGATGCCGTTGACCATTACCATCGTTATCAGGAGGATATCCGGCTTATGGCGGATGCCGGATTAAACGCCTACCGTTTTTCTGTAGAATGGGCGCGTATCGAACCAGAAGAAGGACATTTTGACGATGCACAGGCCGAGCACTATCTGGATGTTATTCACTGTTGCAAAGAACATGGTTTAGAGCCAATCGTAACCCTCCACCATTCCAGCCCTAAATGGCTCATAGGAAAAGGTGGGTGGGAAGCAGAATCCACAGTAGACGATTTTGCCCGCTATGTCCGCTATATCATCGGAAAACTTGGAAATGAGCTTCACTATGTATGTACCATCAACGAAGCCAATATGGGAATTCAGGTAGCTGCCATTGCCAAGCGCTATACGCTGCAGATGCAGGCGCAGGCTGCAAAAGCTCAGAGTGCAGACGGTACTGTTCAGGTCGGAATCAATCTGGAGAAAATGATGGCAGACCAGAAAGCCACAGCGGAAGAAAATATCAAAGTTTTTGGAGTGGAGAAAGTAGAAAACTTTACTTCCATGCGTACTCCTGAAGGCGATAAGATTGTATGTCGTGCTCACGAAGCAGCGCGTGCTGTCATCAAAGAACTCTATCCTGAAATCAAAGTAGGTCTTACCTTAAGCTTACATGATATTCAATCCACAGCCGGTGGAGAGAAACATGCAAAAAAAGAGTGGGATGATGAATTTACCCATTATCTCCCCTATATCCAAAATGATGATTTTCTGGGCGTACAGAACTATACCCGCTCCCTGATGGGTCCGGAGGGTACACTCCCCACTCCTGACGGCGCTGAACTCACTCAGATGAACTATGAGTCTACCCTGAAGCATTAGAACATGTCATCCGTAAGGTGGCAAAAGATTTCAAAGGCGATCTGATTGTCACAGAAAACGGCATTGCTACCGGAGATGACAAGAAACGTATTGCTTTTATCGAAACAGCTCTCACAGGTGTTCAAAACTGTCTGCGCGATAACCTTCCCGTACGCGGCTACTTCCATTGGAGTCTTATAGACAATTTTGAGTGGCAGAAAGGTTATTCCATGACCTTCGGGTTGATTGCCGTTGACAGAACAACACAGACCCGCCATCCCAAAGAAAGCTTATCCTATCTGGGAAGTTACCGTGGTTAATTCTACGTCAGCATAAAATATTTTGAATGTAAATGGGCTGTCGGATAAATCTGATTTTTAACCCCTAATACTTCAAGAGGAGATCTTCCTGTAACATTCAGGCTTTTTCAATGCTTGAGTCAAAACAGGAGGGGCTCCTCTTTTCCATGTATTCTATTTTAGGGCGCACGAACCCCTTGCCCGGATTTTTTGCCCCGCGCTTTTGTCTAAGCTGTTTTTTCTTCCTTTTTCCCTTCGTATTTTTGGAGTTCTTCATACAGAAAGCGGTGGTATTTATTGATATTCCGACCGATTGCGTACAGCATAAACTCCTTATATACTTTTTCTGCGGAACGATAGTGAAAACGTCGGAATTTTTCGTTTTCCTTGATATCCCCAAAGTGCCCTTCCGTCTGGATTGATCGGATCTGCCGGTTCAGGATCCTTCAGGGTTTGTCTGTGCATTATATTTGTACAGACATCTGGCCTTATGCTCACAGCCGCTACAGTCTGCACATCCATACACTTCAAGGGTCTGGGTATAGCCGTTCTGTTCTTTGGTTTCCGTGCGGATATGCCGTAATTCTCTTCCGTCATGGCAGATATAATAAGGCTCATCCTCGAAGACTTCATATCTCATGTTGTAATATTTCCCAATGTCTTCTTTATACGCACGGGTCTTTCTCTTTTCATGATCCTGCAGCTTGATATAACTGGTGATCCTGTTTTCTTTCAGATACAGCAGGTTCTTTTCACTGCAGTAACCGCTGTCAGCAGTCACCTCTTTCAGGCAGTTTTCTCCGAAGGTTTTCCTGTGTTTTTCTAACACCGGGATCAGTGTGTTGTAGTCTGTCCGGTCATTGCTTACATATCCATGGATGATGAAATAGTTTTCTACTGCGATCTGAACGTTATAGGCCGGTTTTAGCTGGCCGTTGAGCATATGATCCTCTTTCATTCTCATAAAGGTCGCTTCCAGATCTGTTTTGGAATAACTGTTGCGTTCTTTCCCCATGATCTCAAAGCAGTCCTTATATCCTATCAGACGGTTTCCGCATTCTTCCAGTTCCTCATAAAGTTTCTGGATCTCCGGTTTCTTCTTCCCCTTACAATCAGTAAACAGGATCCCTTCCCCCGCTGCGATCTGCATCAGGTTTTTCTGCAGTTTCCGGATCTCAAGAGGGGAGCAGTTGTCGATCTCTATGATAGTATGGTTGGGGAGTTTTTTATGCTTTGTCAGTTTCCGGTTCCAGTTTTCTCTGATCACTTTCCGGACTTTTTCCATTCCCTGGATCACAAACATCCGTGCATCCCCAAGGTCGTATTTTGGAGCATACCCATTCTCATGCAGGAAGGTATTATACTTTGAACAAAGAGCATCGATGGTATCCAGCAATCCCACAAGATGATAATTGAGTGTCCCCCGCCAGACAAAGGTATAGCGGTTTGCATTTGCCTCGATTTTTGTGCCATCAATGAAAAGTTCGTTCAATGTAAGCAGGCCTTCCTTTTTCAGGCGGTGCAGGAACTGATAATTTAATTCGTCCAGAACTTCCCCTGTCAGCTTTTTTCCTTTAAAATCATAGAAAGCATCCCGCCTCAGTTTTTGCCCTTTCGTCAGCCAGATAAATGCCAGGTCTCTTTCACATAATTCTACAATGCGGTCAACAGCTCTCACCCCGCGCATGTTTGCATAGGTAACTACAGCGTACATCATAATTGGATGGTACCCGGTTCTTCCCCGATCTGAATAACAGGCCAGCAGGCCAGAAAAATCTAAATCTTCCATCACTTTTTTCAGAGTATAGACTGGATCGTCGTCAAGTAAATGCAATTCGAAGAAACTGAAGTTGATTTTCTGTTGCCCAAACTCAAAAAATCCGTTATAATAATCTTGTTTTAGCATAGTTCTATTTTAACGTAGAACGGGGAGAAAGATGGTTGTCGTTAGCCATCTTTTTCTCTTTTATGATAAAAAGTTTCAGGGGCATTGTGACTGGATCAGTCACAATGCCCCCTATTTGAGGCTATCTATTTCCCGATAACCCCTTGTCTAATTTCTATCCGAGTAACCAGATGCATCTACAATAGCGCTGGCTACAACGCTGATATTTAATGGTATACTGAGAAACCTTTCAGCTTCCTCCCTCTCCGGAACAGTCAATAATTCTTCCATGGAATTAATGCGAGCAATATTACTGCCCAACAATCCAGCAGCTCTGTCTATGTATGAGCTCTCCTCAATCTTTCGATTGTGCCGCCGCTTTTTTCTCAGCAATACGCTTCTGAACTTCTACCATATCCTTTTTACTCAACGAGCAGAAATGCATAGCAATCAGCGTAATGATCCAGCCAATAATAGGGAAACCATACATCAATGCCATTGTCATCCAGAAAATACCTGCTGTTAATTCATCTGTAGGCTGCGGCATTGTTTCTTTATACCCGATCAAAGCAATCGCCCCAGTTGCAATAAGTGCACTGACAGAAGATACCAGCTTATCAATCAAACTATATACACCCGTTATAACCGCCGGTATATATTTGCCTCCACGATCCAACTCATAATCAATGATGTCTGCCATAAATGCATTATTTCCGGTTGTAACACCCATCTTCGTTCCAGTCGTCAGCAACATCAGAAGAACATATGCAATCATCAATGGCTTTGCGGTTGCAATGCTATGTGTATCTCCAAAAACATAAATTACAGTAAAGAAAGCAAATGAGATAAGCGTTACTATAAGACAATACCATGTCCAGTCCACTACCGTCTTCTTATTGCCGTGTTTTCTGGCATACCCCGCACTGACAAAAGCAAATAATATGGACGGAATAATTCCTATAGTAGTCAGCTGAGTAGAAATCGCCATATCACCGATAATAATACCTGCAGCCATCGTATTAATAATAGACTGGCTGGCAACCTGTTGTGCAATCTTATCGGAAGCGGCAGATGCAATGTAGCACTGCAACGGGCGGTTGCCTTTGAGAACATCCACCATATCCTTTATTTTGAGCTTTTCTTTCTTCATATTCGTTCCGACAAAGTTTTCCGCCTTATCAAACTCCGTAATACCAATACATGTCAGAACAATACCTACTGTAGAAACCCCTACACACACCCAACAGGCAGATGCCAGAAATTCCAGATTAAATCCGCCAAATTTAGGCATAAGCTTCATATAGAATACAAGATTCAGGATTATAGGCACTAGATAATTAAAAATCGTACTGCAGACACCGATCATCGGACGCTGCCTTGGATCATTGGTCATCAGCGCATACAATGTCTGTACCGTCATGTTGAATATGGTATATCCAATGATATAAAGAACATACAGGAGTATAAAAGTTACGGTACCCCTTCCTTTCCCTGCTGCCCAGTTATACATCATAAGCAATGCAAGAACCATAATCGCCCAACCGCTAATCATCAAGATACGCACCTTACCGAAACGAGTATTAACTTTATCATAAAGGAACGCAAATATCGGATCGGTAATTGCATCAAAAATACGAGTAAAGGTCAAAATCCCTCCTACTGCCACTGTCGCAATACCATAACCGATACTTGCCGTATAGTTTGCAAGGCCTATGAGAGAATAAAACCCCATTCCAATAAATGCGCTGGTAGATACCATGATAATCTGCCATAATTTTGCTCGCCGATACATCACCCCATCGGCTCCGCCTTGACCTGATCTGTTTTGAAACATAATTAAATCCTCCTTCAATACACTCTTATTTCTATAATATTATTATAGAGGAAACTAAAATTACCCCTGTTTAAAAATCGCTGATTTTGTTTCATGTTTCGTGCATTTTATATTCTTTTTTGTAAAATAAAAGGAAATGCCGGAAGCCCATTTTCATTAAAAAGAGAAACTTGATAATAAGGTGTCTGGGCAAAAACAGCAGTAATTTCATTTGATATAATGGCTTCTTTTATGAAAACTGTTAGTGTATCTTCGTTTACACTCCATCCGGTAATCTCACACTTTTCTTCACCTGTATATATCTCCAGTTCCTGAAGTTCTTGCCCTTCCAGATGCAGGCTGACAGCATTGTCAAATCGAATACATATCTGCTTATCCTGTACTTTCATTTCCACAGCGACAGGAGCATCCCCCTGCACCGCTTCCTCATATACATGCTGTCTTGCACTCAATGCCATGCGTATTCCTATTGGCTGCTTATTTTTGGGATGAATATCAAACCTGTTTCCACAATCTGAAGTGGAAATCATATGCACATTATCAATATGCTCCCATGCATTAAACTGTTGTTTCCTGAGTTCCGGGAATTTATCCCCCCTGCACTGCATCCATCTTTCAAAAGGTGCAAGCTGGCATATATGACCGGAAGCTCCTCTGCCCAGTCCTTTCGAAGCTGCTCCACCAATCGGGTAAACAGTTTTTCATAAATTTCAGGATGCGTGTCATCACTTTCTCCCTGATACCAGATGACTCCCCTAATGGTAAAGCCTGCGGCCTTTGACAGCATAGACTCATACAACCCACAGGGGCGATTTTCATCATGCGGGCCTGTTACCATAAAACTCTCCTGTGACATGCCGCTGTTTTCTGCCGTTCCCCCCTGCATTTCCATGCCTGCTCCAGCTGCCAGCTTTCCTACATACCGCATCACCTGTTCCATCGTTACCGTATTTTTCATCATAAAATCGTTGATCATTTGAGAGAAAGGGCTTCCCATTCCCTTTCTCTTCGCATAGTTTATCTGGTAGTATGTTTCCATATCCAAATGTGCAAGATTCTCTTCATACTCACGCAGATATACTGTCAGTTCTTCATCCGCCTCTAACATTTCCCGGCTGATCCATGCTGATGCGGAAGTTCCTCCCCAATTACAGCTGACTATTGCCACCGGTATGTTATAATGCTTCCGCAGTTCCATTGCAAAATATACTGCCACCGCCGAAAAACTTCCAATTGCCTCCGGAGTAAGACATCTCCAGCAGTTCCAGTCCTGATTACTTTTCAGCCCCTCTTCTTCCTCCCCTTCAAAAGAATACTTTGCCACTTCATAATAACGTAAATGCTCATCCGGCCGGCTACTTTTCATTTCTTCAAACTGACTGTCATACTTCATGGGAAATTCCATATTGCTCTGTCCGCCGGCAAACCATACCTCCCCAAAATCCACATTTCTGAGCACAACATCATTTCCTATCCGGACAGTTACATTCTGTGCTACTTCCTGCGGGGGAAGAAAAAAAGCAAAATCTCCTTGCGGCAGTTCTCTTTCGGCGACTTCCTTTTCATTCATATAAATAGTTACTGTCTTTTCTTCCGAACTGGTTCCCCACACTTTGCATGGCTTATTTCTCTGAAACGTCATGCCGTCTTGAAATATTTTTGCTAATTTGATCATAGACTCTCCTTGTTTACTTGTTCTATTTCTGTCTTTTGAATGTCAATGAATCACAAATCACTTCATCTTTGATTTGGAATCATGGAAAGCTGATCGTTAACCTGCTCTATTACTTCTTCAGGCATATGAGCATACTCCAATATCTGCCTCAATTTCATTCCTGATGCCATAGAAATCATCTCCGGAGTCATCTGCGGAGCTTCCTGCCCTTCCGGTTTTTCCTGTTTCCCTGCACCCCCGAGAAAACCTTCCACAACCTTCCATCCTTCCGGTTTTCCCATCACATAACCAAAAGTACAGTCAACGGATAAAAACTCTCCATCATTATCCGTCACATGTGCCTTGCATACGGCTTTGTCATTTCGCCGTTTCCAAAATCCCCAAATACCTCTTTCAACCACCCGATAGAATCGGATACCCAGTTAGGAACACGTGAGGAAATAGTTGTATCACCACTCTGAACAGAAGTATCGCATGTTGAAAATCCATGAGGTCCATAGGAATAAATATGGCTTTCAAACGAAATATCCGCCTGCACCAACGCTTCCATAAATCGAATACTGTTCATAACAGGAACAACAGCATCTGTCCGTGTTGCAAATATAAAACAGGGACAGGTATTTTTATCTACACAGGAAATTGTATCCGGCGCAGTAGCACAGCAGCCTTTCACATCGGAACCTGTCACCGGATATCCCAAAATTGCTGCATTTGGACGATTCTTTGACATTGTCGCCGCTGCTGCCGCCAAATGCCCTCCCGCGGAGAACCCAATTACAGCGATTTTATCCGAAAATATTTTCCATTCTTCTGCTTTCGTGCGGATCATTTCCATTGCCTGTTCATAATCCTGCAGGGCATTCGGCCACACAGAATGTTTCCCAACCGAATATCTAAGGATAAAAGCCTGATACCCTGCTTTCAGATAAGGCATTGCGACCGGATCAGCCTCTCTTTCAGAGCAGAACTTATATCCGCCGCCTGGAAGAATTAAAACTGCCGGGCGTTTACAGATATTCCGGAATTCTCCCCCCGTATCCAGAAGATAGGCCGTTAATGACACTTCTCTTGCTTCATTCAATACAATTTTTTCTACTTTCATGTCCTCGATCCTCCTATGATAATGTAAATTCTAAAATATCAATACTGCCCTCTCCTTGATAGCGAAGGAACAGTGGACAACGCGAAACTGCAATATCTGTCCTCTCCGCAACAATCCGTTCAGGCATAAAATCCGTTTCCGATACCGCCCAGTCATCGCTTTGCGAAAGCAGTATTTCTGCAACAGCTTCCCCGGATTCTCCGTTTAAGATTTCAAGCTTCCCTCCGGCGCCACGGGATACTACCGAAAGATGTCTGGTATTGGTCATATCAAAATATTTGTAACCTGCCTGACTGCCATCCTCAAGCCCTGTAATATAGGAAACCGGCGCATCCTTTTCTGTCTCCCCGTTAATCTCCGCCCCTTCCGGCTTCGGCGGATCATAATCCGGCCCATCCTGTGTCACACATGGACCTGTCATCTCCATCGGGTTAAGCATTTCTCCAGCTGGTTTCCCCATCAGTACACAGGCAATATATGCCGGATAAGTCCCACTTCCTTTCAACGGGCCGTCATTAAGACCGCAACTTGTGGATTCTACCATATCAATGGTTCCATCCGGATGAATGGTGATCTTCTCTGCCACCCCCTGTCTGGAAAAAGGACTTCCATTTGTCACACGATGATCAAAAATATACCATTGTCCTTTTATGCATACCAGACCTCCATGACTGTTTCCTATTGGATAAGAAGCCTGCATAAGACTGCGTCCCTGATAACCAATATTACTGGAACAATGGATTGCCCCCTTATGAACAAAATCTCTGTCTGGGAAACGGCTCATGGAGTAGTTCAGCCCCGTCATGTTTGTTGCCGGATAAACAAGATAATACCATTCCCCAATATGCCGTATGGATGCCCCCTCAAAAAAATTCGGTTCTGTATATACCCATTTTGCAGGAAGGAGAATTTTGGGCTTACTTATCACCGTAAGCATATCTGCAGCTAATTCCATCACGAAGCAGCCTTTAATCTCATGTCCGTATTGTCCGTTCTCCGGCTGGCTGCTACCTGTATAAAGCCATATTCTTCCGTCATCATCCACCAGAACTGCAGGATCAAAGGTAAACCATTCTTCAGATTTGGTTCCGTAAGCATGCCCGTCCGGCAGGCTCACATCTCCCAGATACTCATATTTCCCTGCCGGTTTATCACAAACTGCCACCGAAATAATGCTGGAATTCACTACAAAGTAATAGAGATAATACCGCCCATCCGGTCCCTGCACACAATCCGGAGCATAATATACCTGATTACGTGTATTCCACGGTGTCTGGTCTTTCCGGAAAATCACTCCTTCATATCTCCAATCTGACAGATCCTCCACTGGTGCAGACCATGCCACATAGTCGTTTTCACAATACCCTTCGGCACCAAACCTGTCATGACTCCCAAAAATATACAACCTGTCCCCAAATACTCTGGCTCCCCATCCGGAATATATTCCCACGCCGGCAGATAGGGTTATATGCTTGACGTTTCATCCTCATCATCCTCCTTCTAAAACTTACTTTTCTTTCACATGAATAGACACTTCTTTTGTACCAAGTCCCTCACCGCTTACTTTTACTAATATGTTTCCTGACTTTTCACCTGCACGGATTACCGCCTGTGCTTTTCCATAGTAAGTTGTATGCTGCCTGCTATGGAAATCTTCTCCCATATTCGGTCTGGCAGAACCAAACGCCTGTAACGTGCCTGCACCGCTTACCTCTATCGATATAGGCATATCCTCTGATGATTTCGTGATTCCGTCTTCACCTATAAGATCAATGTTCAAATAACACAAGTCCTGTCCGTCTGCCGTCAGTTCCGTCTTCTCTGCATTAACAGCCAAAACCGTTTTGCCTTTCGCTGTCTTTAATGAGCTTCGGGAAATTTCCTTTCCCTGTACATCATAAGAAACCGCTGTAATCGTGCCTTCTTCATAACGCACATTTTTAAAGACTATCTTGCACTCTTTTGCTGTTTTTCTTCCGTAAGATTTTCCATTGACAAGCAGTTCTGCCTCTGCTCCGTTTGAATAAACTGTTACCTTGGTTTTTCTTCCTTCACAGCCACTCCATGACCAACTTCCCACGGCATCCGTATCACGCCACATAGACACAGACCCCAGATCCCCGGCATGTGTCAATGGCTCCACACCGATTCCGGTCGTATTCGTTAATCCCCAGATAAGTTTGTTCCACTGCACCTCAGGACGGATTTTCCCACAGATATCAATAACACCGCAGCCGCCAGAAATAATCGGCGCATCATTTCCCGGTTTTTTAAAGCTTTTGTATCGGACTGTCCCGATACCAGCCTCGCCAAGATAATCCCACCCTGTCCACATGAAATCTCCTATCACATAAGGAAGCTTTTTCACAAGCTGCCAGTTTTTGTATAGATTTTTAGGGAGTGTCTCCGAACCGACAATCACACGGTTGGGATGCAGATCTTTGTCTATCTCATAGCGAGAAGCCGCATAATTGTATCCTCCGATATCAAGCTTGCGAATGCTTCCTCTGATGCTTTATCCGCCGCCGGTTTGGCTGCCATTTTTCAATCATTCCACCGGCTATATTCATCAACATATTGAAAAAAGTACTGGTAGGAGCATTGTCCATTGTCTGGCTTCCATTCTGGTTTTCTTTCTTCTTCCCCTTTTTATCTTTCTTGTCACCGTAAATACCTCCTCCTTTTGCCGTCATACTGCAAAGCATAAGGTTAACTCCCAGAGTTACCGGTCTTGACGGGTCAATACTTCTTACAAACTCGGCCATTTTCCGACAGTACTCCTGACCTTCTGGCAACGCAAGCTCCGAAATTTCATTGCCAATCGAATTCATGATCACGCTTGGATGGTTATAATTTTTAAGCACCATCGCCCTTAAATCCTGCTGCCAGTTCTTTCTAAAATCAGCGTCGGCATAATCATATGGATTTTTATGTATCAACCACTGATCTGCAAATTCGTCCATGACATACATACCAAGTTTATCGCATGCCAACAGCAAATCCTTTGATGCAGGATTGTGGGAACACCGGATAGCATTAAAACCTGCCTCCTTCAAAATACGTATTCTACGCTCTTCCGCTTCTCGAAAAGAACATCCTCCAAGGATACCATTATCATGGTGAATACATGCCCCCCTAAGAAGCACTTCTTTCCCGTTTACCCGAAAACCTTTTGTATCCCACGACAATGTCCGGATTCCTAGAAATCCTTTTACACAATCAACTACTTTTCCATCATTAATCAATTCTAACTGATATTCATATAAGTAAGGATTCTCCGCGTCCCAAAGCTTCGCTTTCTGTATGTCCAGTGACAACTTTGCCAATGATTCCTTGATTTCTGCCAGACCTTCAGCAATTTTCCTGCCCTTGTCAAATATTAATGCTCTCAGCTGTTCCCCGCCCGTAACGTCAGCCTCAATTTGTATCCTGTCAATTTCCGGTGTTGTGATTTTTACTCCTTCCGGATGAATATAACATTCCCCTCCCACATAAAGGTTCACTTTGCGATAGATTCCACTGCCGGAATACCATCTGCTGTTCGGGCATTTTGAATTATCAGCAACCACTTTAAGCTGATTGCTCTCTCCATATACAAGGCCATTCTCTAACGGCACATAGAAATTAGAATACCCGTATATATTTGTGCCCGTAAGCTGTCCATTCAGATATACCTGCGCCTGCTGATAGATTCCCTCGAATTCCAATATTATCTTTTTGCCTTCCCATTCAACCGGCGCTTCAAAAGACTTCTCATAGACATATTTTCCACCTGGAAAGTATCCACATGCCCCTGCCGTAACTGCTTCTCTGCTTCTCTGCTCATAAATCATGGCATCATGGGGAAGCGCTACTTCTTTTTTATCCCTTTCATGCCCTTCCTTATAAAATATCCACCCTAAATTAAAATCTGATTTGACCATACCTTCTCTTCCTTCCATCTTTATATTCTTGACACAGATAATAAGCTGTAATATAATTGTAAATGATATAGTTATCACTTTATATAGCGTTTAAAAGAACTTTTTTCCATTTTTATATCATATTCAATTTAAGGAGCTTAACATGTATCACCTCAGTACAGACACTACAGGAAAATGGAATATTGTGGGAGACTATAAAAATATCCTGAAACCATCCGGGTTCGTGCTGCCCTTTAACTACCGGACAGAAGTTCCCTTTGAACTTTTCTTATGCACAAGCCTTCCTGATAATCCGGATGCCCGTTTGATTATCATGCAGTCATCACCCAGCTCTTCCCTCTATACTTCCTTCAGCAATGCAGAAATTGCACCTTATATAGATAACGGAAAACTTCATCAGCATGACTTCTTTGAATTGATGTTTGTTATTGAGGGCACCGTATATCAAAACATTGAATATGAACGGCATGTCTATCCCGCCGGAAGCTGCTGCCTAATTAATACAAACACACAGCATATCGAAGAATATCATAACGCATCAAGAATACTGTTTCTGCAACTATCCAAAAATTTTGCCAGAAACCTGTTTACCGCGGAACAATATTTCCCGACGGAAGACGCCCTCTGCAATGGACTGATGAAGAATTTCTTTCTCCAGACTTTGCATCAGAAAAACCCTGCGCAGAAAGAGTATATTGATTTCATTCCCCTTAGAGATGCTTCGTGGGTGAAACAATATATCCATTCCATATTTGAAAAAATGTTCCATGAAATACAGGAACCCGTCTTTGGCTCCTCTTTCCGGCTGTGCGCCCTTTGTATGGAATTGTTCTGGCATCTGTTTGACCAAAATAACTATCACAACACACCCGTCAAACCCGGAACTGAACCAGAAAGAATACTGTTTGAACAGCTCTCACAATTTATGAAAAAAACAGGCAGAAAAGTTTCTCGCCGACAGCTTGAGGCGAATTTCAACTATTCTGGAGACTATCTTTATAAAATAATACGCAAGTATACGGGCCTTGGAATTCACGAATATAGTTCTTCACTCTGTATGACAAGAGCAGCGCAGTTACTGCTTTCCTCCAAAATGAATATTAATGAAATCGCAGAACTGCTTGGCTTTTGTAACTATACCCAGTTTTATAAAGCCTTTGAGGAATATTATCATATGACCCCCAAGACTTACCGTAAGACCATGCATTAATCTCCGCTCTGCTCTTCCACCTTTTTAACCAACATACGATATTGACGAAACAAAAGCAGTATGCTGACTGCCACAGACAGTATATCTGCTGCCGTATGTGCCACCGCAATACCTGAAAATCCTATCAACCCGTGAAACAGATACAAAGACGGAATCAGAAGAATTCCCTGCCGGAGTACTGACATCACAGTTGCCGGAACCGCACATCCGGAAGCCTGTACAAAATTAGTACTCAGATAGTACAGCCCGATAACAGGCTGGCTATTACCAGAAACAATACCATTTCCTCGCCCATAACGGCAACTGAACTTTCTTTGATAAACATACTGATAATCTGGCTTCGACAAAAATAACAAAATCCTCCCGTCACCGCCCCGACGCCAATTGTAAGGATTGATACTTTTTGTATGATTTCCTTTAAACGGGCAATATCTTTCGCTCCGTAATTATATGCCAGAAATGGCTGGATTCCCATACAGATACCCATTTGTATCATCCAATCAGCATCGTAGACTTTCCTGCTGCCGCCATGGCTGCAATTGCACCTGTCCCGTAACTCCTAAGCAGCCTGTTGGAAAATGTAGAGGCAAATCCGGACAATATACTGCTGAGTGCATTGGGCATTCCCAGAAAAAGAACGGAAAACAATTCTTTGCGGTTTTTCGCCGCCAAGCGAATACTCATATTCAGTACAACCGCCTTTTTTCTCATAAAATAAACATAATACAATGTTCCCACGAGATTTCCGATTACTGTTGCCGCTGCCGCGCCTGCAACTCCCATTCCAAAGGCTAAAATGAATAACGGATCCAGAAGAATATTTACAAAAGTGGCTACTATATTCCCAACTATTCCTTCCTTGACCGCCCCTTCCGCCCGTATAATGGTTCCGAGCGTTGTAGAAGCAAGCATAAAGGGCACACCCAAAGCGCAGACGTACAAGTAGATTCCTGCATACGGTAAAATCTCCTCCGTTGCACCAAGTACAGGCAGAATAGCCTTTCCTGCAGACAGCAATACCACGCCAATTACAATCCCAAATCCTATGGCTCCCCAGAAACAAAGACTGGCATAAGCTTTTGCTTCCTGTATATGGTCACTGCCCAATGCCTTTGCAATCAGCACACAGCCACCGCTACCTAACATAGTCGCCACTGCTGCTGACAAAGAAAAAAGCGGACCCACCACGGAAACAGCCGCTACCTGTCTTGTATCTCCTAACTGACCCATAAAAAACATATCTGTCATATTGTAGAGAATCATAACCAAAATAATAATTACTGAAGGAACGGCCAGTGAAAAAATAGATTTCCATACTGACTGTGTCCGAAATAATTTTTCATATTGCATTTTGTTTAGCCTCCTTACTTTTACCAATTTCTTTTGACAAACAGATTTCTCTTTTCGGATTTCTCCATTTTTTTATGACTATTCTATCTTAATTGCTAAATTTCAATGTTTTTGAATTCATGTTTTCTTTTAATTTTTTTGGAAAAAACATGTCTTCTAACTCATTACAGCAATTTTTTAACATAATAATTAATTTTTTAAACACTTCTTCTATTTTTCCTGTATACTGATGATATAGTAAAATAAGGAGAATTATTTATGCATATAAACCCGAATATAAACATATTAAATTTCCTAAAACAAGTTCAGAAATGCAATGGCGAAGTATTATTTGAAACCTCAGAAGGCGACCGCATTGCCCTAAAATCAACATTAAGTCAATATATCTTCTTCACGATAGTATCTAATCCGGAACTGCTTCAAAGTGGCACAATCCGGTTTGAACAGGACGAAGACATAAAATTATTGAAAAACTTTTTATGCGACTAATTTTGTAAACTTAAGACGCACATCAAGTATGTGCAGATAGGAGCTATATGAATATTCAGGAAAAACTAGATTTTTTTCAGCAGTTAATTCAATGTAATCATAACCTTCCTCTGCATAGCTTTTCCCCGGATTTTGTCTTTGCACATTCAGATATTTTAGAAGATATATCTGCAAATGACGACCAAACCCTAATCCTTTTAAGTCTGGAAGAGCCAATCAGAAAACATGTGGAAAACCAGAAACGGGAACCCTTATTTATTGATGAGCATCTAGGACTGATCTGGATTGTGGCATTTGAATACCACGAGGATTCTTTGTGCGGAATCCATGCACTGGGACCCGCTTATTCCGGAAAAAACTCTTATCAGATGATAAAAAAGGAACTGGATAAAAAAAACCTTTCCATCAATATCCGTACAAAGGTTTTTCGCCTATTTGAACATATTCCAATCATCCCTACTAATCAGCTTTTTCAGTATGCTGTTATGCTGCATTACTGCGTTACCGGCAGGCGGATTACTACCAATGATATTCAATTTACGGAAAAGGCATCTCAAACTCCCTCTTCTTCTGAAATCAATCTGATTCCAGAGGAGCACCGGGGCGTATGGATGGCAGAACAGGAATTCATGAATATGTTACGGGATGGAAATCCCAACTATCTGGATGCCTTGCACGCTCTTACAGTCTAAGCGACGGACCACGTTTTGACACAGGTAACTCCCTGCGCAGGCAAAGTCAACCTCCATTGTCCTCCTTACACTCTGTTCAAGAGCAGCCATCGAAGGTGGTGTAAACCCTTCCGTCGCTTATACCCTCAATGACTATTATATGCAGATGATTGAAGACAGCAAAAACATTGCCGAAACATCCACCACATGCAATACTCTTTTGGAAGACTACGTACAGCGGGTACAACAGGAAAAGAAAAAAAATGATATCTCCGGACAGATAAAAAGTGCATGTGATTACATCGCAATACATATTAAAGAAAAGCTTTCTATCACACAATTAGCCAGACAGGCCGGCTATACAGAATACTACTTCTCTCATAAATTTAAAAATGAGATCGGGTATAGCGTATCAGATTATATTAAACGTGAAAAAATACGACAGGCAAAATTACTTCTCTCAGGAACCCAAATGAGTATTCAGGAAATCAGCGATGAACTTTCATTTGCTCCCGAAGCTATTTTTCTTCTTCCTTTCAAAAAGAAACGGGATTGTCACCCAGCGAATACCGGGAACATAATATAAAGCTATAAATAAGGGGCTGTAAGGTACACGGTAAACCATGAGTACTGGCTCATTTTTTGACCGCCGTTTCCGGCGGCCAGGTTTACAGATTGGTTGTTTTTGACTTGCTTCCATGGTCAGATTTCTAGCAACTGATCTGACCATGGAAGCAGTTTCTCAATAAAACTGTAATTCCTATCATCCTGATGATCTTTCAGAACTGTCAGTACATGGTTCAGATAACGGAACGGATTCAGGTTATTCGCCTTTGCTGTTTCTGTTATACTGTAGATGATCGCCCTGGATTTCGCACCATCGATACTGTCGATCAGTTTCCAGGCATGTTTTTGCAGACAGAAGCTGCGGAGCGCTCCTTCCGTTACGTTGTTATCAAGGATCAACTACTGTATCAATCAGGAACACTTTCAGTGCCTCTTCCTGATACAGTAGTTGATCCCTTCCAGTGTTTTCCCTTTGGAAAGGCGATTGGAGAATCCCACTTCTTTTACCCATGCAAAGAAAGTCTCTACCAGAAGTTTGACTGTCATCCAGTACTAATGGTTTACCGTATACGCTGTAAAAAAGTCCCTAACTAGGAATCGCCAGAACCGGAAAATACCGAGTCTGGCGATTCTATATATTTAACTTGAAAATTTACATTCAATCTTCAAGTTTACTTTAAAAATAAACGCATTTATTTACTAAATACGATTTATGAATTCTTAAAAATCTGAAATATGAATCTTTTACGACAGCATCAAGTTTGTCATAAAATTCATATACTTGTTTTTCCAAGTGCACAACAATTTTTCTTTCTATACTTGAAATACAAAATTTAGTCTAAAGAAAATTTCGTAATATACTTTTCGAACTAAATTGAAAAGATTCTCTATCAATTATCTAAAATTTTTTGCTTGTTTGAATTCATCTACTATTTCATCATTATTAAATGGTTTTATCAT
>ENA-OQCK01000637-OQCK01000637.1-human-gut-metagenome-genome-assembly--contig:-NODE-637-length-17126-cov-2.585152_pt1 | contig 17126 bp, 32 predicted proteins | sample MGYA00242498_ERZ504578 | MGnify/ENA primary metagenome ERZ504578 (study PRJEB26092, sample SAMD00036229) | human gut metagenome | host: Homo sapiens | study: EMG produced TPA metagenomics assembly of...
CTTCTTCTCAACCTAATTGATCCGGATCAAATGGCAATGTATTTCAACTATCTTGTGGGGAATTACTGGCCGGCTATTCTGATTATTATCGGCCTGCTCCTGGTTAACCCGAAAAAGAAGAAAACAAGAGGGAAAAGCAGATAGGTGCCACTTGACAAAATGGTGCTTTCTATATCATTAAGGAGTAGAAAGCAGGTGGCAGTATGAAAAAACATATTTCATAGATCTCGATGGTACCATGTATCGCGGATCACAGATTATAGAAGGTGCTAAGGAGTTTATCGACACGCTGACGAAACGGGGCGAGCGTTTTGTTTTTCTGACGAATAATGCAAAGCGTACAAAGCGCCAGAATGTGGAGCATATGGAACAGATGGGATTCACCGGTATCCGGGAAGAGCATTTCTTTACCTCCAGCATGGCAGCGGCTAGGTATGCGGCTGCGCATTATGAGGGAAGAAACGTCTGGTATATCGGACAGGATGGACTAAGAGAGGCCTTGGAGGATAACGGCTTTACCGTTACAGAGCAGGATGTTGATCTGGTCTTTGTCGGTCTGGATAACACAGGTACCTATGAGAAATATTCAAAGGCATTGGATTTTCTGTTGAAGGGAGCGAAGCTGATCGGTACCAATAATGACCGCCTGCTTGCACAGCCGGGTGGATTTGCGGTAGGCAATGGTTCCATTGTAGCGATGTTTGAATATGCGAGCGGGCAGGTTTCTCCGAAAATCGGGAAGCCGCATGCTCCGATTCTGGAGGAAGCATTGAAATATTTTCAGCTGAATGCGGATGAGGCAGTAATTCTGGGAGATAATCTGGAAACGGATATCCTGCTGGGTGTGGAAAACCATGTGGATACAATTTTTGTGACCAGTGGTGTGCATCAGCGCGAGGATGTGGAAAAACTACAGATTTATCCAACGCGTACCATTGATGATCTTAGAGAATTACTTGCAGAATAAATTGTGTGAAAATGTGTTAGTTTGGGCAAACTCCTTTAGACAAAAGGGGGTTTGTGCTATACTGTGCATGTATAAAAAGTGTAGATAAAGGAGGACATAGGTTATGTCATTGATTACAAATGTTCATGCCAGAGAAATTCTGGATTCTCGAGGAAATCCTACAATTGAGGTGGAAGTGGAAACAGCTTCCGGATTTGTAGGTCGTGCCATGGTGCCAAGCGGGGCATCCACTGGAGAAAGAGAAGCACTGGAGCTGCGTGACGGCGATCCTTCCCGTTATGGCGGTAAGGGTGTACTGCAGGCAGTGGAGAACGTTAACAATATTCTGATCGATGTGGTTTTGGGAATGGATGTTACTGACCAGGCTGCAATTGACAAGGCGTTGATTGATGCCGATGGAACTAAGGATAAATCCAAATACGGAGCGAATGCGATTCTGGGAATCTCTCTTGCGGTTGCACATGCTGCTGCGGATTACTATGGGTTGCCACTGTATCGCTATTTAGGCGGTATCAATGCCAAGACACTGCCGGTACCTATGATGAATGTGTTAAACGGCGGAAGTCATGCGGATTCTTCAGTGGATTTTCAGGAGTTTATGATTATGCCGGTAGCGCAAAAAGCATTCGCGAAGCAATTCGTATGGGTGCTGAAACCTTCCATGCCCTGAAAAAAGTGTTGAAGAGCAAGGGACAGGTCACTGCTGTCGGTGATGAGGGTGGATTTGCGCCAAACCTGGAAGACAATGAAGCGCCGCTGAAATGTATTATGGAAGCAATCGAGGCTGCCGGCTTCCGTGCCGGTGAGGATATCTGCATTGCGATGGACGTTGCGGCCAGTGAGTTCTATAATACAGAAACAAAGATGTACGATTTGAAAAATCCGGACAGGGCTCCAAGACTACAGATGAATGATAGCATGGTACGATGAACTGGTTGAGAAATATCCTATTATCTCCATTGAAGACGGTCTGGGAGAACGCGACTGGGATGGCTGGAAAAAGCTGACGGAGCATCTGGGTAAGAAAATTCAGATTGTCGGGGATGACCTGTTTGTCACAAATCCGGCAATCCTGCAGGAGGGAATTGATAAGGATATCGCGAATTCCATCCTGATTAAGGTGAATCAGATTGGTACACTGACAGAAACCTTCGATGCAATGGAGCTCGCAAAGAAACACGGCTATACGGCTGTCGTATCTCACAGAAGCGGTGAAACTGAGGATGCGACAATTGCGGATATCGCAGTTGCCTTCAATGCGGGACAGATCAAAACCGGATCCATGTCCAGAACAGATCGTATTGCGAAATACAATCAGCTGCTTCGTATTGAAGAAGAGCTGGGTGATGTTGCTCTTTTCCAGGGAAAATCAGCATTCTATAACATTTACAAGCATTAAGCGTTCATTCAGCGTTTATAAATACATCATGGGGTATTCTCGAATTTACAGGAGGATACCCTTTTGTTGTGAAATGGTTTTCAGCCACAGTGCAGCGGATTCAGGCAATGCGGTAATAATGTGGCCCACTGCTTATAGAAATTAAGGACAAGCTGTTGCGAAGAGTGCTTCAGGGCCGCCGCTTATATACTTTTCCTGTCGCATACCAAAGAAAGGTAATCCCTTTACCTGTTTCCCAGTCCATGAGCGACCTGCAGAATTCTGCGATTTGATACCGGCTATTGTCTGTTCGAGCTTGATCAGTCCATCAGGGCCTTTTCATATGATAAGGATTTCTAGCATTTCTCTAATGAATTTCTATCATACTTTGCGAAACTATATCGTATATAAAGTTTATCTAAATAAACCTGTGTATGAATTGACTATTTCCGCTGGAAGCATAAAATAATGTCAGCAGATATTTTCTGCATGTTTCATAGAAATCGAGGGAGTAGCTATGTTAAAAAAAATAAAGCATCTTGTGCTGGGACAATCGCTGCGCAGTGATGCACTGGATCATGAGAAGTTCAGTGTGATATGGGGACTTCCTGTCCTTTCAAGTGATGCGATTTCATCCGTTTCCTATGCCTGTGAGGAAATTCTGATGGTATTGATTCCTGTATTGGGAATGGCATCCTACGGACTGTTGATGAAGGTCGGCTTTGCAATTGTATTTCTTCTTTTTATTTTGGTATTTTCCTATCGGCAGACCATCAATTGTTATCCGCAGGGAGGAGGCTCTTATATCGTTGCCAGTGATAATCTGGGAAAGGTATTCGGATTGATTGCGGCCGCTTCTCTGGCAATTGACTATGTGCTGACAGTGGCGGTCAGTGTCTGTGCAGGAACAGCAGCAATCACCTCCGCATTCCCACAGCTGCTTTCTATGCGTACGGGCATCGCGCTGATAATTATCAGCCTGCTTACGATTGGCAATCTGCGGGGAATGAAGGACAGCAGTGTTCTGTTTGGGATTCCGACCTATCTGTTTATTATCACGATTTTACTGTTAATTGTCACAGGCTTTGTAAAGGTGCTGATATTCCATGAAACTCCGGCTGTTTCCGCAGCTATGCCGCAGTATGTGGAGAATGCAGGTCTGCTGCTGTTTCTAAAGGCTTTTTCCAGCGGCTGTACGGCACTGACCGGCGTAGAGGCAGTAAGCGACGGAATTCCTAATTTCCGTGAACCGGCGCAGAAAAATGCCAAGCGTGTGCTGTACCTTCTGGCAGGGCTGGTCTTTGTGATTTTCCTTGGAATCTCTGCACTTGCTTCCTTATATCATATTATACCGAATGCGAATGTGACGGTGATCGCCATGATCGCGGAGGCTGTTTTCGGAAACGGGACTCTGCTGTTTTATCTGGTGCAGGTAACGACCGCAGTTATTCTTACAATGGCTGCAAACACAGCCTTTGCGGATTTACCATTACTGTTGTCCATTCTGGCAAGGGATGGTTTCGTGCCAAGACAGTTTATGTCAAGGGGGAGTCGTTTAAGCTTCTCCAATGGAATTCTGTTGCTGTTTTTCCTCTCTGCCGCACTCGTGATCTATTTTTCATGCATCCTCCCATCTTTTGATGCCGCTGTATGCAGTCGGTGTATTTCTGTCTTTTACATTATCACAGGCGGGAATGTTTGTACGATGGGTGAAAAGAAAGGAAGATAAGTGGAAGCATAAGGCATTCATCAACGGAGCCGGTATGGTGATCACCGGAATTACGTGTATAATTATCGCAGCAAGTAAATTTCTGCACGGTGCATGGATCGTGTTGATCTGCATTCCGGTTCTTGTATATATCATGGAGCGGATACGCCGGCATTACCACTATGTCAAGGAGAGCCTGAAAATCCGTTCTGCCGAGGAATTGCAGCCGTATGATCTGCAGATCCATGGAAGAGTCATACTGCCTGTTGATTCCATCAACCGCAGCTTTCTGAAGGCTTATCATTATGCATGCTCCCTGCAGGTGAGGGAAATGGAATTCTATCACGTAAATACGAATGCGGAGGCGACTGAAAAGCTGCAGGAGCTGTATCAGCAAATGCGGCTCGATATTCCGCTGGTCGTCGAGGATGCTCCATACCGGAATGTGAATGAAATGATATTGCATCATGTCGAGGAAGCGCAGAACGATTTGAAAAAGAAGGAAAGTGTAACGGTGATTCTACCGCAATTCGTTATGAAGAAAAAACGTTTTCATGCTCTGCACAATCAAACCTCCATGCAGCTAAAGCTGCAGCTGAGCAAATTGCGCAATGTTTCCGTTGTCAGTGTTCCCTATATCATATAGTGAGAGCGTTAAGCAGCTGTTTTTCGTCCTGTCTGTGGGGCAGAAGCTGGAGCGTGTTCAGATCGAGGAGGGAGCATCTGACAGTATAAGTCTTATGTACAGCATACAAGATACATCAATTATGCCTTGATCACAGGAGAATCTCGTCCTTTTACAAAAAATAAATTGTTTTTTATCCGTGTGTTTGTTATAATGGTTAGGAACGTATTGAGAAAGGAGGATTATTATGGGCATTTTAGACACCTTACTGATGATTGCAGCGGTCGTTTTAATAATACTCTCCTTATTGCAAAGCGGAAAATCTGACGGGTTGGGAAGCGCCTTCGGTGGAAGTGAAGGACTGAACCTGTTCGCAAACGTTAAGGAACGTGGCTCTGAAAAAGTCATGTCCAATGTCACTCTGGTGACAGGAATTGTGTTTTTCGCTCTTGTTATAATCATTCGTATTGTTAAGTAAGTAAGAAAGACCGTCTAAGGTCTTTTTTTAATGGTATAATATTGTTATAGGAAAAAAGGAGGGCTGATGAGCTATGAATAAAAAAGAAGAACTGCTGGCGCTGATTCATGGAAACGGTTATCGAGGTATGCATGCGGCACAGCTTTCAAGAGCCCTGGATATGGAAGACAGTGCATCCTTCACACAGCTGATGAAGCTGTTAAATGATCTGGAAGCAGAGCATATACTCGCAAGAGACGCAAGGAGCGTTATTTCACAAGTGAAGAGCTGGGGTATGTTACAGGTACACTACGCATCAATCCGAAAGGCTTCGGCTTTGTGGAAACAGCGGATACCAGCTATTATATAGGTCGGGATCACCTGGGTCTCGGTATGGATCGGGATATTGTTTTTGCGAAGACATGGACAAACAATGATAAAAGTGTTGAGGGAGAAGTGATTGAGGTTCTGGAGCACAGTGTCAGACAGCTGGTGGGAACCGTGAAAATCAAAGAGGGCAGAAAATATTTCCTGTCGGATGCATTTTTGAATTACCGCAAGGTTAGAATAACAAACTTCGATGATTTCCGTCTTGTGAATGATTCCAAGGTTCTGCTAGGAATTGACAGCTATGGGACTGTACTGAAGTGCCATATTGAGAAGGAAATCGGTTATAAATATGATCCGGGTATTGATATTTTATCCGTTTTACTGGAAAAGGATATCAATCCGCAGTTTCCTGAGGATGTCATGCAGGAGGTACAGCAGATACCGGAAACCATCCAAGAGGATGATATTGCACAGCGCAAGGATTTGCGAAAGCTGCTGACCATTACGATAGATGGAGAGGATGCCAAGGATCTGGATGATGCCATATCTGTGGAAAAGCTGGAAAACAATAAAGGATACCGGCTGTATGTTCATATAGCGGATGTTTCCCATTATGTGAGGGCGGGAAGTGCCATTGATCAGGAGGCCTATGCCAGAGGTACCTCGGTCTATGTCGTTGACCGTGTGGTACCGATGCTTCCCCACGCCCTATGCAATGGAATCTGTTCCCTGAATCCAAGAGTGGACCGGCTTACGCTGACATGCTGTATGGATATCGATAAGAAGGGTGAAATCGACAATTATAAGATATATCCTTCCATTATATGCAGTGATGAGCGAATGACATATAAAAAGGTGAATGCGATTCTTGCGGGTGATGCGCAGTCACAGAAAGAATATCCGCACCTGTTGAACTTGTGTCTCGACATGAAGGTGCTTTCCGGTATCATCCGACGGCGAAGAGAGCGTCTGGGAGCGATAGATTTTGATACGAGAGAAGCAAAGATTCTCGTTGATGAAAAGGGAAATCCGACAGATATTGTGTTGCGGGAGCGCGGAGAGAGTGAGCGGATCATTGAAGATTTTATGATTGCCGCAAATGAATGTGTCGCCATGCACATGAAATGGATGGAGTCCCTTCCATGTATCGAATACATGAAGCTCCGGAGCCTAAGAAAATGCGTGATTTTGCTACTACTGCAAGTCACTCGGCTATAATTTTCAGGGCGGTATACAAAATGTTTACCCCGCACAGCTGCAGAGTCTGCTGAATGAGGCCAGAGGACAGGAGAATTATTTTGTGTTATCGAGCTTTATGCTGCGGGCTATGCAGAAGGCACGCTATGATAACCGCTGTATCGGGCATTTCGGTCTGGCATTGAAAAATTATCTGCATTTTACTTCGCCGATTCGGCGTTATCCGGATCTGGTAGTTCACCGAATGCTGCGGCGTTATATCTTTACATCCAGTGATGATGTCGAGCGCATGAAGCAGGATGAGCTGTGGTGTGAGGCTGCCGCTAATCAGGCAAGTGAGCGGGAACGCAATGCAGTGGATGCGGAGCGGGAAGTAGACGATATGAAAAAGGCGCAGTATATGGAGCGCTTTGTCGGGCATATGTTTGACGGTGTTGTCAGCGGTATCACCAAATTCGGTATGTTTGTCGAGCTGGAAACACGGTTGAGGGTCTTGTGCATGTGACATCCCTAACGGATGATTATTATCATTATGATGAAATGACGAAATCTCTGATTGGTGAGCATACGGCTAAGGTGTATAAAATGGGACAAAAGGTACGTGTGAAATGCAGTGGAGCGGATCGTTTCAAACGGGAGGTCGACTTCGAGGTCACAGAGAAGAAAAAGCGACAGCGCAGGAAGGCATCCCGATAGAATATAGAGGGAATAGTATGAAGAAATTCTGGATTGTATTGGGGTGTATGCTGCTTGTGGCAGGCTGCTCAGGGGAAAGCGGCAAGAAGGAAACAAAGCAGGAAAAGGACGCAGCCCCCCGTTGTAAAATCAGAGGAAAAAGATGATATCCGCGATGTATCCTTTGTTGCGGTAGGGGATAATCTGATTCATGGTGCAATTTTCTATTACAATGCCAAGGGGATGGCACCTATGATTTTAAGGATATTTATGAGCATACAAACCGCTATACACGCAAGGCGGATATCGCCTATATCAATCAGGAGACGATTTGCGGCGGTACGGAGCTGGGATTGAGCCATTATCCATCCTTTAACGGGCCTTACGAGGTGCTGGATGCGGTTGCGGATGCAGGCTTTGACTGGATGGCGGCTTCCAGTAATCATACACTGGATGCCGGTGTACAGGGTATCTTGAATCAGCTTGCTTACATGAAGGAACATCATCCGGATATCAGGGTGACGGGAAGTCATGCGACAAGAGAGGAAAGTGAGCAGCTGCAGGTTATCACCCGTGAGGGTGTGAAGTTTGGAATACTTGGATATACCTATGGGTTGAATGGCTATGTTCTTCCAAAAGGTAAAGAGTACATGGTTGATTTGATTGATAAGGATAAAATAAAAAATGATGTGGAAAAGCTGAAGAAGGTCAGCGATGTCCAAATCGTTAGTATGCATTGGGGAACCGAGTATTCCTTTGAGCCGAATGAGGAACAGAAAGAGCTTGCACAGTTCCTGAGTGATCTGGGTGTGGATGTCATTATCGGTGAGCATCCGCATGTCATACAGCCGATGGATTATGTGACAGGAAAAGACGGGAATCAGACTCTTGTCATCTATTCACTTGGCAATTTCCTGTCTGCACAGGATGATCATGAGAATATGCTGGGAGGCATGGCAAGCTGGACCCTGTCCTATAATAGAACGAATGGTGAAGTGAGCTTTAAAAATGTGGAGTTTCTTCCAACCGTTACTCATATAGAAGGGAATTTCTCATTCTTTCGTACATATACTCTGAAGGATTATACAAATGAACTTGCTGCACGTCATACACTGACGACGCAGTATCATCAGGATAATACAAGGGAGTATTACATAAATCTTGTGAACAGGGTTATGAATGATAAAGTGAAGATCGTATATTAGAAAGGAACACAGGCATGGCAGGAAGAAAAATTGTTGTATTTAATCGCAAGGCCTCTCATGAATATTTTCTGGAGGAACGCTTTGAAGCCGGACTGGTTTTGCAGGGAACGGAGATCAAATCCATTCGCCAGGGTCATGTCCAGATTCGGGATGCGTATATCAGCTTTACCAATGATGAAGCGTATGTAAAGGAAATGCATATTCTGGGGTATGAGTTGGCAACCGGTTCAATCATGATGAAACCAGAATACGAAAGCTGCTCCTGCATAAGGAAGAGATCCGTAAGCTGCAGCAGAAGGTAAAGCTGAAGGCTACACAGTGATTCCGATTTCTGTATATCTGGAAAAAGGAATGGCAAAAATGGAGATTGCTCTGGCAAAAGGGAAGGATCTGCATGATAAGCGTAATGTTCAAAAGGAAAAAGATGCCAAGCGCGAGATAGAAAAGGCGATGAAGAATCAGTATTAGACTGGAAAATTCGCCAAAAAAGCAAACGGCATTGTAGTTTGCGGTATTTTGTGGTAAACTATCAATGCCTGAAAACCGGGGGTGTACTGGTTTCGACAGGGATATGTCTGGTACAGACTGCAGTCGAGTGGTTACGTAATAACCAATTAAATTTAAACGGAAAAACTAAATTAGCTAACCTCTTTGGTGGAAACCAGAGAATGGCTTTCGCTGCTTAATAACCGATATAGGTTCGCAGCCGCCTCTGCATGCTTCTTCCTTGACCATGTGGATGTGCGCGTAAGACGCAAGGGTTAAGGAATCTGGTTTGCCTGAGATCAGATTCACGAAAATTCTTCAGGCACATTCATCAGCGGATGTTCATGACCTGCTGATGTCTTAATCTTCATGGACTAAACTGTAGAGGTCTGTACGTGGGGCTGTTTCTGGACAGGAGTTCGACTCTCCTCACCTCCACCAATATAAAAATAAAGCCTTTGTTTAAAGGCTTTTTTGATACTTTTTTTTTGTTGAAAATATTTCTGTACCACACGCTATACCACAAAATCGTTGATTTTTTAGCATTATTGGGATATATTGGGTACAGAGGTGATAGTATGGCAACGATTAAACGTGATGGTAAATGGTATATTAAGGGTAGAATACAAAAAGAGGATGGCACGTATTATCAATATACAAAACTTGCCCGTGGATGCAAGTACGTTGATGAAGCGCGAGAGTATGAAACCGAGTTTGTAAAACGATGGCAAGCGATCCAAGTTGCAAAATATAATAAAACATTTGCCGAACTGGCAGAAGAATATCTGGCACAAGCTGTAAATGTTAAAGTTGTGACCATCCGGACAGACCAGGATATTGTTGATAAATGCAATAAAGTATTCGGAAAAAAGAAAATAAATTTATTCAATAAAGAGTACCTACAAAAATTTATAAAAGGACTGGAAGAAAAGTACAGTAAGTCGTATGTATCGAAGTATTACTACACCATAAACAAAATATTTAAGTATGCCGTTGATGAGGATTATATTGTCATAAATCCTATGACAAAAGTACGCAGATCGGCATTTAAAGACGAAGTAAAAAAAGAAATGCTGTTTTGGGAACCATCCGAATTTGAGACATTTATACGCTATGTAAAAAATCCAGAAATGCAACGTTTTTATGTCTTTTTGTATTATATGGGAACACGAAAAGGAGAAGCCCAGGCATTACAATGGAAGGATATAGATTTTGATAAAAACGCAATTAGAATTTATAAAACAGTGACAAACAAAATAAAGGGGAAAGCGTGGGAAATCACAAGTCCTAAGACACAAAACAGCATGCGTACTATAATTATGCCTGATATTGTAAGAGCTGCTATTCTAGAACAAAGAGCATGCTGCGAGAAACTTTATGGATATAACGTTGATTGTTTTGTATTTGGTTTTGATAGACCGCTTCCAGCCGAGACAATTCGCAAAAACCTTATTCGTGGAGTCGAGTCTGCAAATGCAGCAGGAAATCCACTAAGCCTTATACGTGTGCATGATTTTCGCCATTCTCATGTTTCGTACTTGATCAACAATAAGGCTGACCAATACTCTGATTATGAGATAGCACAAAGATTAGGGGATACCGTCGAAACCATCAGAAAAACATATGCACACCTATTTAAAGACGCTGACAGAAAGATTATTGAATTTATGAATAAAGACACCAGCAAGATGGAAACAGTGCCAGAACAGCCTAAAACAAGTAAATACGATGAACTTAAGGAGCTTAAAGAATTGCTTGATATAGGAATCATAACACCTGAGGAGTTACTGCAAAAAAGAAACAGCTTCTAGGCATATAAAAAACCGCTATGATTAGCGGCTTTTTAGTTATCTTTTCATTTTGACTAAGGATACTGCCGCAAGAACCGCACAGATTAAACACCAGAATGCCCAGATATTCAAATCCGTAAAGTTGCCTGCCATTGTGAATCCGCACAATGCAGCAATGCCGTAAAGTACAATGATTGCGATATTTCCGCCCTTTGTACCTTTACGTGTAACGATTGACACGATACCGCCTGCAAGCATCATAATGGATACGATCAATCCTGCGCTGCCACTAACCTCCCCGGATTCTTCCAAGGCGTTTACTGTGCCCGCTGCACAAGACTGTAGCAGTACGAATAGACAGAGTACGATAGATAATATTCCAGATACTAATTTCCAAGTTTTCATATGATTTCACTTCCCTCCTAATATAATAAATTATAACACATAATTTTCTATAATGTAAAAAACTGTCAATCAAGACAGTTTTATGATTTAGTACCATTTATATTCTTTTGTTTTTGCATCATACTCTACATAAATGTCGTCGTCAGTATTCTCGCCTTTTAATGTGAAGTCAGCACTCAAGAGCTTAATATCCTTTTTATTCTTTGATGCAGGACCAAACATATCCTCAACGGTACTTGTATCACCAGGGAGGAGCGTGTCATAACACATTAAATACTGTTTTTCACCGTCAACCTCGTAAGCATAACTTATACTTTTTAAAGTTTTCTTTGAATTGTTCTTAAACTTCGCTTTCATGTATATTGTGCCTATGGAATCTTCTTCAAACCGCAAGTCTACAAGTTCGATTTCATCGATTGTGACTGGAATAGCTTTTGATAAAGACTCCTCAGTTTTGTTGTGTATAGTGAATGAATCAGAATCCATGCTCACAGTGTATCCATCAATGTTTGTTTCTTCTTTTTTACCGGCGTTAAAATAACCGACGATCTGATTGTTATTATTTACTGTAAGACCTAAGCATTCAAGCTTTAATACTGCATTAACAGCATCTACATACTCGTCGCTCCCTTTATCATTAACTTTAATTTTACTTACTGATCCGTCGTTCTCTAAAAAATAAAGGATACTCAAGTTTTCCTTTTCATATTCAACTTTTTCAAACGATTTATCATAGGATTTGAATTTTAAGTCCTTTATGCCTTCATCAGCTAATTGCTTGTTGCGTCTTCAATCATTTTAGCCACCGTTTTGTTTCCCAATTCTGACTCTAGCGTGGGCTCAGAGGCGCAACCTCCCATACTAAAAAGCATTGCTGCGCTAAAAAATACAGCGAACAGTTTTTTCATTTTCTTTTCCCTCCATACTGTTATTTATTACATTATATCACTTAAAAAAGAATCATAAAATACTTACTTGCATATAATATTGTTATGAAAATCCTTATCAACGAACAGCGAGTAAAGAAAGGTGTGTCGTTAAGAGAGTTATCCTCAATGACTGGCATAAGTAAAAGTGCGCTCAATGACCAAGAGAACAATAAAAACTCACCTACTTTGCTACAACTGGAACAGATAGCAAAAGCGTTGGATATACGAATAACGGACCTGTTTGAGTCCGATTTTAAATAGGCTGGTGTCCGGATTTCTGGACAGATTATGTGATTTTAACAAAATCAAAATAAATTGTGTATAATTAACTTATAGAAAATATTACCAATTTTATAGGAGGATTAAGGTCATGGAAACAGAAGATTACTACATAAGGCATATCGTAAAAATGGTAAGGGAAATTAGGTCGATAGGTATATTAAGGGAGTTGTATTATGAATTGTTGCATATAAAATTGAATCAGTAATTAAAAAGGCAAGGAAATCACTCCTTGTCTTCTTTTTGCAGATTTTCTGCCAACGTTGTAAGAATTTTCGATTGCTTCTTTTTCATCATCCGGTGCCTCCAGATAGGTTTTCAAAACCATCTGGCTTTTTTTGTTTAAGTTATACCGTTCTGATAACTTTTCCATTAACGTATTTGGTAGTTTCATAAACATGTCAATGTCTGCACCTCAGTGAGCCAGAAGTAATCAACATTAAACTCTTTGCAAATCAGTTTGATAATAGGCTCTTTTACTGCAACACCACGCTCGTAAGCCGCAATAGCGTCTCTTGTTGCACCTATTTTTTCACCAAACTCACTTTGCGTAAGTCCTAAAGTTTTCCGAAGTAACTTTATTCTCTCTTTCATATAGCCTCCTTTCCATATCCTGATTATATCAGTTAGTCATGTGATTGCAAGCACAAAAAAATCTATATAATGTGTTGACAATACCAATTGAATGGTATATAATGTGCTTGTAATCACAAAGGAGGTGAAAATGTGAGGAAGGATAGAAGAGAATGCAGAAGACTGGATGGAGTTAAAATAACAAAAGTTATAATAACAACTCTATTACGCGGAGAAGGGACAGAAAAAGACCCAGCTAGATATGTTTATCAGTACTGGGATATGGAAGGGAAATTTCTTTTTGAACTTGACGAAATAGATTATTTGGATGAAGTGAGTGTTAATGCTTCCTCATAGGCAGTTTCGTATTCGATGTAAGCAATCATTGACTTGATAAAAGCCTTAAGGTGCTCTATATCGTAATCCTCGTGCTTTCTTACATAGTGTGTTTCGTCATTACCTATCCAGGTGGCAGCAAGTGCTAATGTTTTGATTTTCTCATTTTCGATGTAATCTTTGATGCATTGTCCGAGAGGTTTACTCTTAATTGTATCAATGTCGTCGAAATTCTTGTAACAGCAGTAATCTTTGATTAAAAATTCTACTGCTTTTCGATAACCAATACCACACAAATGATTAAGCTTTAACTTTTCAGCTTCTAGAGCTTGATGATATATATCAATAAATGTGGTTGATATCGCTTCGATTTCTGATGGAAATTTATCCGCTGCTGCTTTCGGTAGAGGAAAAATATCAGTAATTGTATCAGCATCACTTGAAGTTCTGTTTAAACTATAAACAACCATATAGCATGTATCACATGCAGGGCAAAAATATAGTAAATATGCCTTGTTGTTATATCTCGTCGAAACCGAATAAAAAGCGGAAACAATTTCACCTCTACTAGCTGTATTGCACCTGGGACAAATAGGCTGAAGTTTATATCTTATTTCTTTATGCTGCTTTGTATTAGCTGCATTTATTGTATCTTTTATTACATCCATAAACTACCTTCTTTCTAAAGAAAATTATAACATAAGCCGAAACCTATTTAAAGGTCTACAGGGGTTAGCCTCCCTGTACTGATGATGGCAGGCTAGGAGGTGATTAAATGACAGCAAATGAATACCTTGAAATTGTCAAGCAGAATGGCAACGAACGAGTATGCAAGTTGATTAAATTTTTGCAGGACAACGGATATGACTATTCGGAATTTGATATCGCCATGCTTTTAAGCGGTCAAATCAGACGGGAAGCCGCAAATTGCCGAACGCCTACACACGGCAATGCACGTTAGAAAGGAGGAAAACTATGCCTATTGCAAGATATGTGACGGCTAAAGACATTCAGCGTATTCACAACGAACGTAATCCAGAGAATCATATCGGTTACGCTAAGGCATGCGATATCAAGCAGAAGTGCCGAATGAAATTTGAAGAGGAATTTGGTAAAGTTGAACTTTACGACGAACGCAGAATACCTCTCTCGTGGTATGAAACATATTACAGCGAGGATGTATTTGATCCTCGAAAGAAACGCAAGCAGGAAAGGACTACTCTATGAGAAAAAGAGTATTAAAAAAGATGCTCCATAGACTTGGCGGTCAGAGCATCTAAAGACGAACCCTCATATAAAAGTTCAAATATATTATACGAGGGAAACAAATAAAAAGCAAGGGAGTGATTTGATGGAAGATTTAAAACTATACATCATTGAGAATACTGCAGCTGCACAGAAAGAATTTGGACATATGTGGGGCAGTGGCTGGTATCAAATCACGATGGAACAGATTGAAGCGTTGAAAAATGGGAAGCAGTTAGCTTTCAGTGATGGTGAATATGTAAATTTTATATCACTATCTGAGCCAAAATGACTGTTCAGTAAGGGAAGGAGAGGCACTGTGGAAATATTAAAAGAATTATTGTTCTGGTGGATGTTATTAGATAATGCAGCTATTATTTTATCAAAAACATGGAGAAAATTCGTAATCGAATCATTGTTAGACTTAGATAAGAGAAGATAAATACTCTATAAGATCATTTAATATACCTTTTATTTCAAGGGTATAAATCGTGACCAATAGACCTATTATCCAATATAGAAATGATACGAAATTCGAAGCAGAATGGCTAATATCTTTGTGTAGATATTTTAAAACCTTTTGTGGTAAATACAATATACATTCAATCCAGAAAACTGGTCGAAAGTTCTCTTTTATTCTGCGTTTGAATGTGCCTATTGCGTATTCAAAATACATCAAAACTGAATTTTCTATATCAGCAGTATTATTAAACATATTGGAGTAAATGGGGTAAGGTGTAGTATTTATGACCCTTCCACCTCGTGTAGTGCTTTCGTACATTACATCTTCTTCAATGTTTGCGTAATTGAAAAGCGATATTATTTCATCTCTATGCTGCATAGCTTTATTATTTTCTCGTCTAGCGTATTGCCTGTACGATGCTCTCAATTTATATGAATGATATAATCTGCTGATATTGATTACCAAACGTAAACACCAAAGCAAAAGAAGTATAAATAATAATTTCATTAAAACACCCTTTCTTTATTACACATAATCATATCACATAAACATGAAAAGAGGGATAAATTGTCAAAAGAAACACCGTATATCTTTGCCAAGAATCAAGTACGAATGATACTCCGAAAGGGCAAGGATAACGCAATATCCAGACCGATGTTAAAGCAAATAACCGGTATGATGATAGAACAAATAGGTTAATCATTGAAGACCTGCGCTGTGAAGGAATACCAGTCATGTCCTCATCGTCAGATAAAGGATATTGGCTACCGCAAACAGTATCGGAGGTAGAACACTACATAAACGAAAACCGCCATCGTGCAAGGGAAATCAGCCTTATGGCAGGAAGAGCAGAAGCATGGCTGAGAGAACATGCGGATGAGCTGGAGGATTGATGATGTGGGAATACATAGTAATCGGTCATGCAGTATTAACTATATATCTGGTTATCAGCATGTACAACACCCTGCGTATGGGAGTTATATGCGACCCAGTTGTTTTACTGGAGAATCATTATGAAAACCATCTATAACCACATGGACCCAGACCATTATGACGAAGAATGGGAGCCGTCAGCTGAGGAAGCGGCAGACCTGCAGGCGGAAGCGAGGAGGAAGAAAGAAAGGAAACAGCAGTGGAGAAAAAGGAAAGAAAATGAAAACAATAACGGAATTATTGGGTGAGCTTATACAAGTTGCATACGGATGTAAAAGGCACGATGTTTTTGTAGATTATAGTCCACACGTCAGCAGTGTATCCGTATGTATTTACTTCGATAAATGGAGCGCACGCAAAGATGCGGACGAAGATCATTGCGTTTATTTAAATGAAGAAAATGCAGCGCATAAATGAAAGCATTGATTGGATATATCAAACACTTAAGTAAGGAGGGGAACAAATGAACGAAAATAAAGACGAAATCGCTGTTGTTGAATACAGTGTCGAAGGAAGTAATATCAGACTTACTCCAAGTATTGTGCAGAATTTCATTGCAGGAAGTGATGCAGGAGAGATTACAATTCAGGAGTTTAAATTCTTTTCGGAATTGTGTAAGGTCAGAAAGCTCAATCCATTCACAAAAGAGGCGTATTTAATCAAATTCGGGAATCAGCCTGCGCAAATGGTTGTCGGAAAAGATGCTATCTTGAAAAGAGCCATCATGAACCAGAATTACGATGGAAGAGAGCAAGGCATCATAGTGAAACTTTCTGATGGCTCTATAGATTTCAGGAAAGGAACATTCCGCTTAAATGATGAACAGCTTGTTGGCGGATGGGCAAAAGTGTATCGCAAAGATATTAGTCATCCTACGGAAATCACAGTATCATTTGATGAAGTTGCACAGCGTAAAAAGAATGGAGAACTCAACAGTAACTGGGCTACGAAAGGCGCAACTATGGTAGAAAAGGTTGCGCTCGTAAGAGCACTGAGAGAAACCTTCGTGGAAGATTGCGGAGGGATGATTGATGCTGATGAGGCATGGGATGCATCGGAAATCAACGGAAATCGCAAATACAGAAGCCCAAAAGGACGAACGCCTCGAAGATGCGACAGAATGGTATGGTAAATTGCGCAAAGAA
>ENA-OQCK01000639-OQCK01000639.1-human-gut-metagenome-genome-assembly--contig:-NODE-639-length-17079-cov-2.726935_pt1 | contig 17079 bp, 24 predicted proteins | sample MGYA00242498_ERZ504578 | MGnify/ENA primary metagenome ERZ504578 (study PRJEB26092, sample SAMD00036229) | human gut metagenome | host: Homo sapiens | study: EMG produced TPA metagenomics assembly of...
CGCTCAAATCATCATCAAGAACATCATTTTGAAAAGAATAATCAAAATTTAGTAGCATATATGGTTGATATGCGGTATAATTTCCTTGGTTAATTTGAGTACTTGTCATACATAAATTATACCAAAATACACCTTCTTCTCTATAGAATTGGGTGTATTTTTTATGTCTGGGCTGTGACTTATCTGTCACAGCCCCTTTTTCTGTGGTTTAGAAATGATTCTGATGATTGAACAAACTCTGGATATCATCCGCAGCCGTTGTAGAAATGTCTGATCCGGCAGCATGGGAATCTGATACCAGTGAACAGATGGCGGTACGGTAAGGGGAAAGGTGGAAAATATGACAGGATAATGCATCCAACTATCCGGTTCGCTAACCTCCTGCCATCGTATTACACGTTGTATTTTCACCTCCTGAATATGCGTTTGCAGCAGCCGTAAGGAAAAAATAAGCTCACTGTAGCGATGCTCATATAAAAAGACTGCTCCAGCGGCTGCAGTGTGTATTGCAAAGCAGCTGCTATATGAAGGGTGATGTAGGATATTTCATCCTCCGGAAGCTGCAGGCCGCAGATATCCTGTACAATCTCTTTCATGGAGGAAGCCATTTGGTAGGGAATCGGAAATTTAGCTTTCATAGCATCCTTCAGCGGATTGTCATATTCATAATAATAGACGGATTTTTCCAGAACATTCGATAAATGCTGAAAGAGCCGCTTTTCAAACGTATCACTGTCGATTTTAGGGTAACGTGCATAAATCGGCGGTGTGAACCGCCGCAGGATTTCTTTGCAGGCTGCCTGTATTTCCGGCGTTTGCAATAAACCGGTATTGGTGCTTCAATGTCAGAAGGACAGATAAGGCATAGGAAAGCTCTTCCTCGGGAATTGTCTGCTGCAGATGATGTTCTATTTCTTTGCGCAGGTGCATCAACTGTTGAAACAGCGCCGTCTTTTGCAATGGATTTGGACTGTGCATATGCACATGATTTCCTCTGGATATACGATCCAGTGCAATATAATACAACACACTGACATATTCCTTATCCGCCTGATTCAGCTGTAAAAAGCTGCATACTTCGAACTGACGGATATAAAGCAGGATGTTCCTTTTTACGGTATTGTCTGAAAAGCATGCTTCAACAAAATCATTCAGCGGCTTGTGGAAGGTTATGGTACGGGCTTCATGCAGTTCGTTAACCAGCTGTGCCAATGCTTTGCGAATGCGCTTTTCTCCTTGCAATATCTGTATACCACTTCTTGTATGGGAGATGGACAGCTGATAGGTCCGCAGCCATTGCTCAGCCTTTCGTATGTCTGCATACAGAGAGCTGCGAGATATATGGAGTGTTTCCTCCAGCTGAAACATGCGCAGTGGACGTGAAAAGCGAAGCAGACTGTAAAGGATGTAGCTGACACGCTCCCTTGGCAATATAAGAGGACAGCGCGTTTTTTCATCAAGCAGATAAGTTTGCAGCTTCATCATATTTTCCCTGCTTCCGGAAAGTGTTATTCCGCAGCCGGGTTTTCGTGTAAGCGTCAATGAGAATGCGGCTAGTAAAGCATCTGCCTGCTTCAGATACGTCCGTACGGTTTTTTCAGACAGTCCCGCCTGTTTCGCAAGCTGAAAGGTTGTGCAAAAGGGAGAGACGATCAGCTGCTCCAGTACCGGATATAAAAGATAAGGTTTCATAGTTCATCACATTATCAGTATAGCACAATTTAAAAAGGACAGCTTCGTACAAAATTACCGTATTATTGCGGTAAATTGTACGTAGGTGTTTTCATGATTCTGCTGTATAATAAAGATGTCAGGAATGATGTTATCATCCCATGGCGATTGACATCCTTTGTTTACAGATGTCGCTGTATCATGAAGTCTGAGCATGATACATGAAAAAGGACGCTGCGCCGTCCTTTTTTCAAACGCAAAAGCTTACATGAAGCAAAAAGGAAAGCCCTGCGGCATCAGGCTTCCATCACATATATCAGCAGCCTGTCGAAACGGGTTTTCTTTTATAATTCTTACAAAAAGCGCTCTTATGCTTATAAGCATCATTGCCTGCCTGTATAAAAGTATGGTAAAATTACTCACAGTTTGAGGTGATAGCATGATAGACCGAAAGGTTTTTGTACGGCTGCTTCTGACAATCGGACTGCCGATTGTTTTACAGCAGATTATTTCATTGAGTCTGAATATGATCGATACCTTTATGATTGGAAGTATCGGTGTGGGTGAGCTGGCAGCTGTAGGGGCGGCAAATAAGGTATACTTTATATTCTCCATTATCTGTTTTGGAATTTACAGCGGTTCGAGTATTTATGTATCCCAGTACTGGGGAATCCGCGATGTAGAAAATATCCGCAAGGTGATTGCAATCGAAATGCGCATCGGATTTTTCCTCGCCCTGTTTACTGTTGGGCTGGCGCTGGTGTTTGCACCGCAGATTCTGCATCTGTTTGTAAGAGAACCGGATGTTGTGGCAATCGGTGCTCCTATCTGCGTATAACCTGTTTTACGTATCTCATGACTGCATTTTCTTTTCTTATGAGCTTTAATTCGCGTGCCATTCATAATCTGAAGGTGCCTACCCTTGCCAGCGTCCTGGCGATAACCGTCAATACCGTATTGAATTACGGACTGATATTCGGCAATTTTCATCTGCCGAGGCTGGGTGTTGAGGGTGCTGCTATCGCTACGTTGACCGCAAGATTTGTGGAAATGCTGCTAATCCTGGGCTATGTTTATTTCAGTGAAGACCATCCGCTGGCAGTTGACGGTGCGACCATTCGCAGACTGGATGTACCACTGATGAAGCGTGTAGTGAAAACTGCTCTTCCGGTGGCTATGAGTGAAAGTGCATGGAGTATCGGAACGACGGTCTGCTTTATAGCGTACGGTCTGCTGGGAACGAGTGCAGTTGCCGTTGTGCAGGTGGCAAGTGTAATCAATGACCTGTTTCAATGCGTGTTTTTCGGACTGGGGAATGCCTGTGCTGTCATGATCGGGAATGAGCTGGGAAGAATCATACAAAGCTGGCGTATTCGTATGGAAGAGTCTTCATTGGAATCAATATCGGCTTCTGCCTGGTTATGACAGCAGCTCTGCTTCTTATGAAAGGCAGGATTATCGATATCTACAATTATGATGCTGCCACAAGCCAGATGCTGAATCTTACATTGATCGCCTATGCGCTGTATACCACACCGAAAATGATGTCATATGTACATATATGCGGGATTCTGCGCTCCGGAGGCGATACGAAGTTCTGTATGTTCTGTGATTTGATCGGTATATGGTTTGTCGCAATCCCCATGTCATTTCTTGCGGCTGCTGTCTGGAGGCTGCCGCTTCACTGGTTGTTGCACTGTCCTTCAGTGATGAGCTGGTAAAGGCTATGGTTACACTATGGCGCTTCCGCTCCAAGAAATGGATTCATGTCCTTGTCCGCAGGGAACAGGAATGTGAAATAAGCGGCGCATAATGCTTGAAAGTATGCTACTATATACATATAAAAAGTAAGGGAGTAATTCATATGGATCATTTACCTGCACAGGAGGCAAAGCATGTCATCAATCTGCTCAGCGGTCTGTTTCTGTATGCATATCGGACAAAGAATAAGAAGGCAAAAGTAACCATGGACAATATAGAGCATCTGTGCCATGTGGGGAGTACGATCGTGTTCCGCAATGAACAATCAAGCAGGCGTCTCATTTCACAATACCTCAAGCTTCATCCTCAGCTGCCGAAAGAGGACGCTGCCTGTATTGCAAGGTTTCAAGGCTGTCGTAAGCAGCAGCTGTATGTTATGATGTATGAGCAGGAATATACCTTTGTAATGGATCGCAGGGGCAGAAGCTGTATGGCGTAAAGGGGATTACAGATTCTTTGAGCTTCCTGCTGCGCAATCAGACACTACCCTGCATGGTGCAGTATGCCATCCTGCCATATAAAAATCATTTCATCCTCGACAGTATCGGAAACACGCAGGCAATTGCGGATCTATCCTTCGTAATAGAGCTTTTTGAGGAATATCGCGGTATCGCTATGGAAAAAGGTGCGCTGCTTTCAGAGCATGAGACAGCTTCCTTCTCGGTGCTGGAGCGCAATATGCAGGAAAAGAAGGAGGAGCTTTTCTCCGATTATCTGAATCCTTTAAACGCTATATTGTGGAATGCAGGTCAGGATCAGAAAAACAGCTTTCTGGAGCTGGCGCTTACCGCATGGAATCTAAGCTATGGCAGCGATAAACAGGCAGAGGAATTCTTTCCCAGGGATGTATTTCGAAGATATGTGAAGCCGTTGATGGAGTATCGCAGAACGGCATTTGCGAATGTTAAGTTTCTCATCGATCGTCTGGAGGCTCCGCTTGAAGGAGAAACATGCATGAGGGTAGTCGAGAAAAAGGAAATCGAACAGCTGGAGCTGGAGCTGTAAATGCATAAGATACAGGGCATTACGGCAGACTTTTGTAAAGCTTGATTCCGCTGATAAGCGTACCGTAAGAAAAAACTTAGAAAAATAAAAAGACTCAGGCTTCATCCTCCTATAAGGATCGTCTGAGTCTTTCAGTGTTTAAGCATAACACATGCTGTGTTATGCATGCAGAAAATCTGTAAAATTATTTCTGCCGGAATTTTTCCATGAAATGATCAATGCGCTCAATAGCTTCACGGATATGGTCGATACTGTAGGCATAGGATACACGAATAAAGCCCTCGCCTGCATCGCCGAACGCAGTGCCCGGTACACAGGCTACACGCTGATCCTCGAGCAGCTGAACACAGAATTCATCACTGGTTAAACCGGTACCGCGAATATCCGGGAAGATATAGAAGGCGCCGTGAGGCAGGTGTGTTGGAAGACCGATGCGGTTGAAGCCCTTTGTAATGAAGTTTCTTCTTGTCATATACGATTCCCGCATTTCTGCGACATGGATATCACCGTTGCGCATGGCATCAATGGCACCGTATTGTGCAGCTGTCGGAGCGGACATAATGATATACTGATGAATCTTATTCATCGCATCCGTGAAGGTCTTGTTCGCAAGAACATAGCCAAGCCGCCAGCCGGTCATGGCATACGCCTTGGAAAATCCACTGATGATGATAACCTGATCCTTGATTTCATTGAAATTCGCAGGTGAACAGAAGGTACCGTCATAGGTAAGCTCTGCATAGATTTCATCACTGATTACGATAATTTCATGCTCCTTCAGTATGGGGACAAGCTTGGCATAGTCCTCCCTCGTCATCACACCGCCGGTCGGATTGCTCGGAAAATTCATCAGAATTGCTTTGGTCTTCGGTGTAATTGCGGCTTTCAGCTTCTCCGGGGTCAGCTTGAACTGATCCTCATGCTCCAGCTTAATATGCACCGGTACTGCGCCGGTCAGCTCGACACTCGGTGTATAGGCTACATAGCTTGGCTCCATCAAAATGACCTCATCACCGGGATTTACAATGGCACGCATGGCAATATCGATGGCTTCACTACCGCCTACCGTGACAATGACATTATCCACAGGGTCATAATCCAGCTGGAACCGGCGCTTCTGATAAAGACAGATTTCCTCACGCAGCTCCAAAAGGCCCTGATTTGCTGTATAGTGTGTTTTACCGCTTTCTATGGAATAAATGGCAGCCTCACGAATATGCCACGGTGTGTCAAAATCCGGTTCTCCGACACCCAGAGAAATCACACCCTCCATTTCACTGGCTAGGTCAAAATACTTCCGAATGCCGCTTGGCTTGATGGTTTGTACGTGCTTACTTAAAAATTTCTCATACATTATGGCGTCACCACCAGTCGTTCATTCGGTTTTTCCTCTTCATCCAGAACAATACCGTTGACCTTATACTCCTTTAGCACGAAAAAGGTAGATGTGGAAACGACATTTTCTGTTGTTGCCAGCTTGGCACCGACAAAGTTGGATATTTCCTGCATGGTTCTTCCATAGATAATGACAATAAATTCACTCTTACCACTCATCAGATACATGGTATCGACTTCCGGGTAGCGATAGATGTTTTTGGCAACGCGATCGTAGCCGAAATCACGCTCCGGCGTAACGTCCACCTCAATCAGTGCCATGACCTTATCCTTATTGGTCTTTTCCCAGTTGATAATTGTATGGTAGCCACAGATGACCTTTTTCTTTTCCAGATCACTCATAGTGTGGATGACACTTTCCTCATCCTCCAGCAATACATCCGCCAAATCTCTGGTGGAGTATCTTGCGTTTGTTTCCAGTAATGACAGCAATAATTCTTTTTCATCCTTTATCACCTCGCATAATACTTATATTTTAAACCGAGATGCTTATGAAGTAAACAAAAAGGTGAAAAGTTGATGTATTGCGAATCTTATCACAAATTCAAATGATGTTTGCATAGAGGCAGCAGCTATATTGATGTGTTTTACACTATAAATCCAGGAATGTAAAGCTTATAGCAGTACAAATTCTGATATAATAAAAAAATGACGGGCAAACATATGATTGAATTGAAGGGAGAGCAGGCAATGTGGTATATGATAGATTATGAGAATGTGCATGAAGAAGGTCTATATGGTATAGAAATGCTCAAGAAGGATGATAGAATATTCGTGTTTTATAATATGGGGGATAAAGAAAATGTTGAAAACGGTAAATTAAGGGAAGCAGCTGAAAAAGGCATTTCCATTCAATCTGTCGTCCTGTATAAAAGGGGAAAGAATGCGCTGGATTTTTATATCGCTTCAAAAATAGGAGAGCTATGCGGACAGGGGATGCAACAGGATATCGCAGTTATAAGCGGGGATAAAGGCTTTCAGGCACTGTGTGAATACTGGATGTATGTAGCGGATATCAGAAAAAGGATAATTCTGAGGGATACCATCTATCACGCTCTCTTTGATTTTGAATACGATCAGATCGGTAATTCCTGTTCAGATTTCAAAGCTATCTATCTTCACTGTATAAAACAGTATGGTAGAAAAATGGGCTGTGAGCTTTACTGGCATTTAAAAAAATATATGGAAATACGCAGAAATTATGTAAATGTTACAAGCATGCAAGACCAACGGAAATATTATGTTGTCTTAAGAGGATATAAGCCTGGTATATACGATACCGTCAATGACTATGAACGGAATATAATAGGGTACTCCAATGCTTTTGGCAGGGTGTTTTCTTCCTATGCACAGGCGGAGGATTTTTTTCTCGATTACTTGGCAGACAGCTGTTTCGCAGCTTCCACAGCATCCATAAATGAGCTTTGGAATGATTTTTGTTATCGTGTGAATCAAAGTCTGCAGTATGAGAATAAAACAATGATGAATGGTAGTCTTGCGGGGTATGTATGTGGAGGGTTTCATGCGGATACTCGCAGGTTTTATGCATTTTGGATAATTGCTTCAAAGGATGGCATCGTGGTGAAAATGAAAAATATAATACATGAAAATGAAAAGATGAAGAAGATAGGTGCTGTCGGAGGAGAAATTCTTGCAAGTAAGGCGGTATTAACATATGCTTTAAAATATGAATATCAGGAAATTAAAATGTATTGCAGTCATATAAAAGTGGCAGATTGGATAGAACGGGGTGTGCATACGGATAAGCTGCCGTATCGTCTGCACGCAGTCATAGGAAAAGCCAAAGATAGGCTGAAGGTTACCGCAGTACATTTTCAATAGTGAAATTGGAATTTATGAAATGTTATGCGGATGCTGATCGTTTTACACATGAAGGAGAAAACTTATGGATGAAAGGGAACAGCTGTGCGGGGATCTGGATGAGCTGCTGGAGGTTTATGGCGATATGGTGTATCGTGTTGCCCTGCAGAATATGGGGAATATCGCAGATGCGCAGGATGTTGCACAGGACGTCTTTCTGCGTATTCTGAAGAAGAAGCCGCAGTTTACATCAACAACCCATGAAAAGGCATGGATACTACGGGTTACTGTTAACATTTGCAAGGATTACTGGAAATACCAGCGGCTTCGCAAAACGGTGGAGCTGCAGGAAAATCTGGCTAAAGTGAAAGAGAATACAGATTTCGGTTTGCTGTATGAGGTCATGCAGCTGCCTGTAAAGTACCGCAATGTTATTTATTTGTTTTATTATGAGGAGTTGAGCGTTGCTATGATTGCGGATATACTGCAAAGGAAAGAGGCGACGATTCTGACATGGCTGCATCGGGCAAGAAAGCAGCTGAAAAACAAACTGGAAGAGGGTGACAGGCAATGAGAAAATATCGCGAGGAGCTGAATAAGATACATATGAGTGAGGAGCTGAAGCAAAGGATACGTAATGCAGCAGCAAAGCAGGAACATCCACAGCGCCGTCAGAAACAGCAGCTGCGCTTCATCTATGGCTGTACAGCCCTGTGTGTCGTTATTGTTATCTGCTTCAATGTATATGATAGGAATGCACTATCACAGCAGCCGGAAAACGCCGCGCAGATTGCGAACAGCATAGAAAAAAATAAAGCAGCGGATGAAGCTGTACCGGGTACGGTGCAGGAACAGGCAAAGGAAAGTAAAACCGGATCAGCACAGGATCGTGTGATACCAAAGGAAACCTATGAGCCGCAGACAAAGACGTATATGATAGGAGGTATGGGGGTTACGGATAAGGCTTTCATACAAAAGAAAAAAATAAAAGAAATGCCGTATGAGAAGGATCGCCTGGATATACAAAGCACCCTACCTGTTTTCAGAAAACAGTATGGTAATGGAGCGAATTTGGACTCTATCCCGGAAAAAGAAATGCAGAAGCATAAAAAGAAAGCGGAAGAGCTGTTTCAGACAATAAAGAAAAAAACATCGAAAATACTTAACATCACAGATATTATGGCAGATGGAAACGGGGAATTGCGCCTGATTTTGCATACAGATAAGAAGGAAGGTACAAGAACACAGCAGCAAAAGATTGCAGAAGAGCTGATAAAGACATATCCTGAGCTGTTCTCCTTTCAAAGAGGAGATATTCAAACGAGCTGTAATATCAGTATGGGAAATGGAACAATGATTTGCGAAACGGAAATCTTTCAGGCAGAGGATGATGATAAAAAGAGCCTGCTGTATCAGGTAAAAGAGGGTGCCACACTAACAAATGCGGGAGATGGTGTATATTATCTGAGTTTTCCATATGATAAAAATTTGGAGCAGCTGCAGGATTTTACTATCATGAGCAGGAAAGAGGCAGAACAGGTAATGCGTCAGGGAGGGTTTTACAGCACGCTGGAGCCTTCTGAATTTTCTATTGGTGAACTTGAATTTTTACATGTGGAGCTGTCCTATGGCGGAAGAAAGGAAGGATATGTCTCTTATCTGCCATATGTTATACCGGTGTATCGCTTTTATACATGGGATGCAGGAACATCAAAGACGGTTTTATTGGAAGTACCGGCCCTATATCCACAGGATTTACGTACGTTAGAGGACAATCACTGGTATTTTAAGGATTGATAATATAAAAAGCAGACTGGTTTGGAATACACAGAGATAAGGAACAGGACTGCATGAAAAGGGATACGAAACAAAGCATGGGGAAGGAAGCTGAAGGAAAGAATAGCGTGAAAGAAACTCTGATAAAATAAACAATTTAAAATAATTTTATATCTATTTTTTGATTATCCGCATAAACACTATACTTTCAAGCACTTTGAAGTATAGGAAAATACTCATTTAACCACGAATTTACCACGATTGAATGAGCCTTGATATGACACTGAAATTAATATGGGAGATAGCACAAACATCTGTGTATCTCCGTTTTTATTCGTGTAATATGATTACTTCACTCTGATTTCAAATTTCAAGATTGCTTTCATCATTTCTGTATAAATTTGACCTTTTAATTCTTCATCAACCTGTATAGTGATTTTACCACTTTCAGAGTGGTAAAAAGTACGCAAGCATAATTTACAGATATAAGCGTCATAGAATTTCAAAATTTCCTTTATTGCGGTTTCACTTCCAGCAGACGCTTTGCATATTACTTCTAATGTGGGATAGCCATATTCTTTTCTCATTGGTTCAATTCCTTTCTTTCAATAATGCTTTTAGTTTCTTCAATCCGTTACTTCTTCTGCGATAAATAGCAGAACGTGATACATGATACAATTCTGCAATTTCTTGGTCACTCATGCCTTGAAAATAGCGTAATAAGATTACATCACGCTGTTTCTCTGATAACTTATGTAAAGCAACAGCAAGTTTCTCATTTGATACTTGGATTGTATTATTCAAGACTTCAAAAGAAATATAATTACAAGAATAGTTATCTGTTGTTCCACATTCAAGCTGTTTCATATCTGACAATTCACAGAACAAAACTTCACGCTTAGAACGTCTTGCAATCTGTCTTTTCTTGCTTTTTACTGTACGTTTGATAACAGTCATTATCAAAGCATTAAACTGTATTCTAACGATATGCTCAAAAGAAGATGTGTTCATAATCTCACCCCCTTTCCGCAAACGCTGAAATATATAAACGGAAATACCGTCTATACCTTTGGAAAATACGGAAAAGAGAGTAAGAAAAAAGCCCACACAAAACATATAGTCTGTATGAGCTAAGATATTAAAATATTTAGTTGTAGTAGTGCATGGATTGCTGTTAAGTTGTTCTTGAGTTTTTGGTAAATTGCTTAAAACACTTCATACACAATCCCCCTTAAAGCGATTGTACCATTCTAAACTTCGTCTTTTTGATAAAGATATAAATATATTCTTCTGGTGTAGGGCGTTTATTTCCGAAATACTTCTTGAAATTTGCCTGCACCTCTGGGTCTGGATTGCTCCTTGCTTCATCAATGGTTTTTGCATTTCTGCCTTTACTTCCTTGACGGAAATACCATGTTGACGGGCAATGACTTTAAACAGGTCTTTTGTATCTCTTTTCTTTAAACCAATCATATAACACCTCGTTTCATGTAGTCATAATTGAGATTATAATTCTTAAAATATACTGTATGCAATCATCATTACACAGACTATTATAATACACTCTGAGAATGGTTACAATATAAAAAAAGCAGAAAGGAGAGTAGGAATTGTGGAGATAGACTATAAAGCAATCGGTCAAAGAATTAAGATTGCCCGAATAAAAAAAGGCGTAACACAGGAAGCCGTAGCAGACATTATAGACGTTACGCCCTCACACATGAGTAATATTGAAACTGGAAAAACGAAAGTCAGCCTGCCGACTTTAATTGCGATTGCAAATGCACTGTCCGTTTCTGTTGATACTCTTTTGTGCGATAATGTGTTGACCTCAAAAGTCATATTTGAGAGTGAAGCCAAAGATGTATTGAAAGACTGTGACGAATACGAAGTAAGGTTACTTGTGGACTTACTGAAATCTGCAAAGGAAGCCATACGCCGTGATAAAAAAGCAAGAAATCAATTTGAACGATAAAACCGTAGCTTGTAGATCACACGAATGTGAATTACAGCTACGGTTTTTCTTTGTTGAATTTATGACCGACACCCCAGACCGTTATTATGTACTGTGGATTGTCTGGGGACGGCTCTATCTTCTTTCTTAGCTTCCGTATGAATGATGTGAGGTTATTTCCCTCTGGGGCATTGTGAAAGCCCCAGACATTTTCATATAGTTGGTCTTTCGTAAATACCTGCCCTTTATAGGAATACAGGAGATACAACAAGTCAAACTCTTTAGCAGTCAGATATATAGACGTTCCCTCTTCGTTGGTAAAGGTACGGTTAATGGGTCTATATCAAATCCTTTTTTCTGCTGATTAAAAGAAGCAGGGGTGTAAGCAAGTTTAGAGGACAGCCATTCCACCGCTTGTTGGAAAACAGCGTCCTCTTTTTCAGTAAATTCAACAATCAGTATTTTCCCATAGTACCACCTACCTTAAATTTATGAAAGGGGAAAGAGTTTACTGCCAGTGAAATACCAATCCCTAATTAAGTGTCAACAATCCTATTCCATGCGAACCAAATAGGACTTATATCTTTCTCATGTGTTACTGTTACGCATAAGAATACAACGCACGTTAAAAATGTTCCTTTTTTCTGTTTCAACAGTACAGACAGATTGATGATTGGAATCAATAAAATAGATAAAGTCAATTCCCGAAGTATTTCTGGCTGAATGGGCAAAAAAATTCTTTCCATAAGCAAAAAGAGCATTCCCAGTATACCGCCGATAATTGTTGAAAGTTCCCTGTTTTTAGCAACGCTCAAACTGTTTTCCATATCTGGCTGTATGCACAGTATAGACGCAATCACTGCATAAAAAGGAACACTTGAAGCTCTTAAGCTATCTATCAAAAAACAAAGGAACACAGAAAGTACCGTCTTAATTGTCCGCAATCCAACTTTAACAGGCTTACTTTTCATACAACCCTTTTAGTACAGCTTCTTCAAGGATGTGCCCCTCCATTTCTTGATAGAGTTCATTAAGATAAAATCCGTTTTTTAAATCAAGCAGTTTATCAAGGGCAAATACATGAAGCTCATAAATATGTGCTTTATCTGGTGGTGCCATTCCACCATAACAGCTTGCCTGTTCTCTGGTTTGCTGATTCCCCAATATGCTTGTCCAGCTATTCGCACCTTGTATAAAGTCCTTTGCTGTCTGGCTTTCGTTTTCCTTTAATTCACTTCTTGTTAGATTAGCTCCTAACCAATGCACCCATATAAAACCCGTCACTGGATATGCGTCTTTATCTTCCAGTATAAAGGCAAAGGAAACCGTTTTATCTGGTGCATTTTCAATTTTGAACGGAATTGAATACGTTGGCACATCATTTTCATTGAATTGCACTCCATGACTACCATATTTTTTTTCAATAATTCCATTAGAAATTCCTATACTTGAAATATACATAAATTTTCCTCCTTGTATATCGTTTAATTTCAGATATATATTAACAAAGAGGAAGCAAAACGTAAATTACCCACTTTTTTGTAGGTATTAGTCTGGAATCACGTGTTTCTCAGTTAATTCATTTTCCATTCCATTTTTCTTTAAATATTCAATCCCTATATGTTGCATAATTCGTAATGCTTCTAGTATTTGATTTCCCATATCTTCCGTCAAAAAATACTCGACATGAAGTGGATAACCAGAAAATGTTTTTTTATCAACAAATCCATAATCTATAAGTTCCTTTAAATGTTCCAAAAGCATTTTTTGTGTAATTCCATCAATATCATTATCTAATTTAGATAATGAAGTAGCACCTAATCGTAAGCGCCATAAAATAATTGGCTTCCATTTTCCCTTTATCATATCATGAATTAATTCCAAAGGACATGTATATTCATCTCGTAATTTCATTTGACGAAAACTCCGTGCTTGTAATAACATTAGCAAATTTCTGATTTAAAGAAGCCATAAATATGCTTTGAACTGTATCTGCTGGGATATTGACTCCATTCCATTTTAATTCCTTGGTCGCACAACCATTTGATATTAGTGTAATCTCATAGCCATAATCTTTGGCAGCTCTTATAGTTGTGTCAATACACATATGTGTCATCATTCCACAAACAACCAATTCCGTTACCTCATTCTCTACCAGTTTGTTTTGCAAATTCGTTTCATAAAAACTATTTGGATAATGTTTAACAATAACTGTTTCTGTATCTAATGGTTTAATATCATTATGGATTTGTACACCATTTGTATTTGGATTAAAAAATGTTCCATGGATAGACTCATGGCGAATGTAAATAATTGGCAAGTTTTGCTTTCTAAAAATTTTCAATAAATCTTTTATTGTATTCAACGCAATCTCTGGTTTATACAACTGGCACTTTCCATTAGGAAAATAATCATTCTGCACATCAATAATAAGTAATGCTTTTTTCATACTCTCATATCCTCTCTTAATTCTAATTAAATAATATAAGATAATAGTTTCTAAGTAAATTACTTACTTTTCGTGTATATGATAGAGTTTAATAACAAATTCCTTTTTCATCAAGGATTTCTGTCATACCATGCTCTACCATGTAATCTATACCAATTTCTTGCATTATCTTAATTGCTGATAGCATCTTTTCTCCCTGTCCAGTTAAAAAGTATTCTACTTTTAGAGGATATCCATCATATGTTTTTTATCAATTAAGCCAAGTGTTTTAATTCACGCAGTTGTTCCAATAGCATTTTTTGAGTAATTCCTGCTATACTGTGATGGAGTTCGGAAAAAGAGCATTTTCCATTTCTAAGTTGAAAAATAATTATCGTTTTCCATTTTCCCTTTATAATATCATGAACAAGTTCTAATGGACATGTATAGCTTTCTCTAAGTTTCATTTTATCATCTCCTATGTGAAATATCTTACATGTTTAAGCTCAATATTTCAAAACATATTTTATTATATTGAAAAAAGAAGATAAGTACGATTTTAAGGCGTTTGGGCTTGCGATAAAAGAAGCCCGTAAAAAACAAGGTTTAACTCGTGAACAGGTGGGTGCAATGATTGAGATTGACCCACGCTATTTAACGAATATTGAGAACAAGGGGCAACACCCAAGCTTACAGGTACTTTATGACCTAGTATCTTTACTCAACGTGTCTGTTGATGAATTTTTCTTACCTGCCAGCGGTCAAGTAAAGAACACTAACCGTAGGCGACTGGAAAAGCAACTTGATACATTCAATGACAAAGAAATGGTAATCATGGAAAGTGTTGCTGACGGTATCATTAAATCTAAGGAAGTGGAGGAAGATTAGTTCCTCCATTTTATTGCTTTACAGATCATACAGCGTATGGAGCAAGCAATAAAAATGAGCCAATAATCTATGAGGTATAAACCCTCTAAATTATCGGCTCTGCGTCTTAGCGTCTGGCTCTTTGATGACTGTTATATTAAATTCTCTAATATTGATTAGTGATTCCTGCTTGCACTTAGGGCAATATAGCGGAAAGTTTATCAACTCCGTATCTTCCCTAATTTTTAATCTTGTCTTGTTTCCACATATAGGACATAATATCCACTGTTTTCCTCGCACTAAACCACCTCATTCTAAAAATAACATGTGGGTCACTTAATGATTGCTTCTGCTAATTTCTTAATCTCAACCTTGTTTATTTGAGGTTCGGTAAATCCCTCGTTAAATCCGTCGATTTTCTTTAAGGATTGAAACATCTTTCTGTAAAGAAAGTTCATTTGTTCGTAGTCCATTTCACCACCAACGGAAGTTACATAAGTCGCATGACTTAATAACTCCGCTGGAAAAAGAGTTTCAAAAAAACCTTGTGTATCTTTTGGCGTATAGCAGCAAGCGAATAGTCCTAACTTTTTTTGCAGGAGTTGTTTTTAAATTACGTTTACAAAACTGGGTAATTTCTTTCTGGATTTTACCCATATATACAGAACCACCTATAAAAACAGCGTCATATTGCGATAAATTAATTTTATCTGCTTTAACTGAAAGTATGGTTACTTCGCCTTTAAGGTAAGACTTTAGAATTTCTGCACATCTTTTTGTACAGCCATATTTTGTAGCGTATACGATTGCTGTTTTCATCAAATCTCCTCCTTCCGGTAAATCATGTCAAACTGTTCTATATGCTTTCCCAACATTTCTATTGCCTCTTTTTCCTTTTCAGCTATACCATCATATTTATTGAGCAAGAGAAAAATCGGTGCAAAGAATTGTAATGCCATGACTTCGGGTTTGGCTTGTCGCATAAATCCTTGTTTTACCATTTCTTCAAAAAGAGCAGCTTGATAGGAAATTGCAGTATCTATATATACTTCTCGATAGATACGGTCTATTTCCTCATTTTTGTATTTCTCAATGGAAAGCATTTTACGAAATTGTGAAGCATAGGGGTCTTTCAAGTAAAAATGGAAAATTTCACTACTGATTCTCTTTAAAATCTCGTTTCCACCTGTTGCGTATTCTTTTGCAATTTCTCTCAACTCACCATTAGGTAACTGAAAGGAAGCAGAAGCGTCTTTAAACCGTAATTGCATTGTGTCTACCAATGTATCAAAGATTTCTTGTTTGCTTTTGTAATGCTTGTATAAAGAGCTTTGCTTAATTCCTACTTCTGCTGCAATGTCGCGTACCGTTACCCCGTCATAACCTTTGTCTGCAAATAGTTTTAATGATTCATATAAAATAACTTCTTTTGTATTTCTTTTACCCATGTAAATACCTCACTTACATATAATCAAAACGAGTAGGAACAGAGTTATAAAGCCATATACGAGAAGATTCAATAAATGCGATTTGTATGATACTTATAACAACAATAATGTAAAAAATATTTTGCCTGTATTGTGGTTTGAAGATTGATATTATCCCAAGCAACCATATAATCACACTTGCTACCCAAAAGACAATGGATTGAATACTGCTGACCGAAAACAATCCCATTTCTACGCTGCCGTCAGTAGCGTTTATAATAGAGTTAGAATACAAATCACGGACGTTAGCAAAATACCACAATGCACCGTGAATCAGGATAAAGAACAGGATAATCATTCCCCATTTTTGAATTGTCGCCCGACTTAAATATCCCCATAGCATATAGCCGATGTTTGCGCCCAATAAAAGTGTACTGATAATAGCAATGCAGTTTCCAAAGTATAATTTTAACATAGTCTTAGCTCCTTTCTATTTGGCTACCGTTTGTTCTCTTTTATTTTAGCTACTATTTGTTCGCCTGTCAAGTCAATTACAAGAATTGCAGAAGTTTTTTTATGAATATCTGCTTATTTCAGTAAAGACTATGATATATCATGAATGAGGATAAACAGCTAAATGCATTTCAAGAAGCAAAAAAAGGCTTCACAAGCTATGAAAGCAGTAATTTATAAAAAGGCTTGCAGCCACATCATCTATGGGTGCAAGCCCTTTTTAGCTATCTAACAATCTTCCAGTTGCTTTCGCTTTTTTCTAGCACTAAGTCAAACTGCGACACTTGCGTTGATATTGCCTGATTTGCCACAAATTAGATTTTATCCCTTTCTTCCTCTTGATTACCCAACACAGAAAAGAAAAAGCCCTGTCAAGAGCTTTGCCACCATTGGTGGTGCTTTGCACTCTTGATCGGGCTTTTTGTTTGCTGTATCTTCTCACAAGAGGAAAAAGATTACTC
>ENA-OQCK01000640-OQCK01000640.1-human-gut-metagenome-genome-assembly--contig:-NODE-640-length-17037-cov-1.561916_pt1 | contig 17037 bp, 25 predicted proteins | sample MGYA00242498_ERZ504578 | MGnify/ENA primary metagenome ERZ504578 (study PRJEB26092, sample SAMD00036229) | human gut metagenome | host: Homo sapiens | study: EMG produced TPA metagenomics assembly of...
CTTATAAATCGTATCTTTTCCGGAAGAACTTTTTCCCATAATATAAAAAATCTTTCCCATAGTCGCTCCTTTTATCTTCCTGTTTTATCTGTCTAAAACCCATATAAATTCCTGTGTATAATCCTGTAAACCCTGAAGGTAAAGCCCCTGCTTTTTCCACTTCAGCGCCTGCTCAAGAAACTGCCTGTCAATCTTTTCTCCCGGAGTTAAAAGCGGTATTCCCGGTGGATACAGATAAGCATACTCGCCTGAAATCAGCCCTTCACTTTCTGAAAATAATACTCTCTGTTTTTTCCTTCCATCCCTTCATAAATAGGACAAGCCTGCTCGGCACGAAACACCTTACTGCTGTCCTCAAAGCAAAATTTCGGTTCAAAGCTCCTAGATAACCCTGCATCAATTTCCAAAAACGCCTGTGTTAATCTTTCAATCCTTCCTTATTATCTAAGACACCGGTAAGAGCAATAACGTAGTTTCCGCCTCCATTTCCATTTCTAAATGATATTTTCCCCTTAAAATATCATGAAGCTTTACTCCTGATATTCCCGTACCAACTGTGGAAATCACAAGCTTGGAAATATCAAAAGCAGAATAAGTATTTCCAAGTTCTTGCTCCAGCATCCGAAGGGACTTCATTTTACTTAACTGCAATCGACATTCTTTTAAATTATCCACATATTCCTCAAACGCTTCTTCTCCCTTTTCTTTTATAAATCTCAGACAAGCGGAAATGCCACCCATTAACACGTATGAAGGACTGCTGGTCTGATAAATCCCCAAAAAAGTTTCTACTTTATTGATATCTATGCGTTTCCTTTCACGTGCAAAAGAGCTGTCTGATAGGTGACGGCAGGGTTTTATGCAGGCTGTGAATAACCACATCCGCTCCCAAATCAAGGGCAGAAACAGGAAATCCATCATGAAACGAAAAATGTGCCCCATGCGCTTCATCTACAATGAGAGAAATATTATATTTGTGCACAATTTCTGCTATGCTTTTCACATCGGATACTATTCCTTCATAGGTGGGCGAAGTAATTAAAACAGCTGAATGTCTCTATCTTTTTCTAATGCTTTTTCCACATCAGCAGGTAAAATCCTGCCATTTAATCCACAAGTCGGCTCATAAGACGGATAAAGATACGTGGTCTTTAAGCCTCTTAAATATGCAGCATGATACACTGCCTTATGACAGTTTCTGACCATCAAAAGCTTCCCGTTTCTCTTCGTGCAGGCTGAAACTGCTGCCAAATTCCTGCCGTACTGCCATTTATAAGAAAATACGTAAAATCAGCTCCATAAAGCTTGCTGCCAGTTGTTGATTTTCCTTTAAAATCCCCTCTGCATGATGAAGATTATCAAAATCTGTTATCTCCGTAATGTCAATATCATAAAAATTTTTCATTGTGTCCGGCAAAAAATTCCGCTTGTGTCCGGGCATGTGAAAGGATAAAAATCCGTCTGGCTGTATTCATACAACGCCTCATCTAAATATTTCATATATTCCCTGCTCTCCTCTATACGCATTTTCATTAGTACATTTCTTACGGAACATTATTATTGTGTAGTACCTGACCTCCTATTGCAATAATAAAGCGACTGCTGCATTAAGACTAACACAACAGTCGCCTACTTAAAAGAAATAATTTCTAAGTTTACACTTTAAATCGATATCCCACTCCCCAAATTGTTTCTATATATTGAGGTTTCGCTGTATTAAATTCAATTTTCTCACGAATTTTCTTAATGTGCACAGTAACCGTTGCAATATCTCCGATAGACTCCATTGCCCAGATTTCTTTAAACAGCTCATCCTTTGTAAATACTCTGTTTGGATTTTGTGCTAAAAAGGTAAGAAGATCAAATTCTTTCGTGGTAAAATTCTTCTCCTCGCCGTTTACCCATACACGTCTGGCTGTCTTGTCAATTTTCAACCCACGAATTTCAATAATGTCATTTTCCTGAATTCCTGTTCCAATCAGACGCTCATATCGGGCAAGGTGAGCTTTTACTCTGGCAACCAGTTCACTGGGACTGAATGGTTTTGTCATATAGTCATCTGCTCCAAGACCAAGACCTCTGATTTATCAATGTCGTCTTTTTTGGCTGAAACCATGATAATCGGCGTGTTTTTCTGATTACGGATTTCTCTGCATATTTCAAATCCATCCACCTCCGGAAGCATTAAATCTAAATAAACAAATCATAGTCTTCCTCTAAGGCTCTTTTTAATCCTACATCGCCTCTATTCTCAATTTCCACTTCAAAACCGCTTAATTCCAGATAGTCTTTCTCTAAATCTGCAATCGCTTCCTCATCTTCCACAATTAAAATCTTACTCATTTACCGGTACCTCCTGATATTTTCTTAGAACAAAGTACATCACTGTTCCAATATTTTCTTTACTTGTTGCCCAGACCTTACCTCCATGGTCCTCCATAATCTTTTTAACAATAGAAAGACCAATGCCGCTTCCTCCCTTAGAGGATTTCGGGAAGCATCTGTTCTGTAAAATCTGTCAAATATATTAGGCAAGTCTTTTGCCGCTATTCCCTTTCCGTTATCCTCGATTTCCACCTGAATAAAGTCTCCCACATCCTTTACCCGCAAATTAATTCGCTTCTGTTTTCCATCGCCGGTATACTTCAAAGAATTGCTCACAATATTATTTACAACACGCTTAATCTGCTCCGCATCTGCAATTACCATAACTTCCGGTTCTACATAGTTGGAGTAAGAAAACTCTACATTCTTGGCGCTAAGCTCTACATTCAAATCTTCCGCACAGTCATCAAAAAATTCTGTTACATAAATTTTATTAAACGTATACGGAATTTTATTCGTATCCATTTTTGAATAGAAGGTCAGTTCATTAATTAATCTGTCCATTTCATTGGCTTTATTATAGATGGTCTTAATATAACGCTCCATTTTCTCCGGCGTATTGGCAACTCCGTCCATAATTCCCTCAACATAGCCTTTTACCGCTGTAATCGGAGTTTTTAAATCATGGGAAATGTTGCTGATAAGCTCCTTACTTCCCTATCAAAAACAACCTTTCTTCTGCATTTTCCTTCAGACGGCGGCGCATATCCTCGAAATCCCGACATAAATCCGCAATTTCACTGACGCCTTCCGTAGATACAGAGAAATTCAAGTCACCCTCCTTAATCCTTCTGGTAGCTGTCCGAAGTCTGTCAAGAGGAGCAATCACCCCTCTGTAAATCCACCATGTCAGACCTAATGCAGTAGCAGACAGAATTACAATTACCGTTACTAGCATGTTTTTGAAAAGCTCCTTCAACTGAGAAAGCGTTTCAAAAATATTAGAAATAATAAATGCGCTTCCGTCCTTGACTGTATCCGTCTGAAAACTAATCTGTTTTACAAGTGCCTGAACTCTGCCTCCCATGTAAACACTGTCGCTGCTTCCGGAATTAAAGTTTTCATAACGCTCCAAACGTTTTACTACCTCTGCCGGATAGTTTTCGCAGCCGTAATAAGTCACTCTGTCTCCTTCTTTCACCAACAGATACGAGTGCATCTCCTGAAGCTCCTTATTCATTTCATCCAAATACACAATGTCTTCAAATTTATATGGCTCTTCCTCTGCTACTTTTTGCATCATCTCTGCCTGTTCATTACTAAGATGATTTACAATCTCCGCTGTGTTGGAAAGACTTTTATATGTGGGGTCTTCTATTCCATATTGTTCTTCTATGACACCAAACTGATACTCCGAAAATGCCCAGAAAGCCAAACCCGTAAAAAGCAAGGGTTCTAAAACAATAATAAAGAAAGAAATAATAATTCTGGTTTTAAGTTTCATAATCACTGCCTCTCTAGCCGGTTTTTCTATATTGTACCACGTCACTACCGTCTCCGTGAGCTTTTCGCCTTATATAGCTCTTTGCATACACGCAGGGCTCTGCAAGGCTTATTATACCATATTTTTTCTCTTTTTCCCCTAAATAATCCGGAATTAAATCTAAACTTTCTATAAAAAACCTTTGAAAATACTTTGACTTTCCTGAAAACTCCACCTAAATAAAGTTAACTATTATTTTACAAAATCCAAGGAGATATTATGTTTTTAGACAAAGGGAATATTCTTTCCAATTTCAACCATTTATTTGATACAGAAGCTTCCTGCCATATATCTTTATACTCCCATTTCGGTATGGGAAAAACCAGACTCATTCAGGAGCTTTCTAAAAGCAGAAAAACTTTATATTTTAAAGCTGCCCCTCTATCTTTTGAAGAAAATATCCGTATGCTAAAAGCATTATGCACGCGGCAATTCCACAAAGATTTTCAACAGGCAAAAAAACTGACTGATGTTCTTAAATTACTTGCCAAACACGCTGAGCAAGAACCGTTGTTAATCATTTTTGATGACTTTCCACATCTTGCTGCCGGAAACAGAAGGATTTCCACATTGATTACTTCTTTTTTCAACCGCACAAGCAACGCTGCAAATTTATTTCTGGTGTTATGCAAGCCCGCTTCTGCCTATGAAAAAGAATGTACAAAGGAACAGCATGCTTTCCTTTTAAGACCGTTTCGCTTTTTTGAAATGCGGATGCTTTATCCTGAAATGTCCTTAGAAGAACAAATGCTATTATATAGCGTTACCGGCGGTGTACCTGCTTATTTACGTTTTTTTAACCCTGAAATATCGGTAAAAGACAATCTTTACCGACTTTTCTTTCAGGAAAACGGCAGTTTTTATCGCCTTGTACCTTCCAGAACAAAAGAATTTTACTCTGCGTCTTCCGTTATGCGCTCTATTCTCCTTTCCCTGGGACAGGAGGAGAAAAAGCTGCAGGAAATTTGTGACGATACAGGGCTTACACCCAGCGCTGCCAGCAGTCTTCTGCTCTCTCTATCTTCCCATAATCTGGCAGAGCGAAAAGTACCGGTAACCGAAGACCAGACAAGCCGCCGTGCGGTTTATTCCATCTCGGATGGTATTTTTCGTTTTGGTACACCTATGTCTTTCCTTATCAGTCAGAAATTGAATTTGGACAGGGAGAGACCGTTTTCAATACTTTTGTTTTGCCTGCCTTAGATAACTATACTAAAAATACCTTTGAAACAATATGCAGAGAATTTCTGGTTTTAACGGATGAAATGAGAACATCTCCTTTCCCTATGAAAAATGTAGGCAAATGGTGGGGACAGCATCCTACAAAAAAACGTACAGAAGCAATTCCTATTGCCGCTTATGACAATAACAAAGTCTTACTAGGAACCTGTTTCTGGACAGATGAATGGCTCGATATTGATGCACTTTACAAGCTGCAAAAACATTCTTCTCTTTTCCCGGATATGGAAGAATGGTATTATCTGTTTTCCAAATCAGACTTTGTAAGTGGTTTTGAAGTGATTTCCGGAAGCCATGTACATGTGTTCAGCTTGGAGCAAATGTGTGGTATTGCAGACAAATATCTAACTGTATACTGCAAAAATGATTTATAATACGTCTTTTTACAATATGTATCTATAATTTGCAACTTTACACTTTACTTCTGCATATTTTAGGTTTGTTTTTATCCATTTATGGCAATGCTATATTTAGCAAAAAAAGGAGATTTGCCTTTATGGACGAAAAAAAGAACAAGACAATTTCGTGAATTAGGACTGACTATATCTTATTATCGGAAATTAAAAGGATTAACGCAAACTCAGCTTGCAGAAAGTGTAGGACTTAGCAGAACACATATTAGTAATATTGAAGCACCAAGGGTAAAAACTTCCATTTCTCTGGACAGTCTTTTTGACATCGCAGAAGCATTGGAAGTACCTGTTCGTGATTTATTTGATTTTAAATGCTAAGAAAGAAGGAAAAATTATGCAGCTACGGAAAGGACACCCTGCTCTTTTAGACAGGCGTGAAGAAAAGGAAATAAAGGTTTACAATTTGCTGGAGCAGTTGAAAATCCCTTATGAACAGGCAGACCACGAAGCAGCCTCTACTATGGAAGCCTGCGAACGGGTGGATGAGCTTATGCAGGTCACTATGTGTAAAAATCTATTTCTATGTAATCGCCAGCAAACAGACTTTTACCTGCTTTTAATGCCCGGAAACAAAAAATTTAAAACAAAAGACCTTTCCAAACAAATCGGCTCTGCAAGATTATCCTTTGCAGGACCGGAATTTATGGAAATTTCTGAACATTTCTCCCGGTTCTGTCAGTGTATTGGGGTTAATGAATGATTTAGAAAACCGTGTACAATTATTGGTAGATGAAGAGGTTCTGGAAGATGAATTTATCGGCTGTCATCCCTGTGTCAATACTTCCAGCTTAAAGCTTTTGACAAAGGACTTAACAGAACGTTTTCTTCCTGCAGTACATCATGAAATGAAAATTGTGCATTTGCCAAACCCTGAAGAAGAATAAAAATCTTCTTAAAATGTGGCTGCTGCTTTAAGCTTACACGCCATCTGTATCTTAAAGCAACAGTCTTCTTTTTACAGATTTTCCTTCAGAAATCTCTTTACATTTTTAAAAAATACTTTTTCAACCTGACTGTATAGCATACCTTCCCTTTCCATTGCTTCTGCCAAAAGCGGAAGACCTGCTGCATTTTTCATCTCAGAAGGCGCTTCTTCAATCCCGTCAAAATCACTGCCAAGCCCGATACATTCTTCTCCGCCTACGCAAATAATATATTTTATCTGTCTGATGAGTTCCGACAAAAGCGCACCGTCTTCCTTTGGCTTCCAGTTCTCTCTTACAAAAGAAACACAGAAATTCAATCCCATGACACCGCCTTTTTCAGCTAAAATCCGTATCATATCATCCGTTAAATTCCGAGCTGCATTAGGGGCAATTCCCCTTGCATTAGAATGAGATGCCAAGAAGGGACGCTTTGCGTATTTTGCCACGTCATAAAAGCCGCCGTCTGAAAGATGTGAAACATCGGGAATAATACCAAGCGCTTCCATTTCCTCCAACATTTCAAGTCCTTTTTCTTTTAAACCTGCTGTTTCTCCTGCACTCCACATTTTTTGTTCCAGAGGATTATAAAAACGATTGGGATATCCTAAATCATTTTCATAATTCCATGTAAAAGTTGCCATACGCACCCCTTGCTCATAAAATTTACGCAGCATCTGCGGTTCTCTCTGGTAAATAGCTCCTTCCTCCAAAGATAACAGTGCGGAAATCTTTCCGTTCTTCTCGTTTTCTTCTATATCCTTATATGTAAAAACCTGTGCAATATCCTGACTGTTTTTCTTAATTTCCTCCTGAAACAGCGCTGCCATCTCCTGTGCAGTACAAAAGCTGTCTTTTTGTGCCTCCTTGTCTACGAAAAGCGCAAAAGTCTGAAGTCCATAATCTCCTTTTCTCATCTTTTCGATATCTAAATGGAGATTGTTCTTCCTAAGCTCTACTGCATCCTTACTCTTCCTCTTTTCATATATAGCGCTGATTGTATCGCAGTGCATATCAAAAACCTTCATTGATTTTCCTCTCCTTCTGGCTGTATTTTACTTTAGTATAAAGCATCCTCTCTTCTTTTTCCAGATGAACAGCCCCATTAAAAAGAGAATAACTATGATTATGTTTACTCTGTTATTTTCCGGCTTTGCTTTTTGGAAAGAAGTGAGGATAACCAGCACACGAAGCTCCTCCTGTTGTTATGTTTTGTGCCGCATCTGTGGCAGATACTTTTATTTTCTGCCAATTTCCATTTTTGGAAATCTGCTCTTTCACAATTCCGTTTTTTTCTTTTAGTTCTTCTTTTCCATAGTGTATTTTCCTGTCTCCGATTTGAATATCTAACCTTCTAATGCCAGATTATCTGTAACTTCAACGACAAGCTCCTTTACCGCACTCTGATATTTCCTTTATCTTCTACTCCTGATACCAGAATAGTTGGCGAGGTTCTGTCCACAGTAAAAGAAAGCGGCAATGGTTCTGCCTTTCTTTCAAACCTTATATTATTCATGCTGTTGTCGGCATTATCCTTGGAATTTAAAATAACCGTATAATTTCCTTCTTTTTTAAAGTTTTCCGCTTTTATTTTATAATAATTTTTCTTCCACTTTCCTTCCTGCTCTAAAACTTTTGCTGTATAATCCTGTCCTTCTTTTAAGTCTTTCAATTCTCCGTCACAATTTACAGTAAGCGTTCTTTCTTTAATCGTATCTACATTGTATTCATAAATCCCGATTTCTTTTCCTTCCCTCAAATATGTATGGCTTCCTTCCTTCACATTCAGCCATTTTCGTGTGTCTAAATCTGCCTCATACACAGAGCCATACCGATTTACAGAAAATATGAGCTCTTTTTTTGCCCAATTTCCCGCTTTATCTACTGCTGCTACGGAAAGTGTATAAATATTATCTGTTTCTTCTGTTCTGGGTAAATCGGCAATCTGTATTTTTTGTCCTCTTTTTATATTCTTTACACTCTTTTTCAGCTTTAATTTTTTCTCATTGCTTCCTGTAATATTTATGGTAAAACCGCCTGTTTGATAATTTAAATCTCGAATTTCTATCATCGGCGCCACCTTATCCTTATTCGCTGATTTATTCTTTATATTGGAAATTTTAATTTCCGGAAGCTCTAAATCTACACAAAAACCTTTTCCTTCAAACTCCTTTGCCTGATTTCCCGCTTTATCTCCACAAGAAACCTTTAAACAATATTCACCGCTTTCTTCATAAAAAACCTTTGCTTTATGAACACCTTTATGAGAAGAGAACTGCGTAATCTGTGGCTTTTTTCCTGATATATTCTCAAGCTCTGTACCTATTTTAACCTGATTTTCATCAAAATTTTGCTCACGAATAACAATTTCAGCTGTACGAGGATGATTAAAATACCTGATGTTAGAAGCACTTCGTCTTCATAAAAAACCTCAATTACAGGAGCTGTCCTATCTATAACAAAATTCTCCTTCTCCTCATATTTTTCTTTATTTCCTGCCTTATCCTCACAGGAAAAATGCAGTCCATAACTACCGTCTTCCGAAAAAACAACCTGACAGGAATGTGTATTTCCCTTTGACTTCCACTTTCCCACTTGCGCTTTTCCTTGCATTTCCCATTTCACAGAAGAAGGCTCAAAATTTTCCTCTGTTATCTCTATCTGTGCCGTACGCTGCGTATTATAATAGCTCTTTTCATTTGCTTTCCCTACACTCCACTGCACGGAAATCTTAGGATTTTGTTATATCTATGCTTAATTTTATCCTTCTCACTTTTTCCTATGTTACCTGCTCTGTCTTCTGCAAAGGCTTGTATTTCAAGCTCTCCATCCCCATACACTGCAACAGGCACAGTGATTTCCTTCGAGAAGCTTGTATCCCTTCTTCTGTTTTCTGAAGCAAAGAATTTTCTCATTCTGTTTTCCCTTGGAAATAATGTAATAAATTTCTTGCAAACCGGAGTTTCCGTATTTCCTGTCCGCATCTGTTCCTTGAATATGCAGCTTAATATCCTCACGAAAAAAGTAATTCTTCTCTTCCTTTCCATTGACAAGCTCCATAACAGGCATTGGACATTGCGTATCAACGCAAAGTGAGATTTCTTCTCCCTGTACAATGCAATCCTGTGTTGTTCGCTGAGATAAGTCTTTGACAAAAGGACAAATCTTATATTCCCCCTCCTTCAATGTCATTTCCAGTATGTGCTCTTCCCCTTTTTCTATCCATTTTATCTCTTTCATAAGCTTATCTTCCAGCTCTGCCAAAGAACAGCTCTTTTTTTCTCCGTTTATCTCTGTTTCAAACCATAAATACTCTTTTTCTTTTGAAAAATTCTGCTCCCTGTACAAAATTTGAACAGTCATCGGATTTTTAGAATAATATTCTGAAAAAGCATTCCCTTGACTAAAACACTGTACTTTTACTTCAGGCAAGATGGTATCCGTCTGCAAGCTTAACTCTTTTTCTGTTTTGTTGCCCGCATAATCAGTAACATTAACGACAACCTGAACCTCCATACTGCTATCTTCTTTTACTACTACCGTATATGGCAGTAGTATTTCTTTGTATTTTTCTCTTTCTTCTAAAGAACTTTCTTTAAAAGGATTTCCCTTGCAAGCTCCTCTCCGTCACCTCTTACCAAAATCTCAATTTGAGCTATGGCAGCTTTCTCATCTTGGACAACAAATTCTAAATCCACATCTTCCCCGTAAATGCCTGTCTTCGCTATTTCCTGTGTCCCTGCAAATGCAATTTGTAATTGCGGTTCTTCCAATCTGTCATAATGCCGTCAGAAACATAAATTTTCTCATGCCCCAGATAGTCCTCCGTTCTTATAAAAACAAGATAATTCTTTTCTTCCTCAGGAATTGGAATTTCTCCGTTTTGAGGCAACAAATCCCATTTCTCTTTTTTCAACTCCTCATCAAGATACTTCTTAACCTCTTTTCCTGTAAATTCCCCTTCTTTTTTCATAATATGATACTGACTTTTCTTCACACCACAGCCATTTTTATCTTCTATATGAAAACATTCTTTTCCTGCATCTGCTTTTCCGTAAAATCTGCTAAACCTTATGATTTCCGGCAATGCTTCGCAGTCATTTATCCTGTCACTTACCGTATTTTCTGTCACCTCAGGAACATCTGTATCGAGAAAAACCGAAATCTCAAAGGGCTTTGACTTACCTTATTCTTCTGATGAACAAGAAAAAGTGAAATCTTTCTTTCCTCTCCCTCTTGGAAATCCTCCTTTGAAAATCCAGTCCCTTTCCATTCTTACTGATAATTTCTCCTGACTCTGTGCATACATCTGTATAAAAGCTTGCCTTATTGTTCTGTTTCAGCAACACATGAAAATCCTGCATTTTCCCGTCTGCCCAGAGCTTTCCGGTATTCTCATCCAAATACACTTGTTGCCTGTCTGTCTCAAACTCGATATATTCCGAATGTTCCTCTATTGCCTCCGGCTCTATTTGTAAACTGCCGCAAGTAACCTCATCATAATTAAAATAATAATTTTCCCCTGACTTGCCGTCCTGTTTTACGGTTATTCTCTCCTTCCATTCTCCCAATGAATAATCCGGCAATTTCTCTTTTTCTATGGGCTTTTCCACAGGTGTAGGATAAACGACAGCATCTCCCTTTAGCAATCCCTCTGTTTCAGAATTTTTATAACTCTCCGTGTTTTCCTGTACCGGCGTATCTGATGCAAAATTTATTTCATTGTAATGCCCATATTCCCGCCATCCTCGCTCTACCCTTAAATTTATCTTACGCTTCTTTATAGTGAGCGCACATTCTAAACAAACCTGTTGCTTTTCTAAATCCACTTTATATTTAGAGGCGTCTTTTCCTCCCAGTTCAACCTTGGTAACAAGGACAGAAGTCTTTTTTCCCTCTGTTACATCTTTTATTTTTTCCTCCAGCACCCCTTCCAGATTTTTTACAAAAACATCTTCTGATTTCTCTGCGCTTTCTATTTCTATATCCTCTAAATTTTCCAAAATATCTCCTGTTTCAGGATTTTGGAACACCGAAAAATCATCTCGGTCATATATCTTTGTATATTTCAGACAGACTCCTTCCTTCATTTTAAGCGTAACTGTTTTCTCTTCCTGAACAGATGCTTCTGCTTTCTGCACGAAAACAAGCTCCTACAAACAAAAACACAGTTATAACCAATATTCCCTTTAATTTTTCGCTTCTTTTTCTGCCATAAGCTATCCATAATGTAACAAAAAGGCAAAAAATACTAATCCCGAAAAAGACATTTTTAAGACACTGATAAAAATAAATCTGATTTTGTATCTCATTCATTTTCCCCACTCCCCTCTTCAAAGGCAGCCTCTATACTGTGATGTGCTGCGGATAAATTTTCACACAGATTTCTTTTCATTTCTTCCTCATAAACCGCATTTGCGCTTCCCTTTTCTATTTTCATTGCATCTAACCCCTCTTCTATTTCTCTAAGCTGCTTTTCCATTTCTGCTTTCGTCACTCCTGCCCTTGCAAACTGAAAAGCAGAAGTAATCATTTGCGACAATATCTCTTTATAGGCAAACAGCAAATCTTTTGATTTATACCTGTTTTTCTTCTCATGTTTTACAATCTCTGTTAAATCCCCCCAGTAATCTTTATAAGAAATACGCACATCTCCTCCTTGATGATACATGCCCAGCCGGTCATAGTATGATGCGATTTTCCAGAGCTTTTGTGCTCTTATAATTTCAGCCTCCTGTAAGCCTTGGGATGGTTTCCCTTCTCCTGCAATTTTCAGCCATTTCTCCGCTGCCGCCTTATTTCCCGTACCGTTATAAGAGTAAAAATAAGCAAGTCCCAAGATGTATGCAAAGCTCTCATACTCTCTTTTACGTGATTTTAAATATTCTTCATTTCTCTTATTTCCTTCTTTGGTAATTCCCAGCATTTCACGGATAAATTTTTCCTCTTTTTCTGAAAAAAAACATACAGAATATCCCTGTAACTCCTCCTGTTCCTCATTGTCTTTCCAGAGAAAAGTCTCCAAAAGCGCTTTATATGCTCTGCTGTCCTTGGGCTTTAAGGTAATTGCTGCCTGATAACACGCCTGATACTGTTCTTTTCCCCTTTGACGCTGTGCTTCATACAGGCAATCCTCATACGCATTTTTTACCAGCTCCTTTTCTTCTCGATAAAAAACAAGGCTTAAAAATCCGGAAACAATGGTTAATCCCAAAAAGCAAAACAGCATTAGCTTTTTTATCTTTTGAGACTTTTGATATTCTATATCCAATTTATAATAATGAGAAAGCTCCTGTTGTAATTCCTCACAGGACTGATAGCGTTTGGAAGGATTTTTCCTTGTACACTTTAAGATAATCATTTCAAGACCGGATGACAGATTTGTATTCCAATATCGAATAGGATAGATTTCATAGGGCTTACAAATAGGGTTATGCCCTGTAAGAAGATAATAAAGCGTAACGCCCAGACAGTAAATATCTGTCCGAATATCGGACTGTCCCTGCCCTTTATACTGCTCAGGCGCTGCGTAACCGCAAGTTCCCAGGCACAGGGTATCCTCCGCCTGACTTTCTTTAAATTCTCTGGCAGTACCAAAATCAATAAGTACCACTTTTCCGTCCTTTTGCACCATCACATTGGCAGGCTTCATATCACGGTAAATAATAGGCGGATTTTGAGAATGGAGATAAGACAGCACATCACACAGCTGTTTTCCCCAATTTACAACGGTTTCCTCTTTCTGCGGTCCGTATTCCTGCACAATACTTTCCAGCTGCCGCCCTTCTATGTAGTCCATTACCAGCAGAAAGGTTTCCTCGTTTTCAATAATATCTACAATATCAGGAAGATTGGGGTGATGCAGCCTTTTTAATATATCTGCCTCTGTTAAGAGTCTCTGATGAACGGTTTCAAAATTTTCCACGCCCTCCTTTTTTACTTCTTTAATTGCCCAGTGTTTATTTACCTTCTCATTTACTGCCAGATAAACAACGCTCATGCCGCCTTCGCCTAATTTTCTCAGGATTTTATATCTGCCGTCAATCAGCTCACCTGTTTTTCGCATAGTATCACCTTCCTTTTATCAATAAAGCATCGGCCAGTCCAAAAAATATTGGGGCATAAAGGCATTTTTTTAAATAATCACATGGAATATTCTTGACAGAGCTGTCAAAAAGAGTTCTTAGAATTGTTTTTGTGAATATGAGAATATCATAATTTCTTTGCATTTGCAATTAGCAATATTGCCAAAAATATTGATATCCGGTGAAGCTGTCTCATTAAGAGATAACCCCACCGGACAAATCTGCCAAAGAACTTTATGGTTTAAAATCTGAATACTGCAACTCCATAGGCCGGTAATGGATATGCAAAGGAAAATGGTCTTCCGTCACATTCTTTTTTCACTGCTTTATAATCTACCACTTCTTTATGTACATCACCGCCGAATTCCGGTTCCTTGCTGTTTAAAATCAGCTTATACTGTTTTCTCTTCGGTACACCTACCCTATAATCATCTCTTGCTACCGGTGTATAGTTAATTACAAATAACAAATTGTTTCTGCCTGTAGGTGACCAACGTACAAAACTGTAAATACTTCTGCTAGCATCATCAGCATTAATCCATTCCAGTCCCTGATAATTGCTGTCATTTGCATATAGAGCAGGGTACTTTTTTATACATTTTAAGTAATTCCTTTACATAATTCTGAAGCTGCTGATGGTTTTGTTCTCCCAGCAAGTACCAATCTAATTCTCGTTCTTCGCTCCATTCCTGATACTGTCCAAAATCCTGTCCCATAAACAATAATTTCTTACCCGGATGTCCAATCATATAAGAATATCCGGCTTTTAAGTTCTCAAATTTATCCTGTCCAAGCCCCGGCATTTTGTTTATCATAGAGCATTTCAGATGTACTACCTCATCATGAGAAAGCACCAATACGTATCTTTCGCTGTACGCATAAGAGGTGGAAAATGTCATTTTATGATGATTGTATTTTCTGAAATACGGGTCCAGCTTCATATATTCCAAAAAGTCGTGCATCCATCCCATATTCCATTTCAAGGAAAATCCCAGTCCGCCGTCCTCCGGTTTGCCTGTTACCATCGGCCATGCGGTAGACTCCTCGGCAATCATGACAACGCCCTTATGTTTCCCTAAAACAACGGAATTCAAATGACGGAAAAATTCAATGGCTTCCAAGTTCTTGTTTTCTCCGTATTGGTTCGGAACCCATTCTCCGTCTCTGCGTCCGTAATCCAGATAAAGCATAGATGCAACTGCGTCTACACGCAGACCGTCAATATGAAATTCCTCAATCCAAAACAGCGCATTGGCTATGAGGAAGTTTTTCACTTCATTTTTACCATAATCAAAGACTTTTGTTCCCCAATCAGGATGTTCTCCCTTTCTGGGATCTGCATATTCATAAGTCGGAGCGCCGTCAAAGTCTGCCAGCCATGAGCATCCTTTGGAAAGTGTGCCGGTACCCAGTCCAGAATAACACCGATTTTATTCTTATGTAAATAATTGACAAAGTAGCGAAAATCTTCCGGTGTACCATAGCGGGAAGTAGGTGCATAATAGCCGGTTACCTGATATCCCCATGAACCGTCAAAAGGATGTTCTGCAATTCCCATAAGCTCCACATGGTATAGCCCATTTCTTTCACATATTTTGCCAGTTCATGTGCCAGCTCCCGATAATTATAAAACCGGATCATCCTCTCCCTGTGACGGATGTTTTTCCATGAGCCGGGATGCACCTCGTAAACAGACATGGCATCCTTGTCCACATCAAATTCCTGACGTTTTTTCATCCAGACACTGTCTGACCATTTATAGCCGGTTAAATCCACAACCCTTGAAGCATTTCCCGGACGAAGTTCGGAATAATTTGCATAGGGGTCTGCCTTATATAACAACTCGCCGCTTTGGGCGGTAATGCAGAATTTATACAAATCCCCTTCTCTTACCTTCGGAATAAAAAGCTGATAAAGCCCCATATTATTATCGCATTTCATAATGTCTGCTTTTTCATCCCAGTTATTGAAATTCCCCACTACGGAAACTGATTTTGCATGAGGCGCCCATACTGCAAAGAAAACGCCTTCCTTCTTTCTGTTCACACCCACATGTGCCCCCAACAGCTTATAAATTTCGTAATGAGTCCCCTCTCCGAACAAATATCGGTCCAACTCTGTAATTTTCATATTAACGCCCATAAAAATCTCCTCCTTTTATGAATAAATTCCATACAGAAACTGACGAACAACTTCCCTTGTCGTTTCATCTGAAATTTTAAACATTTCATTCTCCAGCATCCCGTAGCTGGCAGTCATAATATGATGGTTTAAAAACACCTGTAAATCCCACCGCATACATTTTTCTCTGAGCTGTATCTCCCTTTAGAGAAGTATCTCTTTCAAAGACACCTGCAATGTATCCGTAATAATTTTCTATAAAGGGAAGCACCATTGAAAGGCTTCGTTTTCTCTCCCTGAATAGAAAAGTGACAGCATAAACAGATAAAACTTCTCATGAGCAGATGCAAAGTTAAAAAATCTTCTAGCAATCTGATATAGGATTTCCGGCAGTTCCTCATTCACCTGCACAACCTCTGCAATATCCTCCTGCAAAATCTTGTAGCCGCTTTCTAAAAGATACTGCAAAAGTCCCTTCTTACTTCCAAAGTAATAGTACAAGGTGGGCTTCGTCACTCCGGCTTTATCAACGATTTCCTGTATTCCCACCGCATCATATCCTTTGCGTGAAACAATCCAGCGCTACTTGCAAAAGCACCTCTTTGTGTCCATTCTGTTCACCGCCCTTCTACCTTCAATTATACTTATCGGTATATAAAATCATGTTCATTTTTATTTTCTTTTTTGTTTGACTTGCCGAGCAAGTCGGACAGCAAAAAATGTTTTTGTCAATAATGACTGTGCAGCAGTCAAGATAAAATAAATTTTTATTGTGCCTTCAGGTCCAGTAAAAAATTATTTTTCGCTTATTGACAAATAACAAGCTGTTGAACCTTATTAACAAGGTAGGTCAAATGACCTACCTCTATTTCAGATTATAAAGGATGATACGGGAAAGAAAATAGGGAATAGTTATCATCCTTAGCATTATTAAATCCGCCGAGATTGTTTGTATGGGAGATATCTCTACTGTTTATTTAAAGGCGGAAATAAAAGGTACTATAAATAGTACCTTTATTCAAACGGAAGATCCTCAGGTAAAATATCAAACGTAATTCGCTGAATTATCAAATTCCTTTTCCAAATCTTCACTATTATAAGTTTTTTTCTACTTTATTTTGTGGCTGCTGCATTTGCTGTAATTGTCTTTCACGGGCAGATTTTGTTTCTAAGAACTGTACACTGTCACAAATAACTTCTACAACATATACCTTTTTACCTTGGCTATTATCATAGCTACGTGTCTGAAGTCTACCTTCAACTCCTACAAGACTACCTTTGAACAGTATTTTTCAACATTTTCAGCTGCTTACGCCATACAATACAGTTGATAAATTCAGCCTGTTGTTGACCCTCTCTGCTTGTAAAATTGCGATTTACTGCTAAAG
>ENA-OQCK01000641-OQCK01000641.1-human-gut-metagenome-genome-assembly--contig:-NODE-641-length-16988-cov-8.644268_pt1 | contig 16988 bp, 20 predicted proteins | sample MGYA00242498_ERZ504578 | MGnify/ENA primary metagenome ERZ504578 (study PRJEB26092, sample SAMD00036229) | human gut metagenome | host: Homo sapiens | study: EMG produced TPA metagenomics assembly of...
TCCATCAGTTCATTAGGTGGAGATCAAGAATCGTATTCAATAACGAAATAATAAGTTATAGAGTAATGGTGTAAGATTCTATTAGCATATCGAGGATAATTTCAATAAACTTGGAGTTCGTTGATAACAACTTCTAGAGTTGCTGAAATAATTAACGAGGATATTTTTCTAACATTCTAAACGGAATATCATTTGTAGTAACTTTAGCTATAGATATTTTGTTTATATTTAGCTGTATATCATTATTATAACATTTGTATGTATTCACAAATAAGAGATCCAAACAGCTTTATGAAATGATAATTGTCGATGCAGCATATTATGCTAATTGACTATCAGTGGTTTACGATTTAAAAGATAGAATGCTCGAAAAATTACTTGTTTTTTTGCTAAAAATTGAAGATTTAACGTTTTTAATCTTAATTAGCCTTTCAACGGAGGGAAAAGTGAAAAATAGCTCTCATTTGCTCCGAAAACTCCGGTTTGCAAAGATAAGGCATATCGGTGATTATTTCGCTGATTATGGATGCAAAATCGTAGATGAGTTTACGGATTTTTAGTTTATAATTGGATGACCTTCGATTTTGGTAGAGCTATTTCTTTTCTTCCCTTTTTTAGTTTTACTTTAATACGCATATAATGAATACAGGGATAAAGTAAAGTTACTTTTCGTTTGAATGGTCAAACTAATATTAAACAGACACTGTAAGGAGAGTTAGTTTACATCTATTGATAAATAGTATTTTATTTGTCAATAGATGTATACGTTGCTTACGAATAATATGATGACATTTAATTTTAAGATTCTGTTCCAAATGGCTATGTCTATGACCGATTATTTGGCTTTGATGCGATTTTTCATATACAATATATCATTAAATAAATAAAAAGTAATATTTTTGTATATTATATGATGTGTTGATATGGCAAAGAATACAATGGGGACTAAATTACCTCGAAAATTAGAGCAAAAGATGTCAGTAGTGGGAGAGCAGATAAAATTGGCTCGCTTGCGTAGGAACCTAAGCGTGGCTCAGGTGGCAGAACGTGCTACCTGTTCTCCGTTGACTGTATCACGAATAGAGAAAGGTGTGCCGACAGTGGCAATCGGAATATATTTGCGTGTGTTGTATGCTTTACAGCTTGACGATGATATTCTGTGGTTGGCCAAAGAAGACAAACTAGGGAAAACATTACAGGATTTGATTTTGAAGACAAGGAAAAGAGCCTCGAAAAAGGGATAAAACTCACTTTTTCCTGCATATAAGTCGATAATGACTCTATCAGGATAAAAAATACAGCTTAAAATTTTGTATTATGCTATAGAAACATTATGTTTGCAATGCATAATAAATAAGGTATATGAAATTCGTTGATAGAATAGATGAAGCAGCACGACTGAAGGATGCTCTTGTGAGGGAGAAGTCCTCGTTAGTCGTGATGTACGGTCGTAGACGACTGGGTAAATCAACGCTTATTAAAAGGGTGTTGTCGGACAATGATGTTTATTTTCTCGCTGATCGTTCTGAAGGGCAACATCAGAGAGTATTGCTTGCAAAAGTAATAGCACAAGTGTTTCCAGATTTCGACAAACTGACATATCCAGATTGGGAATCTATGTTTCGTGCAGTCAATTATCGAACAGACAAGCGTTTTACTTTATGCTTGGATGAGTTTCCGTATCTTGTAGAGCAATCTTCTGAACTGCCATCTGTGCTGCAAAAGCTGGTTGATGAAAAGCAGTTGAAGTATAATCTTGTGCTTTGTGGTTCATCGCAGAATATGATGTATGGGCTGTTTCTTGATTCTACTGCACCTCTCTATGGCCGTGCTGATGAGATCATGAAACTTGCACCGATACGTTTGCCATATATTCAAGAGGCTTTGAGCTTTGATGCGATGAATGCCATTGAAGAATATGCTGTTTGGGGAGGTGTGCCGCGTTATTGGGAACTAAGGGAAAACCAAAATTCACTTAATGATGCCTTGTGGCGTAATATCCTTTCTGTAAATGGAACTCTTTACGAAGAACCTATAAAACTTTTTCAGGACGATGTAAAGGATATTGTTAAGACTTCGACGATAATGTCTTATATCGGTACTGGCGCAAACCGGCTTTCTGAGATTGCCGCAAGATGCAATGAGCCTGCAACCAACCTATCGCGTCCATTGAAGAAACTCATTGATCTCGGATTTTTGGAGAAAGATGTTCCGTTCGGGATTGATGAAAAGAATGCGAAAAAGAGTCTTTACAAGATAGCCGATCCGTTTATGGCATTTTATTATCAGTTTGTCGTTCCTAATCGTTCATTCATAGAGCTTGGTCGTCGTTTGCCAATAGAACAGGCTTTGACTGCTCATTTCTCGGAGTATGTGAGTATGCAATGGGAAAAATTATGTAGGGATGCTGTGACAGGAAATCTTGTCAATAGAGTGGTTTATGGCAAGGCAAAACGCTGGTGGGGTTCTGTTCTCAATGAGGATAAGAAACCTGAACAGGTCGAATTCGATGTAATGGCAGAATCGCTTGATAAAAAGTATCTGCTGGTTGGCGAATGCAAATGGACAACTCAAGAGAATGGGAAACAGTTAACAGCCGAACTTCTCCGTAAAGCTAATCTGTTACCATTTGCCAAGAATTACACCATCGTTCCAATGCTGTTCCTTAAGAACGCTCCGAAAGATGATGCTGGGAATGCAATGCTTCCTGAAAATGTTGTCGAGTTAATGAAATAGAGGGGTAATCGCTATTTGATAGAGTTATTAGATGGCAAAAAACGATAAATAAAGAACTTACTCTGTTCCCGTTTGTTTCTCGGATTGGCATAGACATAGATACCAAGCGATTCATGACGAATAACTTTCATTGTCTCTTTGTCTCGATACCCAGGATAATAATCTAGATAGAAAGACATCATTCTACCTTTTAACGGACGTGTTCTTAACGTTACTGTTTTACATTCATGCATACTGATATATTTTTATGGTTATTATTAATTCGCTGGCAAAACTCTGTATGGATAGCGACAAATTAGATTATTTGTGAACACCCGTAACCCTGTCAAACTCTACTTTTAGGAATCGGACGAACCGTCCGTTCTTCTCGCAGTTGATCTGATGGAATTGCAGAATGCCGTAAACAGAGTCACGGGAGAGTTTGAATTTTTCCATAGCCTCCTTGACGGTATAGTATTCCGCTTTGCTTTCCTGTTACGATGTTTTAGATAGGTCGAAATGGAGCTTGGAATAATAGATTTGTCCGAGATGTTGAAGTCGTTTTTTGCAACCAGTCGTTCGTAAGGTTTACTTTTGAGCATTAACTCAATGTCAGCGCGCCTTACCAAAGCCATTCTTCCGCTGATTCGGGATGCTCTAAGTTTATCCTCTTTGACTAATTTATAAATGTACTGACGACTCACCCCCATCAATCGGGCAGCCTGCGAAAAAGTGAAATATTCTTGCTTCTCCAAACAGGAGCGCAACTCCTGCATTTCCTGTATATGGCGCAGTTCCATTTTGCGCTCTTGATACGATGTTTATAACCTCGCTTCGAGCATTGAGGGCTACAATAACAGGTCATTGTTTTCTGTGCGATGAATGGTTTCCCGCACCATTGACAAATTCTCTTTACTCCATATTTTCTATATCATTTTCTTTGTTTTTTAATTTCCCTTTTTGTCTACATATGTAAACCATTGTCAAAACACGTCAACTAATGCGTCACTGTGACATTCGGGCTAACCGTGAATTTGTGTCACGGTAGAAATATGATAGAAAAATATGGATAAAAACCGTTACTAACAAATAAGGATTAGAAAGTGTTAAAAACAAGAAAGTTGCTGAAATACAGTGACTTTATTCTAAATAGTTATGATTGCTTATGGCTGTTTCCAAGCCATTATTTGCCGATGCAAAAATGCCGAAATATATTCCCCAACACCTGATCCGTCGTAACCTCTCCTACGATATCCGATAAATGGAATATACACTCCCGTAAATCTTGCGAGATGAAATCCCCGGAAAGGCTGGAGTTCAAACCTTCTTGTACCCTATGTATAGCTTCCAGCGCATGCGTAAGCGCCTCGAAGTGGCGGGCATTCGTTACGATGATGTCGCTTTGGTGGAGGGTGGGGATGGAAGATACTTCCGTGAGGAGTTGTTGTAGCTCTGCGATATGCAGCTTGCCTTTGGCGGAAATAGCGATTTGATGCCAGCCTTCGGTGGGGAAAGAGAAGGTTGGGAGAGAGGATGTGGGTAATACATCGCATTTGTTCATCGCTAAGATAACAGACTTATTCGTTAATCTCGGAGCTATTTCTTGATAGAAAGCCTCGAAATCCTTGAGGTCACGGGTTAAGTCGTACATGAGGATGACGATTTGCGCTTGGTCTAGAGCCTTGAAACTACGTTCAATACCAAGAGCTTCGATCGTATCGCTTGTTTCACGGATACCGGCGGTGTCGATGAAACGGAAGAGCTGGCCGTTGATATTGATCGTATCCTCGATAACGTCACGGGTCGTTCCGTGGATGTCGCTGACGATCGCTTTATCCTCGTTCAACAAGGCGTTTAGTAAAGTAGATTTGCCGGCGTTCGTCTCACCGATGATGGCGACAGGAATACCGTTTTTGATAGCGTTACCTACGCTGAAAGATTGGGCGAGTTTGGAGATGACCTGTTCGATATGATCCGCAAGCGTGCGAAGCTCGCTACGATCAGCGAACTCTAATTCCTCATGGTCACTGAAATCCAGTTCCAATTCCATGAGAGAGGTGAAATGGAGCAGTTGGTTTCGAAGTTCGGCGAGTTCCCTACTGAAACCACCTCGCATCTGGCTTAGAGCCAAACGATGTTGCCGGCCGAAGTGGAGGCGATTAAATCCGCAACGGCCTCCGCTTGGCTAAGGTCCATCTTGCCATTCATGAAAGCACGTTGCGTATATTCACCCGGTTGCGCTATACGGCATCCGCTGGAGATAAGGGATTGCAGGATTTGTTGTTGGATATACGTCGAGCCGTGGCAGGTGATTTCCACCGTATCTTCCCCCGTGAAAGAATGGGGGGCACGGAAAACAGCGGTGATCACCTCATCTATGGTTTCGTCATTGTTACCGACGATGGAACCATACGTTAAGGTATAAGCCTTTTGGGTAGATAAACTTTTACCTGCCTTCTTCGGCCGGAATATCCGATCACAAATCTTGAAAGTATCCGGTCCGGAGACACGAATCACTGCGATTCCTCCTACTCCCGGAGCTGTAGATATAGCGCAAATTGTACTCATTCCGTCTATTAAACCGTTATTAATTCATACGCTTGAGAACCCAGTCCGATTTCCTCCGCATAACGTAGGCCGGCTTGCCAGTTCGTATCCGGATGAATCAAATGGAATTTATCCTCTCCCTCAAGGTGTTCGTGAGGATGAGTCTCGGCTAATTTATTACCTCCGATGATAGGAGCGTTGATAACCATATCGGCGCAAGCCTTATCCAAGGCCACCGGATCGAAAGACGCGGCGATCCCCAAATCAGGGATGATGGCGGCATCGTTATGATTCCAGCAATCGCATTCCGGAGATACGTTCATGATAAAACTAACATGGAAATGAGGCTTGTCTGCTAATACGGCTTTCGTGTACTCGTCGATCTTGTAATTCAATCGCTCGGAAGTATCACCTTCGCCCATTACGGCACCGTCGTACTGGCAAAGAGCCACACATTGCCCGCAACCTACACAACGCTCGTAATCAATTTCGGCCTTTCGGTTGTTATTCAAATGGATGGCATCGTGAGCGCAGTGCTTTACACAGATGTTACAGCCTTTACAAGCCTCCGTATCGATACGGGGTTGTGAGGCACAATGTAATTCCAGTTTACCGCCTACGCTGGCGCATCCCATCCCGAGGTTTTTCAGCGCACCGCCGAAACCGGCTTGCTCGTGACCTTTGAAATGGTTCATGGAAATGATGATATCGCGTCGGCGATAGCGGCACCTATTTTCGGGGCCTTGCAATATTGCCCGTCGATCTCGATTTCCCGGTAGTCCGTACCTTTCACGCCATCGGCGATGATAACGTTGCAACCGGCGGACATGGGATTGAACCCATTTTCCATGGCGCTTTGAAGATGATCGACAGCGTTGGAGCGGCGGCCCGAGTATAAGGTGTTACAATCGGTAAGGAACGGTTTCGCGCCTAATTCACGTAACAGGCTTACCAAGCGAGCGGCGTAATTAGGACGAATGTATGCCAAATTCCCCGGTTCGCCAAAGTGGATCTTAATGGCTACAAATTGATTTTTGAAGTCGATATTGGCGATACCGGCACGTTTTACCAGACGTTCCATCTTATCCAGCAGGTTGCTGCTGGGGGTCGTGCGTAAATTAGTAAAGTAGACTTTGGATGTATTCATCTTTTTATTGGTTTAGTGTTGACAAAGGTACGAAAAACACGGAACATTTTTTATATTCGCGTAAAACAGATTTGTATATGGACTTGCTTCAGCGGAATCATCAGCTATTGTTGAAAGGAATAAATTGTACATTCCTGCGTTATTTGCATGCACGGATAGAGTGGGAGGATCGGTTAATCGGCATCTTCGGCTCTCGAGGGTTGGTAAGACTACCTTGTTGTTACAGCATATTAAGTTGAAATTTGAAGATTCACGGGAAGCCCTGTATGTGAATCTGGATGATTTCTGGTTTGAGACACATTCATTGACCGATGCGGTTAAGGAGTTCCTGCAAGCCGGGGGGCATTATTTGTTTTTGGATGAGATCCATTTCTATTCGGGCTGGATGGAAGAGGTCTCAACTTTATTGGATGCCAACCCCGCCTTAAAGATTGTTTTCGCTACCACTTCTTTGTACTCGCAGACAGAGGTGCGGAACGGGTTAAGGCATGAGGCTGCTTTTTATACCATGCATCCGATGTCGTTCCGTGAATTCCTTTCTTACGAAAGCATTCTGGATAAAGATCCCATTCCGTTGGAGGATATCTTAGCGAACCATCATGATTTGGTGAAGGAGATCAATGCGGAGATGAATATTGTGCCGATTTACCGGAACTATCTGGAACATGGATGTTATCCTTTTTATTGGCAAGACCCGGATATGTATTATTTCCGTCTGCAAGAATTAGTGAGAAAAGAGATTTGCCGGGATTTGCTTCGGTGGTTTCTATTTCGATGAGTAATCTGGAACGAGCTCAAAAATATTTTATGATGGTGGCTGAGTCGGCTCCTTTACGTCCGAAATCGATTGATGTAACCCGTAAGATAAATATGCTTCGTCAGCAAAGCGATAGCCTGTTGCGTTTCTTCCATGATATGAGGCTTATTTATTACTCGGCAGACCAACTGGGAACCACTCCGGCCAAGCAGAAAGTCTTTATGGGGGATACCAACTTGCTGATCTCTTTTTTCGGAGATAAGGAGAATCGGCAATTGATGTGTGAAACCTATTTCTTAAGCCAGATGCGTTCCGTGGCGAACGTGGAATTCATGGCGAACGGGGATTTCTTGATTGGCGGTAAATATATCTTCGCCGTAGGTGATCCCTTAAGGGATATGATCGTCTCCGCTTCGTACCCGACGCTTATGCGGCTATCTACGGGTTACCGAAAAGCGTGTTTAACCGTATGCCGGCATGGATATTAGGATTTAGTTATTGAGAATTTAAAAATAGGATTGCTATGTTAGAATGCATGAAGAATAGAAGAAGTATCCGTAAATATACGGATCAGGATATCCCGGAGTCTTTGCTGAATGAATTATTGGAAGTGGCTACTCGTGCCTCGAATACAGGAAATATGCAATTGTATAGTGTCGTGGTTACCCGCGACCCTGCGAACAAGGAGAAACTGGCTCCGGCTCATTTTAACCAACCAATGATTACGGGAGCCCCGGTGGTACTTACTTTTTGTGCGGATGCGAACCGTTTCGTGAAATGGGCGGAGTGCAGGAAAGCGGAGGCCGGATTCGATAATTTACAAACGTTTATCGCTTCGACGATAGATGCGATGTTGTTCGCCCAGAGTTTCTGCAATGCCGCTGAGGAAAAAGGCTTAGGCATTTGCTATCTGGGTACGACGGCTTATAATGCGGACCAGATCATTGAGGCACTTTCTCTTCCCCGTCTGGTTGTCCCGATCGTTACGGTTACGGTGGGTTATCCGGCAGAGCCTATACCCGCTCAAGTAGAACGTTTACCATTGGCGGCTGTGGTACAAAACGAGACTTATACGGACTTTACTCCGGCTTCCATCGATGCCTTGTATAGTGAGAAAGAGGCATTAGAGGTGAATAAGCAGTTTGTAAGGGAGAATAATAAGGAAACACTGGCGCAGGTCTTTACGGACGTACGCTATACGAAGAAAAATAGTGAACATTTCTCCGAGGTGCTCTTGAAGGTATTGAAACAACAAGGATTCATGAAGTAAGCCCTAATACTTCTACCTTATAGTTCATAAAGAGTCCACTCTCGAGTACGCCCGTAATCGACTTGAGAGTGGATTCTGTATTTTCAGGGATATAGTCCATCCATACGTCTAGGATCATATTGCCATTCTCGGTATTTTTATTTTATCTTCCTTATGGGAGATCTGATTCCCCCATTCCAACGTATCGATTAGTGAATGATCCCACTTCATAGTCTTGATATTATTATATACGGTCTAATACAGTTTCAATCAGTTTTTCCAAAGAACCTTTATAATCCGTATTCATATGATTATCCACACGTCCGGCGATAATACAACATACGGTCATTGCCCGGTGTCCCATGAGAGCGGCCAGACCAGCTAAAGAGGAGCTCTCCATCTCGAAGTTCGTAATCTTTCGCCCGTTGTACTCGAAAGCCTCTATTTTCCGGTTCAATTCCGGATCAGTCAAGGGCAATCGGAGCTCGCGCCCTTGCGGCCCGTAGAAGCCATTGGCCGCGATAGTCGTTCCCCGGATAATATCATTACGGGTGATTTGCTCGATCAACGATGGATCTGCCGATACGACATAAGGCCATATGCCGCTAAGCCGCCAATCAAGCTGTTTTATTAATTCAGATTCCAAGTCTGCGTCACGAACGGAATTACTATTTGCGTAGAAATAAATGACTCCATCGAATCCGATCGATTTCTCCGCAGCTACGTAAGTCCCAATCGGGACAAATGGCTGTAACCCTCCGGAAGTCCCGATACGAACTAGGGAAAGTTGCTTGAATTCCGGCTTGATCGTACGGGTTGAGAAGTCAATATTAGCGAGAGCGTCCAACTCATTTAATACGATATCAATATTATCTGTACCGATGCCATGGGATACAACCGTGATACGTTTTCCCTTGTATTGGCCTGTGATGGTATGAAACTCCCGGCTGGAAACCTCACATTCCTGAGACTCAAAATAGGAAGCGACGGTTGTAACTCGTGCGGGATCACCAACAAGTACCACACGATCCGCGAGTTGTTCTGGTTTTAAATGCAGGTGGAAAACACTACCATCTGAATGGATCGCTAATTCTGAAGCGGGGATTGTTCTCATATTCGATCAGCTAATTAAGTTTACTTTTAATCATAAAAGGGCAAGGTGCGACCCTGCCCTTGGAGATAGTTCCATGTATATAACTATTTTAGTCCTTTAATGGTTTTGATGGAGTACCGGTCGGTTTAGCTATCGCTTCACGCATAGAAGTGTCCGCCTCGATGTTCTTCATCTTGTAATAGTCCATTACGCCTAGGTTTCCTGTGCGGAAAGCGTCTGCCATTGCCTTGGGAACTTCCGCTTCTGCCTCGATCACCTTGGCACGGGCTTCTTGTGCTTTCGCCTTCATCTCTTGCTCGAGGGCGACAGCCATCGCACGGCGTTCCTCGCTTTCGCCTGAGCGATATTCTTATCCGCTTGAGCTTGATCCATTTGCAAGAAAGCGCCGATGTTCTTACCTATATCATATCGGCGATATCGATGGAAAGGATTTCGAAAGCTGTTCCGGCGTCAAGCCCTTTGCGAAGCACTAATTTCGAGATGGAATCCGGATTTTCCAATACGGTCTTATGGCTTTCGGATGAACCAATGGAAGATACGATACCTTCACCTACACGGGCTAAGATCGTCTCTTCTCCGGCACCACCCACTAATTGCTTGATATTCGCACGAACGGTGACACGTGCCTTGGCGATTAACTGGATTCCGTCTTTCGCTACCGCTGTTACCGGAGGGGTATCGATCACTTTCGGATTTACCGACATTTGTACAGCCTCGAATACGTCACGTCCGGCCAAGTCGATAGCGGTAGCCATCTGGAAAGGAAGGTCGATATTCGCTTTCGACGCGGAAACCAGCGCATGCACTACTTTCTCGACATGTCCACCCGCTAAATAGTGCGCTTCCAGCTCGTCGCGTGTAAGCGTCTTTATTCCTGCCTTATGCGCTTCGATCATCGCACGAGTGATGATGTAGGGAGGAACTTTTCGGATACGCATCAAGAATAACTGGATCAAGGAGATATTGACTCCTGATACTTTGGCCGAGATCCATAACAGGAACGGCACATAATAGAAAAAGATTGCCAGCAGAAGTACTGCGGCCCCCAATAGGATAAGTGGCAAAAAGGTTATTTCCATATATAAAAAATTAAGCGTGAATATTTGTTTCTTCTTTAGGACGGACAATTACGTTGTAACTGTCTACCCTGATCACTACGATCGGCGTGTTCTCATCGATTAATTCGTCTTGAGATTTCGCTTCCACGTTAATACCTTTAATCCGGGCCTTGCCGATAGGGGCTAAGCGTGAGAGCGTGATCCCCTCGTCTCCGGGTTCTATTCCGAGATCCCTGCTGGATGTCAGCTTGGAATCGATATCTGTCTTTAAAGCGATCTTGTTAAAAGACCGGGAACGCAATAACCAAGCGAAGATTATTCCGAATGTAATGATTGATAAGGATAAAGTCAGATGCCCTACCCATATACCTACCGTATAAGCGAAAACGACTCCGCCGATAGCGAAAATAGCCCCGCCTATACCCGCGAGTGTTATTCCCGGAAGAAGGAATATCTCCGCCAGTATCAGTAGGATGGCCGCTACCATGAGGAAGACGATGATGGCTATGTCCAGTAGCATAGTTCTTCTTATTTATGGTTGTTTCTTAGGTATACGATCTCTGCGTTACGTGCCTTTTTCTCCCATTCGTCCGGTTGGCCGAGCAGGTTGTTTAACTTTTCTTCCGCATCAAGAATCGTAGGCTTCAGTTGTTCTCGCTTCGCCTTGTTCCCTTTGATGTAGCTGGCTCGTAAACTCTCTAGTTTCTCATTTAACTCCTTGATCTGTTTATGGATGGAAACTACTTTCTCGTAGTAGTTCTTCGCTTCCGGACTTTGGATATCGTCCAAGGTGTAATAAACGATATCATTATGGATCGGGAACGTGAAATCTTTCTTTATCTCTATACGTCCGTAAGGAATCTCGGTATGAGCTAAATGAATAAGCTCTTCGTAATTCGATCCGGGTTTCCATGAATCCTTGATCGAGGCAATAGAGGCCCGGGCACGTTTTAGTTCGATATCCTCGCTATCTACTCGCTCGCGGTTGTCATTCGGGATGAATAGGTATACGCAGACTTTTCCTTCCGGTTGATAGCGATCGGAAACGAACCATCCCAATTGCTTGGCTTCGTCGATCACCATCATGTAATCGTTAAACGGGGAGTTATAGGGCATGCCCAATTGCTCCGGTGTAAGATAAGTATCGGAATTGATGTTGTAACGAGTGACGAATAAATCATATCCGCCCAGAGAGCCGTTCCCTTTGGATGCGTAATAAATCGTTACGCCATCGGATAGCACGAATGGATACCCATCGTCGGCGTCACTATTGATATTCATCGGTAACTGTTTCTCGTCTCCCCATTGATCCATGAGCTTGGATTGGGTAAAAAGACAATTGTGGTTACCGTCTGTCGAGTGGGCGTAATAAATCTTATCCCCCTTCTGGTTCATGTATACCGACGAGTTGCCCGGGTCGTTAGTCTGGAAGAAATCTTGGTAAGTGGTCAACGTACCGCTTTCCTCGCTTAAGGTATAGGCTGATAAGAAATCATCTTTATCAACGACCAAGCTATCGATAATCTGGACATTCTCTACCTTATCAAGCATACGGCTTGCTTTGTTCGCCAAGTCCATACGGATCTGGTAAGGTTCCACATCTTGTTTCTTTTTTGTTAGGAGGGTGATGTATTCGTCGAACATCTCCTCGGCTTCGTTAAAACGATAGGTCTGGTAGTATACTTCTCCAAGGTATCGATAAGCGTCTTGTACCCTGCGCTTTACGGCAACCTTAAGATGTTTCTCCGCTCCTGCTAAATCTCCGGTCTCGAAACAGCAAACACCATACCATTGATTATAAGAGGCATTGCTTGGCGCTTGTTTCACTAGTTTCTCGAACACAGGTTTGGCTTCCGCGTATTTCCCGTCGTTATATAATTTTTTTTGCCTGATCAAGACTTTGCGCATGTAGTTGCATTCCTCCGCATATGAGTGTAACTCCTAGCGTATAAAGCAGCTTTTTGGATAACCGTTTCATTTTGTCTATTCTAGATTATATAGTTATGCAGTTTCAAAGATAAGAATATTTTTGTAGAGGCATACAAATCGAAAAGATAAATATATAATTTTGCGCCCGTAAAGGAAGTATATGGCAAAATTGACAGAGGACGAACGTTTGTTTCGCAAGATAGAGGATAAGGTAAAGAGAGCGATTTTCGACTATGGCTTGATCAATGATGGCGACCGGATCTTGGTCGGGTTGTCCGGAGGAAAAGATTCCTTGGCTTGGTGGATTTACTGGGGCGCAGGTCGAAAATCTATTGTCCTCGGTTTGAGATCGTGGTAGCGCATATCGTGATGACGAATATCCCTTATTGTTCGGATCGGGAATATCTTAGAAGTTGTGCGGAGGAGCATGATTTGCCTTTCATTGTCCATGAGACAAGTTTCGATCCTTCTACGGACACTCGCAAATCCCCCTGCTTTTTATGCTCTTGGACTCGCCGGAAAGCTTTGTTTGAGATCGCTAAGGCGCATAAATGCAATAAGATTGCGCTAGGGCATCATCAAGATGATATCCTAGAGACACTGTTGATGAACCTGACCCATCAAGGGCTTTCGGAACAATGCCTCCCCGGTTGAAAATGGATAAGTTTGATATGGAGATTATCCGTCCGATGTGTCTGGTGGAAGAGAGGGAGTTGATTCAGGTCGCCGCATGGAAAGGGTACCGGAAACAATTGAAGAACTGTCCTTATGAGTCGGGTTCCAGTCGTTCGGATATGAAAGAGCTGCTGAAAAGTCTGGAAGCGATCAATCCGGAGGCCCGTTACAGCCTTTGGGGGAGCATGACGAATATACAAGAAGATTATTTACCTCGAAAAATAAGATAATATGCAAAGTGTTTATACGATTTTATTGTTGATCGTGTCTAATATTTTTATGACATGCGCTTGGTATGGTCATTTGAAGATGAAGCAACAATTCAGTTGGTTTGAGCATCTTCCTTTGTTTGGCGTAATCCTGTTTAGTTGGTTTCTCGCTTTTTTTGAGTATTGTTTCCAAGTACCGGCGAATCGCATCGGTTTCCGGGATAACGGGGGACCGTTCAACTTGATTCAATTGAAAGTGATCCAAGAGGTGATTACGTTGGTGGTATTCGTGGCCTTCAGTACCATCGCTTTTAAGGGGGAGTCGTTTAAATGGAACCATGCGCTTGCTTTCGTATTCTTGGTAGCGGCGGTTTATCTGGTTTTCAAGAAATAAAGTCGTTGCGTTTGGCTTTGATAATCAGTGGAAAACCTTGATGCCTATTGTAAGATGCTTACAATGCCTATTCAAGCATGTTTATAATGCCCATTGTAAGCACCTTATAATGGGCATTGTTAAAACGCTATATGATCTGTTGGCTCAGATGTGTAAATATAGCTTCGGTCTCATCCGGATGGAACCATGTTATTTCTGGGTCCCGTTTAAACCAAGTCATTTGCTTCCGGGCGTAGACCCGGGAGTTTCGTTTGATTTTCTCCACGGCGAGGTCTAATGTCCATTCTCCGCTGAAGTAATTGAATAATTCTTTATAACCTACCGTGTTCAAGGAATTCAAATGACGGAAGGGATAAGCCCGGCGAGCCTCTTCCAATAATCCTTCGCTCATCATTTGATCTACACGTTGGTTGATGCGGTCGCATAATTCGTTGCGATCTCTATTAAGCCCTACTTTGATGATCCGGAACGGACGCTCTTTCTTAATGTTCGTGCGGAAGGAGGAGTAAGGCTTGCCTGTCATCCGGCAAATCTCTACGGCATGGATCACTCGTTTATAATTATTCCTGTCCACTTCCTCATAATGGACAGGGTCTGCTTCTTTTAATTCAGCGAGGATAGGGGCTAGTCCCTCGGTTTCAAATTGCATGTATAGGGCATCCCGGATCTCCGGTGTAACCGTCGGGATATCGTCAATACCTTTACATACGGCATCGATATACATCATAGAGCCTCCGGTCATTACGACGGTCGGGATCGTTTTATGTAATTCGGATAGGAGGGAGACCACGTCTTCCTCGAAGTTGCTGGCGCTGTAATAATCGGTAAGCGAGAGAGTGCCTACATATAATGCTTGACACGAGCCATTTGTTCCGGTGTAGGGGCAGCCGTGCGATCGGAAGGTCTTTATAGAGCTGACGAGAGTCGGAAGAGATAATCGGAGAGCCGAAACGTTCCGCCACTTGGAGGCTTAACTCGGTCTTTCCGACTCCTGTCGGCCCAAGTAATATAACGAGGGAATTCATCAAAAGCGCTCGTCGTCGTAAGGATTATCCATCGGGCCTTCGCCTAAACCGTCGAAGCCGCTTTTGTCTAATTCGTCCATATCGTATTCGGAATCCCCGTAAAAATCTTCTCCTACGTCCGTACTGCCGTTCTTAGCCTCGAACTCATCGAAAGAAACTATTTGGGCGGGAGGCGTACCTACCGATTTGCTGCAAATAGGAGCATCCAAGTCTTTTCCCGGAACGATCTCACGAAGTTCCATGAAGAAGGCACGTTCGGTCATATAATCGAAAACGAAAAGTAGTTTTTGGTGCTCGTCTTCCAACAATTCTTCCAGTTGAGTATCGGCCATGACATAGCTGTCTTCCTCGGAAGAGGTATCCATCTCCACTAATGTGATCTCTGTCTTTTTACTCCAGTCATCGTCACATATGAAGAAAGAGGTCATTTGATCCTTTGTATAACCTACAGAGTCGAGGATGGCGTTTTGCAAATCCAAGAAAGTAGACTCGGAATCAATCTTGATCTCGCGCTTGAAGTCATCTGCTTCATCTGATAGGATTAGAAATCTAAATAGCATAGTCGTTTAGTTTTATTATCGCCTCAAAAGTAGTAAAAATATGGATATACCCAATATACGTCGCTATAAATAATGAAAGAGGGTGTGCGTCTGATCCCTGTATGGGATTTTTGACGCACACCCTGCTTATACATCATCCTCGTTTGTTTATCGTACACTTACCTTCGTCGCGGCATGACGGTCATTGGCGGACAGCTCGATTAGGTAGATGCCTGCCGGGGCGGGTATGCGGGTGATATCGCTGACATTGCCGCTGTAGAGGCAATTACCGGTCACCGCGAAGATACGGATGGAAACCGGTGCGGTCGGTTCTACCATGACAGCCCCGTGGATACCATAGACACGTATGCCCTCGGTGATCTGCTCGATGCTTACCGTGGTGGATACGCTTACGTCGCAAGTGGCGGTCTTGTTACCGTCGTCGGTAGCGACCGTGATCTTGCAAGAACCCACCTTCAAGCCGGTGACGATTCCGTCAGCATCGACCGTGGCGACTGTCTCGTCGCTACTGCTCCAAGAGACGGACTTCATCGTGGCGTTGCTCGGCGATACCGTGGCATTCAAGACGAAAGACTCGCCTACGGCGATGCTCTTGGAGGTAACATTCAGTTTCACGCCTGTTACACGTACGTCGGGTACGACCGGAGTATCCGGGGTGGATTCCTTCATCGTGGCGATGATTGCCAAGGAGCCTTCCACGTTATCGATCTGTACGGAGTTGCTCGTGTATGACTTTTCACCGATCTGCAAATTCTCCAGTTCATAGCCCTTAGCCGGTTCAACCTCCACGATCAGCTTGCTGCCCGGGGCAACGGCGGTGCCGCTGTTGATCTCGGTCTGCTCGCCGCTCTCGTCTACGGTGTAGACTTTCAGCGTTCCGTTCTCGGGTTGCTCGAAGGTGATGACAGAGGCGCCGGTGCTCTTCACTGTTACCTTGGCGTTTGTCTCGTTGTTCGAATAGTTCGGATCGTAAGAGGTGAACTCCACCTTGTAGGATTGATCGTCACCTACGCCCGGGATCTTGTTAGGCTCTGCCCATTCGAAGATACCGGCTACGGTCGTACCGTTTGTTGAAGCTGTTGAAGCCACGCCACCGGAAAGGATGGACGCACTCAAAGGTTGTCCCTCGGTCAGCTCGGAAGCGGTAAGGGTGGTGAATGAGTTGATCGTAGCAGGCTTGATCACCAATCTAATATTCACGTCATTGAACTTTGTCCACTCATCGTTACCGGCGAAGCTACATTGACCATATAAGTTCCTGCGTTCATCGGAGTGGCGGAAGATCCGTCAACATTCACGTATTTCAATACGATCTCATTCTCCGGAAGATCGGTCTCGTTGAACAATTCAGACAATGAGACTACTTGGATCGCACCATTGTAAGACTTTTCAATCAAACGGCTCTTAATGGAGAGTGTCTTTAGGACCTCGAATACCGGAGTATATGTAGCGTTAGCGTTCATGGTAACCTCACGCTCGATATTCGTGTCATTGTCTTCTTTCCACTTAACGAATCGTTGGTCTTTCGAAGCGATAGCTTTCAGCGTAAGTTTCGTACCTTTTGCTATCTCTGTGCTTGTTACCTCTAAGCCGCCGTTTGTTACATAGG
>ENA-OQCK01000642-OQCK01000642.1-human-gut-metagenome-genome-assembly--contig:-NODE-642-length-16987-cov-3.620107_pt1 | contig 16987 bp, 13 predicted proteins | sample MGYA00242498_ERZ504578 | MGnify/ENA primary metagenome ERZ504578 (study PRJEB26092, sample SAMD00036229) | human gut metagenome | host: Homo sapiens | study: EMG produced TPA metagenomics assembly of...
TTCAATGCGACGCTCGTTGCGGATACGTTCACGTAATTTCTCCTTGGTCATGCCCCCATAAGCCGGCATACCCGAACGGGCACGTACTCATTCACATATTTGTAAGCAGCATCCGGTCCTTCGGCTTCGTTTACCGCTTCGGCAGCATTCAGTAGAATTTCGGCATAGCGGAAGATAGGACATGCACGGGTGTAAGTGGTAGGTGCCTTGAAGGACATGTTATTGAGAAACTTTTTACAATAATAGCCTGTAGTAGTTCCACCATGTAAGGCCTGGTAATCTGTTCCCCCTGGATAAGATATGTCAATGCTACGTTCTTCTTCCTGAAGTTTGTCACCCCATATAGAGCCATGATGCAGGATGGTCTGTTCTAAGCGTGGGTCGCGGTTGGCATACGGATTCTGCTCATCATAGCCCGAAGCAGGGTCGTCAATGGGCAGGCCGTTTTTCATTTCATAAGAATCAATGAGATTCTGTGTGGGGTTGGTACGGCCGATGGCGTTAATACTGCCAGTAAATCCGATAGGGGCTAGGTATCTTTCTATTTCGTTGGTAGTCCATTCCGAGCGGCTCAATATATATTCATTGTTAAGATGCGGAGTGGCGATGAAGCATTGGTAATAATTCTGCTTTACGTCATTCTTATCGCCCGTGAACAGGCGATAAGGATTAGACTGGCTGGCATTCTTGCTGATAAAGTCCTTGGCAGCTTGTGCTGCGGATTGCCACCAAGAAGCGTCATTGCCCGGATTGTTCAGCGCAGAGGCGCGATACAACAATGCTCTCGACTTCAAGGCATACGCAGCGGCGCCGTTCACTCGGCCCCAGTTTTCTGTTTCGTTGCTATAGCGGAACGGGAGCACGTCTTTTATGGCATCACATTCGTCGGCTATCCATTTTAGGGCATCGGCGCATGGTGTGCGGCTCATGTTCAAGCCTACCGCATCGGTAGGCTCGAACACAATGGGTACTCCTTCTTCATTTTCCCCGATAAGGGGGATAGCACCGAAGTAGCTTGCCATGTCAAAATGGTAAATGGCGCGCAAGAGGCGGGCTTCCGCTATGTATCGGTCGTACAGGTGGTTATCGTCTCCTGTCTTGTTGGAGTTGCCCACTACGCTTTCGCGGGCATTCTTCAAGAACTGGTTGGCGGCACGAATGCCTTTCAAGTCATTTTGCCAGTAGCGGATGGCATACACATGGTTAGTTGCATCGTAGGTATCGCTCTGTATGCTGTTATAGTAATGTACGTTCCAGTAACTGATGGAGTTGTCGGACATACAATCGTGGAAGGCAGCTTCAAATTGGCCGCCATCGCCAGCACTGAAGCCCGAGAATGCATCCGGCAGGTAAGTATATACATTGGCTAGGAAACCGCGTGTGTTTTCAAAATTGCTGAAAATCTGTTCCTGGGACAGGGACAAGTCTACTTCTTTGTCCAAGAAATCGCTGCATGATAACCCTCCGAGAGCCATCAGACTAGTAGCTATATATATGAATAAGTTCTTCTTCATTATTGTCAGTTTTTTATAAATCCAAATCATATTTTTAGAATCCAATATTCACGCCAAAGGTGAAAGAACGGGTTTTGGGATACCACCATACATAGCCCATTGGCTTCTCGGGATCGCATCCATCGGGAAGTCCGCTCCAGTTGAATAGGTTGTAACCGGTAAAGTAGAAGCGGCATTTGGTCATTCCTGCTTTGGCTATAAGCTGTTTGGGGAGCGAATACCCTACTTCGATGTTGCGTAATGAGAGATAGTTTCCGTTTTGGATCCAAATATCATTTTGATAAGTGCCGGTAGAGCGTTCGGAATCTATGGGATTATAACCTCCATATGTAGGGCGTGGATATTTTGCATTGATATTGCGTGGGTCTAAGGGATCATCGGTATAATATCCCCAGCAGTTCACTACCTCATGTGTTCCTTGATTACCCCAGCCAGACCATCCGATAGCGGGTGAGAGGAATACGTCACGATTCAGGTAGGCGGTCAGTGTGGCGTGGGCATCAAGGCCTTTGTACTCAAAACCAAGTGTGATGGTGGGTATTAATTCCGGAATAATGGTATAAGTATCCGGTGTCATGTCGTTAGAGTCTATCTGGCGGTCACCGTTCAAGTCCTTGAATACGGCAGTACCCAATTGCTGACCTGTTTTAGGTGATGCCGAATTATAGGGATACTTTTCAGGATGATCGATGGCATCTTGTTGACTGGTGGCGATCAGGTTGGGATCGGTAGCCCATTGTTCGAACTTATAGATGTTCCATCCGCCCACGCCTCCGTTGAAGGAACTTTCATACAAGCCTGCTACGCTAGTATAATCATAAATGCGTTTGCCTGTCTTGCGTTGCCATTCCACATTGGGCTCCGTTTCGTCCATTTCGGTAATCTTGTTGGTATTGTAGGTCAGCATACCTTCTACATAATAGTTGAATTTGCCGACATGGTTGCGGTGACCGATAGTCACTTCCAGACCTTTCGTTTCTGCTTTGCCATAAGAATCTTTTGCTACAGCCATGCCCAGGGTGTTGGGAATGGTAGAACGTTCTACCAGGATATTGCTTCGCCATTCCTTGAATATATCCAGCGAGCCATACAGTTTCTTGTTCCAGAAATCCCAGTCGAGCCCAATATTCAGCATATCTGATATTTCCCATTTGTTATTGGCGTTTCCTGCCATGGATTCATAGAAACCGGGGATGGTGCTCTGTGAGTATCCGAAAGCATAGCCTGTGCCCGATGCGAAGGTACTTTGATAGGGATAGCGGCCGGCACCGGTCACACTCTGCCCGGCACGTCCGTAAGAGGCGCGCAGCTTCAGCAGGTTGATGTTCTTGTTTTTCAACCAGGATTCTTCACTGGCTACCCAGCCCACTGAACCGCCATAGAAAGTTCCCCAGCGTTCTTCGGGTGCGAAGTTGTCACTTGCCATGCGCGAAATGTTGCCGCTTGCAATATACCGGTTGGCATAGTTGTAAGTGGCCTGTCCGTTCCAGGAAAGGAAACGTTCGGATGAGGTGCTTCCGCTCACTGCATGCTGGTAGGTGCGCATAAAGGCGCGCGCGTCTACGTTGTGCTTGCCGAATGAACGGCTGTAGCCCAGGCCTGCATTGAAATTCAGGTTATAGTAGTATTCGCGCTGGTTGGCGCTGGGGTTGGTCAATGCCTTGTAAGTGTTGGTCTTGGTGTACGAGAATTGGGATACATCGGTCACATCGGCATTGGTATAGTCGTAACTATAGGTGTTGATGCTGTTGGTCTGGGTGGATTCAAATGTCTCGTAAGAGTCGAAGCTCACGGTTCCAAACACTTTCAGCCTTTCACTACGGCACTTAAGTCGCCGTTTACATTCACCGTGGCATAGAGGTTGCGGCGGCGGTTCTTTTCCTGGCCGGAAGCGGCAAGCTGGTAAAGCGGGTTTTGTGCGGTGGTAGTCCAGTACACTTCGCCGTTGGGGCAGAATACCGGTTCCATCGGGTTGGCTTCTACCGCGCCGAAGGTAGTCAGGTTGAATACAGAGGCGGTAGGCTGGTTGATGTTGTCTATGCGTCCGCCCAAATCCAGTGATACATTGAGGTGCTTGGTCACGTCGATGTCAATGTTTGAACGCAAGTTATAGCGGTTCAATACATGTTGCGTGCTGAAATTCTCGTTGAAATTGGTGGATTCGTTGTTCCACATGCCTTCTTGACGCAGGTAAGAGAACGATACATAGTAACGGGCACGGGCATTGCCGCCGCTTATTTGCAAGTTGGTCTTGTACATGGGGGCGGCGTCGCGGTACAGTTGGTCGAACCAGTTGGTGTTGAAATACTTGTACTTGTCTATGCCTTGCAGCTCTTCGCCTTCGGACACGCGGCGGTACATTTCAATCTGTTCGTCGGTGTACATGGGTGCCTGCCCGTCCAGGTATTTCACGCGGTTGCGGGTAAGCGCCATATTATAGGAGTTCTGGTTTTCCATCTTGTTGCTTAGCGTCTGGAAACCTACTTCCTGGGTGAAGTCTATCATGGTTTTTCCTGCCGCGCCGCGTTTGGTGGTGACAATAATCGCTCCGTTGGCGCCCCGCATACCGTAGATGGCGGTAGCAGCCGCATCTTTCAGAATGGTGATGTTTTCTATAGGGAATGCATCCAGGAAAGAAAGGTCACGTTCCACATTGTCCACAATGATCAGCGGAGAACGGGCACTGGCGTTCATGGTGCGGATACCGCGGATATACATGGCCGTCTCCGTCCATCCCGGTTCACTGGACACTCGTATGTCTCTACACCGTTTACCGTAGAGGTAAAGGCATTCTGAAGCACCGTGATGGGGTGTTTCTGCAACTCTTCACCGGTAACTACGGAGGTGGACTCAGTCATTAGTCTTTTAACCTTCCGCCCGAAAGGAACAGGCATGGTATGTACATATTCGTCCCAGTCGGCTTCCATTACGATGTGAAAGCCCTCTTCGAATTTAGCGTTGGCAGTGGTGTTGAGATAGCTACACTGCTTATGCAGAGTTCATCGTTGGGTTTCACATTCTTCAGTGAGAAGTAACCGTTTTCATCGCTGAGGGCGATACGGCTTTGTTCGGCTACATTGACCACGGCGCCGGGGATTGGATTTCCTTCAGCATCCACAATGCGCCCTTTCAGCATTTGTGCGCTTTGTGCCCATACGATAGTTGACAGGCAGAGAAAAGCACCTGCCAGCAGGAGTTTGCCTTTTCCTGCCAGAGAGTTTATGATGTTATTATGTTTTGATTTCATATCAATTCGGTTTAAAGATTAGTTCCATCCCGGGTTGTTCTCGATGTTTGATTTCCATACCTCGCCTTCGGGTATAGGGTAAAGATACATCTGGTCTTTGAACACGCGGTCTTGTGTCTTTTTACGGGTAACGGTGCCGTTGGCGGCTACGCTGATGCCGTAAATAGGACGGCTCAGAGCTTCCGTCGCTACTCCCCAGCGGCGTACGTCCCATGCGCGGTGCTCCTCGAATGCCAGTTCGATGGTACGCTCCTTATGGATGAAATTGCGCATGGCTTCCTGGGTCTTCAGGTCTGTGCGGTCGGCTACATTGCCGGTGATGCCGGCACGATGGCGTATCTGGTCCAGCAGGCTGCATACTTCGGCGGTGGGGCCGGATACTTCGTTCAGTGCCTCGCGTAGTTCAGCAATATTTCGGCATAGCGGATGATGGTCCACAGGCGGCGTGACCTGCCGGTGTGGTTGGCTCCCAGGATTGCTTCGGGAATGTATTTCCGTACGTAATAGCCTGTAGGGGTGGCATTGGCGTTACCCACCGGATTGTCACGTTGTCCCAAAACTACATTAATGACTCCGTTGCCCCATTCTACACCGTGGTACAGGATGGTAGCTGCCAGGCGAGGATCCCGGTTGGTCCACATCGTGGCGTCGCTGTAACCGCTGGCGGCATTTATAGCCGGTGTTCCGTTAGCATAGACGGGGGCTCCGGTAAGGTCGTATTGGGCAAAAGGTGCGGAACCGTCTGCCATGTCATACATGTCTACCAGGTTTTGTGAGGGGCAAAGTCCTCCGTTGCCGCCTTCGCCCACGGGGCTGTCATCTTTTATCTTATCCCAGCCGATGGCCACGTCGTTGCGGTAGAATATCACTTCCTTGTTGGATTCCTGATAAGCGTTCAGTAACCAGGCATTGGTATACCGCTCTACGGGGGTGGTGCCGTTGGTCATCAGGCTGAAGTTGTTTCCATAGTCGTTGATGAAGCTTTGTGCCGCATCGGCTGCCTGTTGCCAGGTGATGCCGCTTTCGGCACTATAGCGTGGGCTGGCCATATAGAGCATGATGCGCGAGTAAAGGGCGCGTGCCATAGGCTGTCCGATGCGTCCGGCACGGCTAGCATCCCAGGCATCGGTATAAGTCATCAGGCCCGGTTCGCATTCCTTCAGTTCTTTCAGGATGAAATCTACCACATATTCCTTTACGGACGGACGGGTGGTGTAGCCGCTCAGCAGGTCGCCATCGGGGTCCAGTACCTCGGTTACAATGGGAATAGCACCATAGCGCAGGAACAGTTCCCAGTAGAAATAGGCGCGCAGAAAGCGTGCTTCGGAGGTATAGTTCAGCTTGTCCTGTTCGTATTGCGTTTCGGACAGGTCGGCGTCTTTGGGTACATCGTTGATACGGGTGATGATCATGTTGCACTTGCGGATGCCGCGGTAGAAGGATTCCCAGGTATCGCTCAGCTCGGGTGCGCCGGCAGAGCCATAATAGTTGCCGATATTGAACGAGGTGCGTGTGCCGCCGTTGGCAAAGCTGGTTTCTGCCAGGTCAGTAGCGGAGTCCAGCCACGAGCGGTTAATGCGGTTTGCCCCATGGCGCAGGAAATTGTAGGTATCAAAATGGAACTGTTTCATCAGGGTCCAGTCGCCGAACACTTGTTCGCCGGTGAGTTCGTTGCTGGGCTGTTTGTTCAGGAAATCACCGAAGGCGTCTTCGCACGAGGTGAGCGACACCGCGCTGAGGCTCAGCGCAAACAAGCCATATAATAATGTCTTTTTCATAATCTCTTAGAATTTAATGTTTACACCAAAGTTCACGGTCTTCATAATGGGGTATCGGTTGGAACCGTTGCTTTCCGGGTCGGTCAAGTCGTCCAGATGATCCCATGTGATAAGGTTGTTCGCATTGACATATAAGCGGCAGTCGCTCATACCCACTACTTTAATCCAGTTTTGAGGAAGAGTGTAGCTCAGCTCGATGTTTTTCAGGCGGACAAAGGCTCCGTTTTTCAAGAAGAAGGAGTTTCCACGCTGGTTGTGGTCGCCGTAGCTGTCATAGTGGAGCAACGGGTATTTGGCGCGTGCCAGGTTTTCGGCTTCGCTCACGGCCGGATTCCAGCGGTCCAGGTGATGTTCTTTCACCTTGCCGCCTCCTACGAAGGCGAACATGGCTTCGGCGTCATAATAACGGCTCACGTGGTCCACACCTTGGAACATGACACTGAATCCCCAACCTTTGTAGTTGGCACCCAAGGTGAGGGCGAATGTATTTTCGGGAATGTCACTGTAACCGATGAAAGTTTCGTCGCGTTCGTCAATGAATCCGTCCTTGTTCATGTCGCGGTATTTCAGTCACCGGCTTTCACGGTGCCAAAGGTAGAAACGGGCAGGTTGCCGCCATCGATGTCTGCCTGTGTGACAAAGCCGTCGCATACCAGGCCGAAATATTGGTTGATGGGGTGTCCTTCGCGTTTGCGATAGTCCGTCTTTGAGGCGGGTTCGTCCATGCTGACAATTTCATTGCTGGCGTGGCTGTAGGTCAATCCCACCGAATAATTAAAATCGTTTCCGATGTGGTTGGCATGTTTCAGTTCTATTTCGTAACCGCTGTTCTTGGTTTCACCTAGGTTGCCGGCAGCGAGTGCCACTCCCACCCATTGGGGACGGGACAGGTACTGGGTGAGGATGTTGTTACGCTTTTCGTGGAAGAAGTCGATGTTACCGTTCAGCAATCCGTTCCACAGGCCGAACTCGATACCGAAGTTGTATTTGTGGGCACGTTCCCATGTGACGAACAGATTAGGATATTGGGCTTCAAAGATTCCTGTGGTTCCGGCAGAGCCAAAATAGTAGTCGTTGTTTATCTGCGACCATTTTTCTTCGTACAAGAAGCGTTGGTCTACTCCGTTTACCTTATAGATATCATTACCTACTTGGCCGTAGCTGGCACGCAGTTTCAGGTTGTTCAGCCAGTTTTGAGTATCTTCCATGAAGGCTTCATTGCTTACACGCCATCCCACGGAGAAGGCGGGGAAGAAGCCGAAGCGTTTGCCTTTGATGAAGTTTTCGGAACCGTTATATCCGGCATTGATTTCCGCCAGGTAACGGTCGTCGTATCCGTAAGTCAAACGGCCTACCAATCCTTGGTAGCGTTTGGCCAGTTCGGAATTATAGCGGTAGTCGTTCTGGTTGTAAAGCACCATGCTGTCACGTCATGCTTGCCGAAACTGCGCGCGTAGTTCAACTGGCTTCCATGTACAATTTGTAGGTAGTGCTTGTCGCCTTGCTATAAGCCAGTTCGCCATCGGTATTGAAGCGGTTGTAGGCATCTATCTGGGTATAGTTGTCGCGGTCGTTTAATTCGTAGGTGGCAAAGTCGGCACTGAACAGGCGCTTGTAGTAAGAGTCATAGTCAAAAGAAACCATTCCCTTGGCGCTGAGACTTCGGTGAGCATCCCAGTTTGTAGTCCACGATAAGTTGGTTTCGTTGATGGTATTCGTAGCACGGTAGTAGCCTCCTTGTGCCAGCCGGCCCACGATGTTGTTCTGATACTGTGAGCTACCTCCATACAGGGTACGGGTAGATTCGCCGTTCTGTACCTCATAGCTCACGGGGAAAAGCCATCCGGGAGTATGGTTCAGTTCGTAGAAGGTTTCGCTGTAATTGTTACTTTCGTTGGTGTTCGATCCTCTTCTTTCCTCAAAGCGCGTGCCGAAGTTTACAGAGAAGGTCAGGTCCTTGGTAAGGAACAAGTCCATGTTGGCACGGAAGGCGTAACGGCGGTATGACGGGCTGGACGAATTGCCGTACATATCCTGGCTCAAGTTCTTTACCAGTCCTTTCTGGTCGTAAAACTCACCAGACGCGTAATAGCGCATGCGTTTGGTTCCACCGCGTACGCTTACATTGTAGCGCTGTGCGGGGGCGGAGCTTTTCAGTACTTGGTCATACCAGTCCACGTTGGGGTAGAGCATGGCTTCCAGTCCGTTCAGTTGTCCAGCTACCGACTTGCGGTACATCTCAATGTCATTGGCAGAGAATTGTGAAGGCAATCCGTCATTTGCCAATGCTTCTTCCAGCAACGTTACTGATTGGTAAGAGTCCAGATAGGTATCTTTGCGCGTAGGGCTTTGAATCTGCCAGTTGGCAGTCAGGTTTACTTCGGGCTTTTGCTCTTTACCACGCTTGGTGGTGATAAGCATGACACCGTTTGCGCCGCGCACACCATATACTGCTGTGGCAGAAGCGTCTTTCAGTACGGAGATACTTTCAATATCGTCCGGAGCAATTTGTGAGAAAGAGCGTTCTACACCGTCCACAAGGATGAGCGGTGATCCGTCACCGGCAAATGTGGCGCGTCCGCGGATGTTGATTTGCGTGTCGTCCGATCCCGGTGCACCCGAAGTCTGGGTGGTGATTACACCGCTGATTTTACCGGCAATGGCTTGTGATACATTGGCTGCCGGTGAAGAGAGTAGTTCTTTGCTCGATACCTGCGAGATGGCACCTACCACGCTTTCCTTTTTCTGTGCGCCGTAACCTACCACTACCACTTCTTCCAGTGTTTCGGTGTCTTCGGGCAGAGTTACTATCAGCGAGTTTTTGCCTGCTATGCTTATTTCTTGGGTCTTGTAGCCCACATAGCTGATGACCAGCACTGCCTTGTCGCTGGATACGTTTAATGAGAAATTTCCATCGAAGTCGGTAATGGTACCGTTCGTAGTACCTTTTTCCAGTACGCTGCGCCGATAATCGTTTCTCCGGCAGGATCTTTCACTACGCCTGTCACTTGTCTGGACTGGGCAAACAGCAATTGTCCGCTCATCAGCAAGACAAGCATGAGCAGCAACCCCGCCTGCCGGGGAGTGCTAACCATGAGGTATTATTCTGTTTTTTCATATCTTAGATTTTTTTATTCGCCATAAATTTGATTAAGGTGCGGGTAGTAACCCACTGCCGAAACTACTAGGCTGGCCTGCTCAATAGTTAGGAAGAAGCCTACTTCATCGGATGATACGTTGTCATAGTGGAATGTATAGTCGGGCATCATCGTTTCGTCTGCCTTACGTTGGTAGCATTTCATGCTCACTTTGCTTCCCGAACGTGACAACACGATGCGACATTCGGCCCCGTGCATGTCGGCAACATATGTATCCCAGTTGAAGCTGCTGCTGATGTTGTCTCCGGAATAATTGCTGTCACCCCAGCCATAGGCATCCGAACGGAGAACAAAGTATTCTTTGCCATCATTGGTATGTGAATCCTTGCCGTCGGTCATAACCAGTATCCAGTTGTTCCAGTTGGCACCGCTTCCGGTGTTGTTGTTTGTAAAGGTTAAAACGAAATCGTTGAAATCTCCTTTCAAGGTATAGCATTCCGAGAAGGCGGAAAAAATCCTCCGGAACAGTCTTCCTTGCCCACTATATGCGGTGAGAAGCCGGGCACGGTTACATAGACTTGGGCAGGGTCGAACTTGAGATGCGCTTTTTCAAGTGTCAGGAAGAAACCGATTTCTTCTTCCAACGTTCCTTCGTACTTAAAGGTATAAGTACGTACCGTACCGTCTGCGGCAGTGGCGACGGCCTTCATATTGACCGTATTGTCTGTACGGGTAACGGTTAAATCTATCCATGCGCCGTTCATTTCGGTGGTAAAGGTTTCCCAATCGTAGTCGTAGGAGATGTTGTCGCCTGAATAGCTACCGTCTCCCCAACCATATGCATCGGCACGGAGCACGAAGTGTTCGATATAGCCCGTTTCACCAAAGGCAGGACCATTGGTGCAGACCAATATCCAGTTCTCCCAGTTGTTTGTACCGGCTGTGTAATTATAGAATCCCCAGTGCGCTGTTTCTCCTGACTTCAATTTAATCATGTCGGATTTTGGAGCGAAGAAACCGTCGGAGTTATCTTCCGATCCTACGATAACCCAATTCGTATTGTCTTCTACGCCGCTTGACGGTTTCCGTGGGTCGGTGGTTTCTGTTGATGTAAGGATATTGCGATAGAATTTCAAGTCGTCCAACCACCATTCGCCGGGAATGGTCTCATTGCCATAGCCCAAATAGATATTGGGAACGGATGCCATGAATTGTACCAACTTGGAACAGTCAAAATTGGTAATGGTCTGGTCGATTCTTTTTTTGCCGTCTACATAGATAAAGTATCCGCTGTTGGTGACGGAGAGTGCCACGTAATGCCATTCGCCCGGTTCGTCCAGCAGGCCGGTGAGGGCTTCATCGGCGGTATTTATGCTTAGTTCGCCGTCCACTCCGTCGTATACCACGCCTCCATTGGTCGTGATGTAAAGTTTCTGACCGCCATTGGCATCAGTAAACGAAACCAGTGCACTGCGGACATCCTGTACAAAAGGATTTTCTTCTCCCTCTTGTCCGGTGGGGCCGGCTTGTTTCACAAGGAAGGTTATGGAAACGGCATTTTGTACTTTTGTGCTGTTCAACGGATTGGATAATCGTACGTAGCCAGTATCCAGATGGAGTACTTGGCTTTTTAATTCGTCATCTTTAACGAGGTCAGGCGTTTTGCCGTCTACATAAGTATAGACTTGCATGATTACAGGGTCAAGGTCCGTTTCGAAGTCGTATGCGCTGACTTGTTCCAGTATCGGATACACATCGCGTCCGGCCGGCGGATCCATTTTCCCCCAGTCCTGACAGGACCATACGCAAAGAGCAGTTAATGCAGCCATCGTGAGTGATGACCATTTTCTTGTCTTCATAGATATTGATTTTTAGGGTTATTTTAAAAATAATCTTTGTTTCTGGAGGGCAAAGAAAGTACAATAAAGGGAAACAAGGGTGGATAAAAGTATTTATGAAGAGGATAAAAGTATTCTTTCTAGTTTTCTTCTTCCAACAGATTGCTCGGTGTCATCCCGAAGTGCTTCGTAAAGCAACGGGTGAAGTATTTGGGGTCATTGAACCCTACTTCGTAAGCTATCTCGGAGATATTCATCTTATGTGTCACTTTGTTCCTGAGGATTAATTCCCGGGCTATGTTCAACCGGTAGTTGCGCATGAACTGTCCGGGTGTCTGCCCCGTAAGGTTCTGCATTTTTTTACTCATCAGGCTTTTGCTTACTCCCATTTCTTCGGTGAAATCGCCGATTTCGTAATAGGGGTTCTTATAATTCTCTTTCACTATCTGCATCGCCTTGTCCAGGAACTTCTTGTCGCCCGATTCCTTTTCTATGTTCAGTGCGTCCACATCCATGCTGTATGAGAACTTCTGCTGGAACCGTTTGCGGTTTTCCAGTATATTGGCGATACGTGCCAGGAGCAAAGTGTCGTCGAACGGTTTGAGCAGGTATTCGTCCACTCCAATACGGAAACTTTCAATGCGCGATTCGTTGGAAGTCTTGGCGGTGAGCATCAGAAAAGGGATATGGGATATAGCAAAATTGGCTTTCACCCGGCGGGACAGTTCCATTCCGTCCATGACCGGCATCATCAGGTCGCTGATGATGAAATCTACGTTCTGGGATTGGAGCACCACTAGCGCTTCTTCCCCTTGCGAAGCCTCCGTTACATTGTAATATTCACTTAAGATGGAGCGGATGTAGTCGCGCATGTCCTTATTGTCCTCTACCACCAGAATGGTCAGCCGGCCATTGAGAACTGGCTGTGGCGCGGTGGTGGTAAGGGCTGTTTCTGCCATGCTTTTAGCCTGTATGGACGGCTGGCTTGCATCAGCGTATTGTAGAGGCAGCAGTATACGGAAAGAGCATCCTTTGCTGCGGTTGTTCTTGGTACAGATGGTTCCTCCGTGCAGTTGCACAATCCGTTTGCATAGGTACAGTCCGATTCCTGTGCCGCTTTGGCCGTTGATGGAGGAGCGCGTTTTGCTCTGCGATTGGTAGAAGCGGTTGAATACCTTGTCTATGTCTTCTGCTGGAATGCCGGTACCGGTATCCCGAATGCAAATGAACAGCTTTTCTTTTCCTTCTTGCCGCAGAGTGGTGACATAGACGGTGATGGTTCCTCCTTGGGGGGTGAATTTCAAGGCATTGCTTATCAGGTTTACAATGACCTTGTGCATGGCGTCTTCATCATACATCAGCTCGCACGAGGGCAGGCGGAAGCGGCGTTCTATAGTCACGTTTCTTTCGGAGGCATACGCATCAAAGGGTACAAGCAGGTCGTTCATCAGCCTTAGGAAGTTGCCTGCATTGCGCACTATTTCCATTTTTCCTGATTCCACTTTGCGGAAATCCATCAGTTGGTTCACCAAGGAAAGCAGATATTTGGAATTGCGTTCCACAAAGTGCAGCTGTTCTATGACTTGTGGGTTATAGCTCAGTTTCAAGGCGCGTTCTATAGGTCCTACAATGAGGGTTAGCGGCGTACGGAACTCATGAGTGATGTTGGTAAAGAAAGCCAATTTGTCAACGGTAAGTTCCTGCACCTTCTTCGACATCCGGATCAGTTGACCTTTTTGCTTGGTGATTTTCTCATTTTGTTGTCTCAGCAGCTCGTTTTGGCGATATAATTCGCTCGCTGGGTAGAAAGCAATTTCTTTTGTTCCTCCAGTTCGCGGGTGCGTTCTTCCACCTTGATGTGGAGTATCTTTTGTTGTTCTTTTAGTGTGTGAAGCCTCCATGCCAATACTTTGTATATAATAAAGGAAAGGAGTAACACGACGGAGAGGATGAACCAGATGGTTTTATAGAAATAAGGGCTACGGTGATGCGGAGCCGTGCTGTTTCCTCCAGCCAATGTTTTCCATCGGGGGCGTATCGCAGTTGGAAAGTGTAGTTGCCGGGACGCAGGTTGGTATAAGTTGCCAATCGGCGGTGGGCAGGTGCTTTTATCCATTTGTCGTCGAATCCTTTCAGGCAGTAGTAGTACGTGGCAAATGCCGGTGCGTCATAATCCAAGGCGGCAAATTCTATGTAAAGTGACTTGTCGCGTTCGTGCAAGTGCACTGTTCCGTCTTCCGCCTGCCGTTCCTCATCCGCCACGCGGATATGGGTGAATGCCAGAGGTACTTCCTCTTTCTTGTTGATATCAATGACGGGCTTCACGACGGACAGTCCGGCGATACTTCCCAAATACAAATCCCCGTTGGCCGAACGGCAGATGGCATTCCAATAAAATTGGTTGGAGAGTAGCCCGTCCTTTCGCGTGTAGTTGAAAAAACTGTTGTTCCGGGGGTCAAAGCAAGACAGTCCGTTGGTCGTGGTTATCCACAAATAACCGTCCTTGTCCTCCGACAGGCAACGAACACTGTTGTTCACCAGCCGTCTTCGGTGGTGAAGGCTTGAAAGGTATATTCCCCGTTTTCATTCAGCGAGGATTTATAGAAACCATATCCGTTGCTTCCCACCCATATTGTGCCGTCTTTGGATTGGGTGATATAAGTCACTCTTTCTCTTAATTTGGAATCCGGTTCGTCCAGTTTGTTACGCCATAACTGGTAAATCAGTTTTGGGGTTTTCACGCTGCTCAGGTCGATACGGCATAATCCTTCCGTAAGCCCTAGCCACAGGTGGTTCTCGTTGTCTATGTAGTAGCCGGTACACCCCTCTATGCCTCCCAGGTTCATATCTTTAAAGGGTTCGGAAACGGTTTCCGTCTTTAGGTCGTATAGATAGATCCCCTTGCCTGTCCCCACCCAAATGGCATGGTTCAGGCGGTCATGGCAGATGACTCCTGCAAGTCCCAAGAGAAGTCTCCGTACTCGGGCGAGCCGATATGATGGAATGTCTTGTCGTGCAGGTTTTTCATGTCTACCCATCCTATTCCGCCTCCCCAGGTTCTATCCAGAGCCTGCCTTCGTCATCGGTGGTAAAGCAACTTACGGAGTTATGGCTTAGGCGTGCTGGGGCATCCGTGGTGTAGTGCTCAAACCGGAATTGCCGGGTGTCTGCCGGTTTAGCCCGCCTTCTACCGTTCCTACCCACAGGTTGCCTGCCGGATCTTCGTAGATGGCGTTGACGGGATTCTTGGAAAGGCTTTCGGGAATGGTGTGGGTATGATAATAGTTCTGTACGAACAGCATGCGGCGGCTCATTTTGTTCAGTCCTCCCACTTCGGTTCCCACCCAAATGATGTCTCCGTCGGTGAGCAGGCAATTCACAAAGTCGCAATTCAATGTGCTTTGCGGATATTGTCCTTTTTCCTTCGCTGGTATCTTTGTTTATCTGTTCAAACTTGTCGGTTAGGGCGTTATAGAGGTTGATGCCTTTCAGCGTGGCTATCAGCATAGTGTGTTCGCCCGTTTCGGATATGTCGGTTACAAAGTTCTGGGAGAGAGAGGCATTATCTTTCGGGTCATGCATGTAATGTTTCATCTGTTCGGTATCTGTATTATAACGGAACAGCCCTTGTGCGCTTCCTATCCATATTTCGTTTTCTTTACGGGATATTACTTGTATGAATATGCCGGGCAGTTGTAAGGCGGTAGATATCAATGCTGGTTTTTGTGGTTCTGCCACGGCTTCCTTTATGCGATAGACTCCATCTTTATAATTTATCCAGAGATAATCGTCCACTTCACAAATGGTGCGCACGGTTTCTCCGGCATCAAGTGTACAGATATGGATGATCTGGTTGACTTCTCCCTGTTTCTCGAAGGTGATTTTGAACAGGTTGTTTTCCGAGCAAATCCAGATGTTACCCGTCCGGCTGCGAAAAATCAGATGTGCCGGACGGTTGCAGAATGAAAGCAGCTTGCTTTCCGCACTGGGCACTTGCACCAGTTGCATGGTGTGGATATCCAGTATGTCTATTCCCGTTTCGCTGGCGGCCCATATGCGTCCGAAGTCGTCTTCGCATAGTTTGGAAACGAAATTGCTCCGCAGTTTGGCTCGTGCCGTTCCCATGTTGAAGGAAGTGAATTCGTAGCCGTCATACCGGGCGATCCCTTCACCGCGGGTGGCAATCCATAAAAACCTTGGCTGTCTTTTATGATGTCGTCTACAAAATTGTGCGGCAGTCCTTCGTCCATGGTGAGGGCGGTGAAATTATAACGTTCGGACCATTTGTCTGCAACGCTTTCTGCCTGTCCGTGTAAGACAGACAGCAAGGTAAACAGTATAAATAGCAATAAACGATGTGTTTCATAGCCTGCATAATTCGTTGAAATGACGTAAAAGTGTCCTTTTACTGAAGCAAAGATATACCTTTTCATATTTTTTTGAAAATAAACTGGACTTTTTTATGTGCTTCGTGTACAAATGTCCACCTTTTAAACGATATTGTCCACCTAGCGATACTCTGTGTGTAACTATATTTGCAACAGCAATAATAATTTGCCACATTGGTAAATTAACAAATCATTAATACTATGAAACAGCAATTTTTTCCTCAAAGATTATTCATGGACATGAAGAGGTTAATAATAAATAGGTTGGTTGGTTTAGGCCTGTTGGTCGTAGGGGCATTGGTATCATGCAATGCACCTACGGCTTTCGTGCCTGTTCCTTCACCGAATCCTTGGATGGATGATTATACCGCCCTTTCGTCTATGGAAAATTATAAGCAGTGGGGAACGTATAATGTACACGATCCGGCTTGTAAAAAAATAGGGGATACCTATTATATGTATTCCACTGATGCTATCTTTGCCGAGAACCGGAAAGAGGCGGAAGAGAAGAATGTACCGTTAGGTTTTATTCAGGTACGCAAATCAAAAGATCTGGTACATTGGGATTTTGTGGGATGGGCCTTTCCCGAAATACCTGCTCCGGCTATAGAATGGGTCCATAGTCAGGCGGAGGGAAAAGGGGCGACTAACATTTGGGCTCCCTTCCTGATGCCTTATCAGGGTATTTATCGTTTGTATTATTGTGTATCGGCATTCGGCAGGAATACATCCTATATCGGTATGGCTGAGTCGGATTCTCCCGAAGGTCCCTGGATACAGAAAGGGTGTGTGGTCAAGACAGGGGAAGGGGATGCGATGAATGCCATAGACCCTTCTGTTATTGAGGACCCGGAAACCGGAAAGTGGTGGATGCATTATGGCTCTTATTTCGGCGGTCTGTACTGTGTGGAACTGAGTCCCGAAACAGGAATGACTATGCAGCCGGAGGATCATGGGCACTTGATAGCACGCCGGGCCAATTACCGGAAAGACAATCTGGAAGCGCCGGAAATCATGTATCAGCCGGAACTTGGCAAATATTATCTGTTTACATCCTACGATCCGCTGATGACTACCTATAATGTACGTGTCGCTTATTCCGGTTCTCCCGAAGGACCTTTGTG
>ENA-OQCK01000644-OQCK01000644.1-human-gut-metagenome-genome-assembly--contig:-NODE-644-length-16971-cov-1.932261_pt1 | contig 16971 bp, 21 predicted proteins | sample MGYA00242498_ERZ504578 | MGnify/ENA primary metagenome ERZ504578 (study PRJEB26092, sample SAMD00036229) | human gut metagenome | host: Homo sapiens | study: EMG produced TPA metagenomics assembly of...
CGTACGTAGCTGTACATCGATCGATGCTCAGACGTACGTAGCTGTACATCGATGATGCTCAGACGTACGTAGCTGTACATCGATCGATGCTCAGACGTACGTAGCTGTACATCGATCGATGCTCAGAGCAGTGGTCGGATCATATTATGGCGAACAAGGCATTTTCGAACGTGACAAGAGCCAAAGCTGGAATAGCGGAACGCATCTGAATAAATTCAACTTACGCTCGAACGTAGACATCAACATCACAAAAACAACGCAACTGACAGTCAGTGTCGGTGGTTATCTACAGGAGATGAATAAAATGGCAATATCTTCTGATGATGCATTTTCGGGAGCATTCGAAACCCCTCCATTCATACATCCGGCCTATTATAAGGAGGATGACAATATCTATTTTCCGGTAGTCAACCAACGGGTGAATCCGTACGTACAGGTTACTCAAAAAGGGTATGCGACGACCTCCCAAAGTAAAATCGAATCATTGTTTGCATTAGAGCAAGACTTGAAATTTATTACTCCTGGACTGAAAATAAAGGGAATCTTCTCATTTGACCGCTATTCCTGGTCAGGCGTGACTCGTTCAAAAACACCGGATTTATATCAGCCAGCCACACACCGCGATGAAAATGGGAACCTGATTTTGAACATATCCAGTTACGGACAACAATTTTTGAGTACTTCTGAAGACAATGACTGGGGAAACAAAGCAACTTATGTGGAACTGAATTTAAATTATGAACGAACATTCGGAAAACATCAAGTAGAAGGCTTGTTCTTGTATAACCAACGAGATTACCAACAATTCGAAGAATCGTACGATATTGTGCCTTATCGGCGTATGGGTATTGCCGGACGAGCATCATATACCTATGACAATCGATATATTGCAGAGCTTAATTTCGGTTATAACGGATCAGAGAATTTCGCAAAAGGGTATCGTTTCGGATTTTTCCCTTCTGTCGCAATAGGTTACTTGCTCTCAGAAGAAAAGTTTATGGAACCATACAAAGACACGTTCAGCAAAATCAAGTTTAGAGGATCATTCGGTCTGACGGGTAACGACCAGTTAGATGGACGTCGCTTTGCTTATCAGACAACATTGGGAGAAGATGGAACGGGTTACGACTGGGGAACCAACGGACAATATTATCATCGTAATTCCCGCTTTGAAGGTGATTTCGGGATTCCTAATTTGACATGGGAACCGTATCGAAAACCAATGCCGGATTCGAGTTGGGTTTATGGAATATGATTGATTTTCAAGTGGATTATTTCTTTGAACACAGGTATAACATCTTCATGAAACGAAACAATATTCCGACATCAGCGGGATTCAGAAATACACCATGGGCCAATTATGGAAAAGTGAATAACCAGGGAATCGATTTAGCACTAAACGTAAATAAACAAATCAATAAAGATCTATATGTAGGCTTTCGAGGTTCCTTTACATATGCCCAGAATAAAATTATCGAACAGGATGAAGCATAGGTGTTATGGGGACGAATCGTCAACGGACAGGAGAAAAAGTCAACCAGCTATTCGGGTTAGTCGATGAGGGACTGTTTACTTTTGATGATTTCCAAAAAGATGCCAACGGTGATTATCTGGTTGCCGAGAACGGCGGTTACGTTGTAAATAAGGATATTCCGACCCATACATTCGGTACGGTTCGCCCCGGTGACATTAAATATAAAGATGTAAATGGAGATGGAGTGGTCAGTTCTTTGGACGAAACAGCCATCGGAGGAACATACGATCCTCAGATCGTATATGGATTTGGTGCCAATATGCGCTATAAAAATCTGGATTTCAATATATTCTTCCAAGGGAATGGGATGACCTACGGATTTAAAGGAGGTTGTAGTAACAAGTTCACACCCGGTGAGACAATGGGTGCTATGGGGAATATCCTGACTAATTATCAAGACCGTTGGACTGTTGAAAATCCGAGTCAAGATGTGTACTACCCACGCCTGACATGGGGAAAAAGCGAAAATAATGTTCGAAACTCTACATGGTGGTTAGAAAACATGAGTTTTCTTCGGGTAAAAGATATAGAAATCGGCTATACATTCCCAAAATCCTGGGTACGACAGATCGGTCTGTCAAACATTCGGTTATATGCGAAAGGCAGCAATCTGTTCACTTTCTCGAAATTTGATTTATGGGATCCCGAGGTCGACACAGTCGTAGGTACAAAGTATCCGATAATGAAATCATTTTCAGTAGGTTTTGATGTTAATTTCTAAAAATAAGAAAAATGAAAAAAACAAAATTTGGCAAGTATATTGGTTTGGCAGCATTATGTATGTGTTTAAACGGATGCACGGATTTTATAGACAATGCACCGGACGACATTATTACAATAGACATGATATTCGATGACAAAACCCGGACAGAAGACTGGCTGGCCGGCGTTTATCAAGGTATTAGGGATCCATATTGGGATTACACACGTTATGATGCATTCGAAATCCTGGCAAATGATATCACTCCTTCACAGGGTTGGTTGCTATTGGGGAAGTGGCTGCGGATTAGGGTTTCGCGTAGGACAGTGGGAACCTAATTCCGGTTGGAGCGGATCCTATTGGACAATGTCCAAATATATTCGACAGGCCTATATTTTCATGGATAACGTAAAGGCTTTACCCAAACAAAACGTGACGGAAAGTGACGTGGAAACGATGAAAAACGAATGTCGTTTCATGATCGCGTATTACTATTGGATGATGACTTTGGCTTATGGAGCTGTTCCTTATTACGATGATGACATGACTTCGGATTCTCCGGATCTAATGCGTGGACAGAAGAGTTTTGAATGGATGGTCGACTGGTGGATAATCAATTCTTGGAATTGTCGAAAGTCCTCCCGGACAGTTGGAGTACTTTATATGGCGGCCGCGCAACTAAATTAGCAGCATTGGCACTTCGTGCCGCGTATTGTTATTTGCAGCAAGTCCGTTGGTAAATGGGAATGAATGGTATCTCGGTTTTAAAAACTCTGACGGAGAAAACCGTTTCAGCCAAACTTATGATGCAGGCAAATGGAAAAAAGCGGCTGATGCGTGCAAACTATTGATCACCGAAGCCGAAAAACAAGGAAAAGGGTTGTATATCACAAATGACAAAGAAAGTGGCAAAGTGGATCCTTTCATGTCTTGTTACGGAGCTACAATGCGGACAGAAGGTGAAGGAAACAATGAAATTCTTTGGTTCCGTCCAAAAGGGACCTATGGAGATTGGGAGCAGCACGGAACCCCACGTGGTTGTGGTGGCAATGGCGGTTTAGGAGTCACCCAATCGCTAGTAGATGCTTTCTTCATGGAAGACGGTACGGAACCTATACTGGGATATAATGCAGACGGCAGTCCGCAGATCAATCCGAATGCGCCATTATATAGTGAAAAAGGATTTTCTACAGAGCCTGAATATAGAGAGACCGATTATTATTTAATGGATGGTTACAATGATAATAATTATCCGGATGTGACACCGGAACGTGACGGAAAGCGCCTGATTGTACAGCCCAATACATTTAATATGTATGTCATCGTGAACCTCGCTTCTATCTGACTGTCGTATGGAACGGGCAATGGTTCAAATGGGAAAATCGTAATACGAATTTTTTGTATGGAGGACCGGATGGAGGACCGACACACGATGCTCCGCAAAACGGTTACCTAAACCGCAGTCGAGTGTCATTGGATTACATTCCTCGTGATAACAACCACCCTTATCGTCCTGCTATCATTTTCCGTATGGCTGAGGCTTACCTCAGTTATGCAGAAGCCCTAAACGAATGTTCGGAACGCATGAGTTATGAACAAGAAATACTCAACAACTTAAATAAGATCCGGCATCGGGCAGGTATTGCCGAATATGGAACCGGTACGGATGAGAATGGTTTTACCCGCATTAAAATCAATTTCGCCGACCAAAAAGAAGTGCGACGTTTAATACACAAAGAACGACGAGTGGAATTTGTGGGTGAAGGTATCCGTTATCATGATTTACGTCGCTGGAAAACGGCTCATTATGGTATCGGTAACATGAATGAGCAGGGTGAAAACCCGGATTGGGGCGTTAATGGTCCGGATCATGGGATGAACTATTATGGAACCGAGTATACAGATCAAGGAGATAACGCATTCTTTAAACGCACAAAGTACATGGATCGCGTTTACCCTCGTAAATTCTATTGGTATCCAATACATCAATCAGAAATAGACAAGGATCCCACATTGGTTCAAGGTCCATTCTGGCTTGGAGAGTAAAATAGCATAGTACAGATAAAAAGAACTATTAAAAAAGGGGCTGGTCATGCGACAGCCCCTTTTTATTTTCCTATAAAAAACTTTTCTTATCCCTTTAATGCTTCATCCATTGCAGCAGCAGCCTTACGACCGTCACCCATTGCCAGGATTACGGTTGCGCCACCACGGACGATATCGCCACCCGCATATACATCAGGCAAGGCAGAGCGCATATTTTCTTCATTCACCACGATCGTTCCCTTTTTGCTTACTTCCAATCCTTGAAAAGCACGCGGGATAAGCGGATTGGGAGAAACACCGACGCTGACAATCACTTCATCCACATCAATTGTTTCGATCGCCCCTTCGACTGGTACAGGACGACGACGTCCGGAAGCATCCGGTTCACCCAGCTCCATCTTCTGCAAGCGCATCTGTTTGACACGGCCCCGTTCGTCACCAAGATATTCGACCGGATTATGCAAGGTCATAAACTCCACACCTTCCTCTTTGGCATGTTTCACCTCCTCCAATCGGGCGGGCATCTCTTCTTCACTACGGCGATAAACGATCATGCACGTTCGGCACCCAAGCGGCGAGCAGTACGGACCGAGTCCATCGCCGTATTGCCACCACCGATGACAGCCACTTTCTTACCCTGCAAGACAGGCGTATCACTATCCGGATTGGCTGCATCCATCAGATTGACACGTGTCAGGTATTCGTTGGAAGACATCACCCCGACCAGGTTCTCTCCCGGAATATTCATAAAGTTAGGAAGCCCAGCGCCGCTGGCAGCGAAGATCCCCTTGAAACCATCCGTATGCAAGTCGTCATAGCTGATCGTCTTACCTACAATACAATTTGTCAGGAACTTCACACCCATCTTGCGCAGCCCTTCAATTTCTACATCCACAATCTTATTCGGCAGGCGGAATTCGGGAATACCGTATTTCAACACACCACCGATTTCGTGCAAAGCTTCGAATACCGTCACGTCATAGCCGCGCTTTGCCATATCACCGGCAAACGAAAGGCCGGCGGGACCTGAGCCGACAACGGCAATCTTAATGCCGTTCTTCTTCGCTACTTCCGGAACGGAAATGTTCCCACTCTCCCGTTCATAATCGGCGGCAAAACGTTCCAAGTAACCGATAGCGACAGCCGGTTTCCCCATCTTCAAATGAATACACTTGCTCTCGCACTGCTTTTCCTGCGGACATACACGACCACAAACAGCCGGCAACGCGCTTGTTTCCTTCAGCACTTTAGCCGCTTCCAGAAACTCACCCCGCTCGATGTTCTTCACAAACGTCGGGATATTGATACTTACCGGACATCCTTGCATACAAGTCGGATTCGGACAGTCCAAACAACGCTGGGCCTCCTGTATGGCCTGCTCTTTCGTCAATCCGAGGTTCACCTCTTCAAGACGGGTATGGCTACGGTATTCCGCATCCAGTTCATTCATTTCCACACGGGGAATATCCGTGCGTTCTTTATTTTTTTGCTTTTACGCAGTGCTTCTCTCCACGGTTCGGCACGACGGGCAGCGATCAGTTCTTCTGTTGTCATTTGTTTACTGTGGTTTTGTTATTTCTTTTCAATATCTTTATAAGCACCGAGGCGCATCAACATTTCATCGAAGTCTACCTGGTGAGCGTCGAACTCCGGTCCATCCACACAAACGAACTTCGTTTTCCCTCCGACCGTAATACGGCAAGCGCCGCACATTCCGGTCCCGTCCACCATAATCGTATTCAGAGAGGCGACTGTCGGGATCTCGTATTTCTTCGTCAGGGCAGAGACGAATTTCATCATGATAGCCGGACCGATCGTCACACACAGATCCACCTTTTCACGGTTGATCACACTTTCCACGCCATTCGTCACCAAACCTTTTGTACCGTAAGAACCATCGTCTGTCATCACGATCACCTCATCGGAATTGGCGCGCATCTGCTCTTCCAAGATAACCAGGTCCTTCGTACGGGCAGCCAGCACTACGATCACACGGTTGCCCGCTTTGTGGAAAGCCTCTACAATCGGTAATAAAGGAGCCACACCGACACCACCTCCGGCACATACGACCGTACCGACTTTCTCGATATGGGTAGCTTGCCCCAACGGACCGACCAGATCGGTAATATAGTCGCCGGCATTCAGTTCGCATATCTTCTTTGACGAACCGCCTACAGCCTGGATCACAAGTGTGATAGTTCCTTTCGTGGTATCAGCTCCGGCAATGGTCAGGGGAATACGTTCGCCCTTCTCACCCACCTTCACGATAACAAAGTGGCCTGCCTTACGGGAGCGGGCAATCAAAGGTGCTTCCACTTCCAGTTTCACTACGTTGGCAGAGAAATGTTCTTTACTTACAATCTTATTCATTATAATCGCTACTATTGATAGTTAGTCTTGTTGATTTGGTTGCAAAAATACATCAAAAAACTGGATAGCACAGTATTTTGCCAAATAAAAAGGAGTTATTCGAACAACCCTTCGTCACGAACCAACATCAAAATAGCCGAATGGGGAACAATCAGGAACTTCTCTTCATTAAAATTAATCTCGTAGGCCGCAATTCTGCAGAAAGACAGCCAAATCGCCTTCATGTGCCTGTAAAGGGAGGTAATGCACCTCTCCCTCTTTCTTCTTTTCCCATACTTCATGTTCCTCGCTCTGGGAAGGAAGCGGGAAGCCGGACCAACCTTGATGATATAGCCGCTCTGGATCTTCTCCTGCTGGACGGTAGGCGGCAGGTACAATCCGGATTTTGTCTGACTCTGCGGGTTCTTCGGCTTGATAAGCACCTTGTCACCCACCATCAGGAACTTATCTATGTCTTTCTGATCTATTGCTAATTGCATGACTTTTATGTTTATGATATTTTAGAGAACAAAGATATAAAATACGTTGCATAAAAAAGCTGCTTCCCTTTCCGAAAGCAGCTTTTCCTGAACAAAAGAATCTACACGTCAGATAGCACGTCCCTTAAACACATTGGACTGATCCGAAGGATACAGATAACCACTAAACGAAATACGATTGCTGTTGAAGTTCGGACTCACAGTTGCCGTACATTTGTTCGTACCTTTCACCATACGGATTGTCACATTGGCGGAGACTGCAACACCTTGTACCATCATACTGAATGTAACATTTCCTTTTTTATCTGTTTTCATCTCTATATTCGAAGCACTGCCGTCAACCGTGATACCTCCGATCCCGTTCGGACCGGAGACAGGACCGTTAAACGCCAGTTGGATAGTCGCCCGGTCACCTTTCATGGAAACAAAGTTCGTGCTCGGAGTCACATAGACGAATTGTCCACGTTTGAACTCGACACGTTCAGCTTCCAATACAAAATCTTTCTCTTTCAGTGCTTGTACACCTTGCTCGAACAAAGCCATCTGTTCGGCTGCTTCGGCAGCTTTCTTTGCTTCTTTTTCTGCTTTCTTTGCGGCCTTCTCGGCAGCTTTATCCTGCTGGGCCATCATTGTCCCTGCGCTAAAAAGCAGGACAGCCAGTAATAATAATACTCTTTTCATACTTCTCATTCTTTTAGTTGAAACCTAATCAATCTACTTCATATAGTAGACAAACAAGATACTAAAAAGTTCAATCCGAATTCTTACTTTTCATGTTTTTAACATGATACCACAAAAAGAGCCAGGCAGTTACAGCCGCAACAAAATCAGAGAAGGGAGCGGCATACCAGACACCATCCAAGCCCCAAAAGCGGGAGAACAGCAACATCGCCGGTATCAGGAACAATACTTGGCGGCTCAAACTCAAAAACATAGCTTTCCAGGCAATCCCGATACTTTGGAAAAACTGGCTGATCGAGATCTGCGAACCGACAACCACAAACACCAGCAAGCTGATCCGCAAGCCATTTGCCGTCACATCCAACAAATCAGGATCGTTCGTAAAGGCACGGGCGATCAGTTTCGGAAACGCCACGCTACAAAAGCAGCCGACTCCCATGATAATGGTAGCGGTTATAATGACCAGACGTAGCGTTTCCTGGACACGCTCGTATTTCTTTGCCCCGAAATTAAAGCCGACAATCGGCTGCATCCCCTGCGCGATCCCGATAATCAGCATCACCAAAAGCATCCCAACGCTGGTGATAATGCCGTTTGCCCCCAGTGCCAAGTCGCCCCCGTATTGCTTGAGCGCATAGTTCTGGATCACCACCACCAAACTTCCCGCCAACTGCATGGCAAAAGGCGAAACGCCGATCGTCAGGATATTCCAGACCACATGCTTTTCCAGCTTGAACGTCCCTTTATGAAAACGGACGATACTGTCTTTCTGGACAAAATGGTTCATGACAAAAAGCGTGCAGAGCAGCATCGAGATGATCGTCGCGATGGCAGCCCCCTTGATCCCCATATCCAGCCAGAAAATGAAAATAGGATCGAGTATCACATTGGTTATCGCCCCGATCAGCATGGTAAACATCGCTTTCTTCGGATAGCCGGAAGCACGCATGACAGCGTTAAAGCCAAAGCTGAGGGAAGTCAGTAGTGTCCCCGGAACCACGATATTCAGATAGTCCTGTGCATACGGATGGTCTGTTCGCTTCCCCCGAAAGCCAGTAATAAATCTTTCATCCAGATCATGCAGGGAACTACTGTCGCAAGCGTTATGATGAATGTCAAGGTGAAAGCATTCCCCAATACCTTTTCCGCCATCTCATTCTCCCTTCGTCCCAGATAGATGGAGACACGTGTCGCAGCCCCCGCCCCGATGAGCATTCCGAACGCCTGGAGGAACAACAGAATAGGGAATGTCAGCGTCAATCCGGCCATTGCCAGCGGCCCGACTCCCTGACCGATAAAGATACGGTCGACAATATTATAAAGAGCATTCACCATTGTACCGATCACTGCCGGTATCGCATAATGCAACAACAACCGGCCGATCTTCTCATGCTCCAGCCGCCATGTTTATTTCGTTTGCCATATTTATTCCTTTTAATCTTAAACAAAACTTTTATTTCCTACCGGGAAAATTTATTGTCATAAGCGAGAAACGTTGTTTCCATGTCCATAAAAACTTTTTTTCATGCTGATAAGAGAGACAAGCTCCGCCACTGTCCGAAGCTCTTCCCTACCCCCCTCAGGGAAAGCCACCACCAGTTCATGCGGACTCTTGCAAGTGATATTCAACTGCCCTTCTTTTACGGAAGAAGGACGGTAGCCATTACGGATCAGGCATTTCCGACCCAATAAGAAGTTAGAAAGTCACCTTCTACACCAATGGGTGACGTGGGGGCTTCCGTATTCAGCTTTCCGGTTGCCGGATCGAAGACGATTCCTTCCTTTCCGAAAAAGGATTCGAAAGCTCCGCTCATAATCAGGTCTTCGGGAGTCCCGCAAGCCATCGGGCGCCCTTTCTCCTGCAACCAAAGACAATCGCCCATTTGGATGGCCAAGTCCAAGTCATGGGTGGAAAGCAGGATGGCTTTCCGCCCGTCGGCAGCCAGGCGATGCAACAAGACCATTGTCTCGATACGGCTGGTCACATCCAAGAATGCCGTCGGCTCGTCCAACAAGATAATCGGGCACTGCTGGGCGAGCGCTTTGGCTATCATGCTTTCTGCCGTTCCCCGTCGCTCAGTTCCGAGACATAGTTATTGGCTTTATGAGCGATTCCGGCCGCTTCAAGCGACTGTTCGATAATCTCCCGGTCCTGTTTTTTCAACTGTCCGAAAAAAACCGGTATAAGGATGCCTTCCCAGCGAGACCAGTTCATATACGGTGATTCCCCCTGCATTCGTTTTTTCCGTCAGTACAACACCGACAGTCAGGGAAAAGTTCGCCTGCGAATAGCCGGAGAGCGGTTTCTCCATCAAGCGTATCTCCCCGCCGAGCGGAGGCTGGAAACCGCAAAGCGTACGGAGCAGTGTCGATTTGCCGGCTCCGTTCAGACCTAACAAACAGGTGACTTCTCCGGAGACGAGTCGCAGGTCCAGATCGTCATGGACCACTTTCCGTTTTCCACCTTTCAGCCGGTAACCGATGCTGAGTCCTTTTGTTTCTATTGCAGCTATGCTTGTCATACGCCGATCAGTCAAAATATTGAATGTTCTTCCGGTTCACAATTACATAAATAATCACAGGCGCACCAAGCATCGGAGTCACAGCATTCAGCGGCAAAATACTATGAGTGCCCGGCAGTACCATCAGCAGATTACAAAGCAACGCGATGCAAGAACCGGTCAGCAACGTAACGGGAACCAGCATCTTGTGGTTGGATGATCCCAACATCAAACGTGCGACATGCGGAACAGCCAACCCGATAAAGGAAATAGGACCGCAAAAAGCTGTCGTAGTCGCAGTCAACAACCCCGTACACAGCAGGATCAGAATGCGCGTCCGCTTGATCTTGATTCCTAAATTGGCGGCATACATTTCTCCCAGTAGCAGTGCATTCAATGGCTTGATCAACAGAATCGCCAACAACAATCCTATACATGTAAAACATGCGAAATAGGGCAACTGTTGCAAGGAGACCCCGGAGAAATTCCCAATCCCCACATGACAAACGCATGTACTTCTCAGTCGAAGCATAATAATTCAGAACTGAAATCAATGAGGAGGCGAGATAACCGATCATAATACCGATAATCAGCAACATGACGTTATTCTTCACCTTCGCCGAAAAATAAATGATCAATCCTAAAATACAGGCCGCGCCACTAAACGCAGCATGATTACCGCCAGATAGCTGCTGATGGGCAAATCGGTCACCATGCTCAGCGAACCGCCGAAATAGAGCATGATCGCAGCGACTCCCAGATTGGCCCCGTCACTGATCCCCAAGATAGAAGGACCGGCAAGCGGGTTTCGGAACAATGTCTGTAGCAACAATCCGCTGACAGCCAGCGAAGCGCCCGCCAGCAATGCCGTCACAGCCTGGGGAAAACGGCTCTGCAACACAATATTCTGCCAGGCAAGCCGCTCCGTTCCTTCTCCCAGCAATATATTTACCACACTTTCGACCGGTATCGAGACAGCACCATAGACCAACCCGCCGGCAAACAGCATGAACAGGAGAACCAACAAAAGCGGATAAAAAATAAAGGCTTGCTTTTTCATGCCTGCAAAGATAATGCTTTTTAGCTTTCGGAACGGGAAGTCACCCTGTCATACACAAATAAAGCAAAAGCCGCTCCGACACTCAACCACCATCAAGACCATCCAGATTTGTGAAGGGTGATAAGTGTTCCAACAAGAAATCGGTCAATTCGTGCGGGCTCATGCCGGACTGCCTGGCAGCCTCATCAAAATAAGCATTATTCGACAATCCTTCCGGGATCGAAAGGCCTTTTTCCTCCACATACTTCCGGACGATCATCATCTTATCCGACATCTGCTGATAGACCGATCCGGAGATAATACCAGCCAAAACATTTCCTAAAAAGACAGGAATAAAGGAATATCCCATATACAAAGCCTTCTTGTCAACCGGAGCGATCCGCCCGATATATTCCGTAATTTTGGGCGATCCCGCCATTTCACCTAAAGAGAAAACCAGAATGGCAATCATTGTAAACAACACATTCTGGAAGGCAAGCGTCAACGACATCCCGACCGCACAGACCAAAAAACCGGACATCATGGAACGTAAAGGCTTCATTTTCATAACAACACTCGAAACCATCACTTGAAACAAAATGATGTAAAGCGCATCTATGTTTGTCACGAACTCCGGGTCCATAACACCGGAAGCCGGACTGTAGTTATAGCTGATAAAAGGGAAATGAGCCTGGAAGAAATCATACAAGACACTCGTATCGACCCATTGTGAGATAAACACAGGCAGAGTAAAAAACAACTGGTTATACATCGTCCAGAAACCAGCCACAATCAGCAGGAAAACAATGAACTTCACATCTTTCAGGATGCTACCCATATTCCGGAATATGCCGGCAAACGTCTCGAACAAACGTTCCGTACTTTTTGTATTTTCTATACGTCCCGGCTCCTTATAGAACAGCAACAAGATAAAATTCAATGAAATAATCCCGGCCGATACATAAAAGATCAAAGACGACGTGCCTTTAAAAAGCAAAGTGACAAGAGGCCCGAAGAAAGCCCCGATATTCACCATCATATAAAAAATGCCGAAACCGATGGAGCTGTCGCATCTGTGGTCGTTTTGGCAATCGTCGCCGATATGACCGGCTTGAACAACGCAGCTCCCACCGCCAGATACAAATACATAAGGAAAACGCCCGTAAAAGTAGAAAACTGAGGTAATAACAGGAAAGCCGATACATAGATCAGAAAAGCGAGGAACAGCACTTTCCGGTATCCGTACCGGTCGGCGATCGCACCGGTCAAGACCGGAAGAAAGTAGAGAATCCCTGTCCCGACTCCCATCAACCAGCCTTTCTGCTCCTGAGTAAACTCCAACCTCCGGCATCAGACGAGCCGGTAAGGTAGTTCGCAAATAACATAAAGAATCCATACCAAGCCCATCGTTCGAATAGTTCTATTACATTGGCCACCCAAAACGTACGGGGAAATTTTCCAAAAACACTCATAATCGTATTTGTTTATATCATATTGTCATCAAAGTATCGGTAAAGATAAAAACATTTTCACAAAACCTCTTCAACAATGAAACAAATAGCGTTCAATTACAAATACCGGACAGAACATTTAGTACAACATCCTTTAACGGTTAGAAAAATTTCTTTACCTTAGCCCCTCGAACAAATAGCTGATAATATCATATACTATGCGAAGAATCATCTTATCACTCATACTGCTTTTAGGATTCTGTTCCGGCATATATCCGATCTATTTCAAGCATATAGGCATGCAGGAAGGCCTGTCGCAGCTTTCCGTCATGGCCATCTACCAGGACAATTTGGGTAGAATGTGGTTCGGGACGGAAGAGGGGATCAACATATACGACGGAGTCCAGACCAAAGTGTACAAACCGTCCGAATTTCATCGCCAAAATACTAATCCGATAGGTAACCAGACACACTTCATTGCCGGAGACAAAGATGGAAACGTTTTCTTCGATTCCGATAATTCCCTGATCCGTTATGACATCCGGACACAGAAATTCTCCTGCTTGCGCAAATCAAACGTATATGCCGTCGCTTCTATCAAAGGAACGATATGGGTAGGAATAGCCGACTCCATATTCACCTGGAATCCGGACAAGAACGAATTCGATTTTGTCACGAAGCTGGAAAGCCGGAACCAACATGCGACCTGCTTCCAGGAAGATTCCGGTGGCCGGCACTGGATCGGCACTACAGACGGACTCTTCAGGATGAATGACGACAAATCTCTTACCTGTATGATCATGGTGAAGACATTTACGGCCTGTATGAAGACTCCAATATAACCTCTGGATATCCATCCGCATGAACGGCATGTACAAGAGGGATGTGCACGGCAATTTCACCCGCTACCGCTACGATCCTTCCCATCCCAACAACATATCGAGCAACCAAGTCCGGGATTTTGTGGAAGATAACTTCGGGAACATCTGGTTCGGCACTTTCACCGGACTGAACAAATACAATCCGATCAGCAACCGGTTCGAGGTGTATGCCCGTAATCCTCTGCCCGGCAGCATGACCCATTCATCCGTATTCCCCGTTTACAAAGACAGGCAAGGTACGATCTGGCTGGGGACCTATTACGGCGGCGTCAATTATTTCAACCCGGAGACAGATATATTCACGGTTTATGCCGCCAACAACACCCGGAACGATTGCCTGGATTATCCTTTCGTCGGCAAGATGGTGGAAGACAAGGACAACAACATCTGGATCTGTACTGAAGGAGGCGGACTGAATTTCTTCGACCGGAAAACGAAGAAGTTCACCTACTTCATGGCCGATGAAAACCGCAACTCCATCGCCCACAACAACCTGAAGGCAATCGCCTACAGCCCGGAACGCAACAAACTGTATATCGGAACACATACCGGAGGCCTGTCCATCTACGACATCAAGAACAAACGGTTCAAGAACCCCTATTTCGAAGATCCGTCGTACGCCGTAATAGCCGGTGACCGGATCAACCAGATGAGAATCTACAAGGACGAACTGATTTGCACCGGACCGAAAGGAATTTTCAAAATGAATTTAGAGACGGAAAAAGCATCTCCGTTGTTCAAAAGCGGCAAGTATTACGGGAACACCTGCTTTCTTATCGACTCGAAAGGATACATGTGGCTGGCCTACGGTAAAGGCGTCTGGAAAATCAACCTTGAGAATGAAGAAGACCAGGTACAATTCCGTTCCGGTGAAAACGGATTGGGAACATTTCCCATCTCCCAAATAATCGAAGACAAAGAGGGGCGAATCTTCCTCGGAACCCGTGGTTCCGGCCTGTTCCGCTACGATGAGAAGAACAGACAGTTTATTGGATATACAACCGAAAACAGCTTCATCGCCAGTAACTACTGCTATGAACTGACTTTGTCGACTCTGGATCAACTGGTGATAACAGGCGACAAAGGCATTACCTTTTTCGATCCGGACCAAAACCTGTTCAAAGTCGTAGAACTGGGGGCAGCCCTGCCTCTGTCAGGCATAAACATCGGTTGCGGAATCCTGGTCTGCAAAAACGGGGAAATATTCGTCGGCGGCAGCAATGGCATGGCAACTTCTTCGAACAGCAGTTGTTCAACTCCACCAAAGATTACCAACTGTATTTTTCCGACCTGTTCATCAACAACGAACAGGTTTCCCCCGGCGATCCCGACAAGGTGCTGACCGCCGCTCTGCCCTTCACCCGGAAGATAGAGCTGGCCTATAATCAGAATAACCTGATTTTCACTTTTACATCGAACAACTATGTCAATACGCTGAAAAAGGCGTCTTACGAATATATGTTGGAAGGTTTCGACAAGAAATGGATTCCCAGCAAAGATAACAACATTTTCTATACGAACTTGAACCCCGGAAAATACACCCTCATCGTCCGAGAAATACAATACGACCCGAACCTGGAACAGCCCCGTACTATTAAGATGGACATCCACATCCATTCTCCCTGGTATGCATCCGGTTTGGCTTATTTCATTTACCTGGTGCTGATCCTAAGCATCCTTTACAGTATCTATCGTTTCAAAAAATCCCAGTATATGCTGCAAACCTCCCTGGAGATGGAACGGAAAGAAAAAGAGGCTATCGAGGAACTGGAACCAGGCAAAACTACAGTTCTTCTCCAATATCTCGCATGAATTCAGAACACCGTTGACGCTGATCATTTCCCAGATCGAACTCTTGTTGCAAAGCAGCTCATTGTCTCCTTCCATATACAACAAACTGCTGAAAGTGTATAAGAATACCTACCATATGCGGAACCTGATCAGCGAACTGCTGGATTTCCGTAAGCTGGAACAAGGACATATGAAACTAAAAGTATATGAACAAGATATCGTTACCTTCCTGAAGGAGATTTACCTGTCTTTTTACGAATACGCATCCGGTCACTCCATCACCTACAACTTCACGGCTCCAGAAGAGCGTGTTTTGTGCAGTTTCGATCCGAAACAAATGCAAAAGGTTTTCTATAACCTGCTTTCTAACGCTTTCAAATACACCAAGCCGAACGCGACCATTGAAATGATTTTGGAAAACAAGGAAAATGAAGTGATCATTAAGGTAATCGACAATGGTATCGGTATCAGCAAAGATGATATAGATAAGATATTCGACCGCTTCTATCAGGCTGAAAACGGTATCTCGAATATCACCAAGACTCCCAGCACGGGGATCGGGCTTTCATTGACGAAAAATATCATCGAGTTGCACCACGGAACGATACAAGTGGAAAGCACGCCGGGCTACGGCAGCATTTTCATTGTCCGTCTCCTGAAAGGCTGCACACATTTTACCGAGGAAGAATTGGCACGGGATCAGCAGGAAAAGCAAACGGAGAGCCTGATTCCCGACACGGTCGCCTTCACCGATCATATGGAGGAATTCTCCGATGCAGAACAAAGAGAGGTACTGATAGAAGGAGACGATTCCCCCCGTACGATCCTGTTGGTCGAAGACAACGAAGAATTGCTCCAGATACTGGGTTCTCTTTTCTCGCCTATCTACCGCGTCCTACTGACACGAAACGGTAAAGAGGGATTGGAAAAGGCACGCGAGGAACGGCCGGACATCATCGTTAGCGATGTCATGATGCCGGAAATGTCCGGTACGGAGATGTGTCTGAAAATCAAAAACGATTTCGACGTGTGCCATATCCCGGTCGTCTTGCTTACGGCACTTACTTCCGCCGAGCAAAACATCGAAGGATTGCAACGGGGCGCCGACGACTATATCAATAAACCGTTCAATGCAAAGGTACTGCTGGCACGCTGTAATAACCTGGTCCGCAACCGTATTATCCTGCAAAAGAAATTCAGCCAGCAGAAAGATTTCGATGCGCAATCGCTGGCAAGCAATCCGATAGACCAAAAATTTCTGGACACGGTCAACTCGATCATTGAAAAGAACCTCGATAACATCGACTTCGACATGAACATGATGGCCCGCGAACTGGGACTCAGCCGAAGTTCGTTGTACGCCAAATTCAAGGCACTGACCGGTATGACACCAAACGACTTTGTCCTCAGCTGTAAACTAAAGCGAGCCGCAACCATGTTGACGGCTCAACCGGATTTGCAGATCGCCGACATTTCCGACCGACTGGGCTTCGGCTCG
>ENA-OQCK01000645-OQCK01000645.1-human-gut-metagenome-genome-assembly--contig:-NODE-645-length-16952-cov-2.470550_pt1 | contig 16952 bp, 22 predicted proteins | sample MGYA00242498_ERZ504578 | MGnify/ENA primary metagenome ERZ504578 (study PRJEB26092, sample SAMD00036229) | human gut metagenome | host: Homo sapiens | study: EMG produced TPA metagenomics assembly of...
CGTAACCGCAATGTTGCCGGTGATGTTGGCGCCTCCCGGAAAGACCGGGATGATTCCGATCAGGTTGTTGATCAGGATAAAGAAGAAGACTGTCAGCAGATAAGAGGAGAATGGCTTGTACTCTTCTTTGCCGATCGATTCCTTGATGACACCGTCCTGTATGTAGGAAATAGTCATTTCCATCAGACCGGTAAACCCGCGCGAACCTGGTTTGGATGTCTCTTGTACCAACGAGCGGTCCGCAGAACTACGAACAGCAGGATACCGCAACTCAGGAACAGGCCGCAAACATTCTTGGTCAGCGACAAGTCGACTGGTCGCACCTCCTCTCCGCGACTGTTCTTTTCCACCACCTTGCCGGCGTGTTCGCCTCGGTGGCAATATAATAGTTGTGATGCACCTTGCCGTGATGTAAATGGTGGGAGAGGAACATATCCCATCCGCGCTCTTCACTCCTGACTAGCACCGGCAGGGAGATGGCGATCTCCTTTCCGTTCCATTCGGTAATATGCCAGGTGTAAGCGTCCTGAATATGCGAAAAGACAATATCCTGGACATCGATGCCTTCCTTTTGGGTCTCTGCATGGGCCGGAGCCAGAAAACAGAGCCACATCAGCCACACTGTCCATATCAACCTGTTATTTTTGATATTGTTCATCATTTTCCTTTTTCTCTCTTTTCATTCTTTTCTTTTCAAACAGATAAACCGTATACGTTTCCAACCCCAAATAGATAAAATAGAAAAGCATCAGGGTGAAGCCGAACATCCTCAAGTTTTCTCTGACCAGTGCGGCATAAAGCCATAGGAAAACGACGGCAAGCGTGAATTTGCAGAAACGGACTACCATGAAAGCGGTAATCGTTACATCGCCGTTCTTTTTTTCTTCCGGTCGAGTATATAGGTCATTGCTATTGCCATTACCCAGTAAAAGATCGGAATAGAAGGATACCATTTGAAATAGTGATCCGGCCAGATCGTGTACAATAATCCTCCTAACGTCACACCAATGGCTACATTGATAAATGTAATCAATCCCATTAGCTTAAATTTTAACCACCCAGTCATGTCGTATACTTTTTTATTCGATGCAAACAGATATGTCATCCTCCTTCACCTCCACGAATCCGCTCTTAATGGCCTGTTCGCCTCTTTTGCCATCGTTTTCATATCGGATGGTTCCCTCTCGGAGGGCGGCTATCAGCGGGGCATGATGGGGGAGGATATCAAATGAACCGGCTGTTCCCGGAAAGGAAACACGTTCTGTTTCGCCTTCGAAAAGAATGCCGTCCGGTGATACAATTTCCAGTCTCATATCCGTTATTCGTTTGCTTGTTCTGCCAATCGCTTTGCTTTTTCCATTACGTCCTCGATCGTGCCTACGTTCAAAAAGGCTTGTTCGGGGATGTCGTCCGTTTCTCCGTCCATGATCATCTTGAATCCTCGGATCGTATCTTCGATGGGGACCATGACACCCGGCACGCCGGTGAATTGTTCCGCTACGGAGAACGGCTGTGAAAGGAAACGTTGTACACGACGGGCGCGGTTGACGGTCAGACGGTCTTCGTCGGAAAGTTCTTCCATGCCGAGGATCGAGATGATATCCTGCAACTCCTTGTTTCGTTGGAGGATTTGTTTCACACGCTGTGCCGTTTCGTAATGTTCTTTGCCCACGATCAACGGGTCCAGGATGCGCGAAGTGGATTCCAACGGATCGACGGCCGGATAGATACCGAGTTCGGTGATCTTACGGCTCAATACCGTTGTGGCATCCAGGTGCGTAAAGGTCGTTGCCGGAGCCGGGTCCGTCAAGTCGTCTGCGGGCACATAAACTGCCTGGACGGAAGTGATGGAACCTTTCTTGGTGGAAGTGATGCGTTCTTGCATGGCTCCCATCTCGGTGGCCAGTGTCGGTTGGTAGCGACGGCAGAGGCATACGTCCCAGCAGGGCGGACACCTCCGAACCGGCTTGCGTGAACCGGAAGATGTTGTCGATGAAGAAAAGGATGTCTTTCGTTTCCCCTTCTGCCGCCAGGTCGCGGAAAGACTCGGCGATCGTCAGTCCCGAAAGGGCTACCGAAGAGCGGGCTCCCGGCGGTCGTTCATCTGCCCGAACACCAGTGTCGCCTGCGACTTGGCCAGTTCGTCGTAATCGATCTTGGACAAATCCCAATGACCGGCCTCCATGCTTTTCTTGAATTCTTCGCCGTATCGGATGACTCCGGACTGGATCATCTCGCGCAGCAGATCGTTTCCTTCGCGTGTACGTTCACCCACACCGGCAAAGACGGAAAATCCGTTGTTTTTTTTCGCGATGTTGTTGATCAACTCCATGATAAGGACCGTCTTCCCTACGCCGGCTCCTCCGAACAGACCGATCTTGCCTCCTTTGGAATAAGGTTCGAGCAGGTCGATCACCTTGATGCCGGTGTACAAGACTTCGCGGCTGGTGGTCAAGTCCTCGAACTTGGGCGGTTCACGATGGATCGGAAGGGATCCTTCTTGTCGAGTTCGGTCATTCCGTCGATGGGGTTTCCCGTTACATTCATCAAACGCCCTTTTACCTGGTCGCCGACCGGCATCGTGATGGGCGAACCGTATGAAACGGCCTCCATTCCTCTCTTCAGTCCGTCTGTCGTATCCATTGCTACGGTGCGGACCGTGTTTTCCCCTATGTGCTGCTGGACTTCTACAATCAGAATCTTTCCATTGGGGCGGGTTATCTCCATTGCGTCGTGGATGCGGGGAAGCGTTATTTTTTCTTCCTTGCCATTATCGAAATGAATGTCCACGACCGGACCGATAACCTGTGAGATATAGCCTTTTATTTCTCCCATACAATCTCTTTTTTCCTTAATCCTATTCAAATCTTCGGTTGCAATATTACGAATTATGAATTTCCGAAAACCGGAAATATTACTTTTTGAGTCTTTTTGTACTTAGTTAAATATTCAACTAATTTCAACATCTTCTAAAATGAACCAATCGAGTTCTGAAATGAACCAAAATAGCGGGAATAGCTTATTTTGTAAATCGTAGAGATAGAAGATTCTAAGCGAGATATGACGCTTTGCCAGTGGAAAATGGGTGAAATGTTTTACTTTGTTAAATAAAAAGGATTACTCATCTGTTTTTTCTATCTTTGTGGTCGGATTATGGTGTAACCGTATTTGCTTCCGCTGACGGTTAGTAAAAGGGAATCCGGTGAAGTCCGGAGCTGTACCCGTAGCTGTAAGTTCTGAAACCCCGGCAAATCTTGTTGCCACTGGTGAGTCAGTTGAAAGTGGAAAGTTGAAAGTTTAAATGCGAATAACTCTCAACTTTTAATTGATTCGCTGGGAAGGCTGCCATTAGCTGGCAATTATCCATTGTCAATTGCCAATAGAAAAGGGGAGAACAAGCCAGAAAACCTGCCATTATTCAGTATCTGGTCCCTCGGGTAAAGGGATTAAAGAATCGAAAGGTATGCAGAATTTATTTATAAAACGATTGTCGGGCTTATTATGTGCTTGGCTGTTCCCGTTTATCGCTTTGTATGCGCAGGTGGACACAACGACCTATCACCAACTTTCGGGTGTCGAAGTGCTGGGAAAGGTACGCCCTTCCACAACCCGCGAGAGCACGCCGCTTCAGGTAATGGACAAGGCGGGGATGGAACGGCTCGGCGTTCAGGACTTGTCGGAAGCGGTGAAGCGGTTCTCCGGTGTGACGGTGCAGGATTACGGAGGTATAGGAGGGTTGAAAACTGTTTCCGTCCGCAGCCTCGGCGCCAAACATACGGCTGTCAGCTACGACGGGGTGACAGTCACGGACGCACAGAGTGGCCAAGTGGATATCAGCCGCTTCTCCTTGGACAATGTCGATATGATCTCCCTATCGATCGGCCAGGCTGACGACATCTTCCAGACAGCACGGATGTATGCTTCGGCGGGGGCGTTGAGTATAAAGACTGCGGCCCCCCCTGTTTAAGGAAAAATCCTATAATGCTTATGTGAAACTGAAAGGAGGTTCATTCGGATTGTTCAACCCGGTGGTACGTTATGAGCAGAGAATAGGAAATCGGTGGTCCGCATCTCTGCATGCAGATTGGTTGAGTGCAAAAGGAGATTATCCTTTTACACTGATAAACGGTAAGGAGGTTACAGAAGAAACCCGTAAGAACAGCGATGTTCAGTCTCTTCGTCTGGAAGGAAATGTGTATGGTCATTTCGGACAGGGTGGAAAACTGAATGGCAAGGTTTATTATTACGATTCGGAACGGGGACTTCCCGGTTCGGTAATTCTTTATAATAGCAATGCCCGTGAACGGGTATGGGATAATGACTTTTTTACACAGTTTCATTATGAGAACGAATGGTTTGATCGCTTGAAATTCCAGGCAAATGCCAAATACAATTATTCGTTCAGCAAGTATCGCGATATCAGCAATAAATATTCCGGAGGCAAACAGGAAGATCTGAATACTCAAAACGAATATTACGGATCGGCAGGAATTTTGTATACGCCCTGTTCTTATGTCTCTTTTTCGTTGAATACGGATATCGCGCGGAATACTTTGGTAAACAATTTCGTAAATGCTCCGACTCCCAAACGTTGGACTTCGCTTACCGCATTTGCCGCACAATATAAAAGCCCGGTGTTGACAGCTACAGCCAGTTTGCTGAGCACTTATATAACGGACAAGGTTGAGAATGGAGATAGGCCGGCAGATAAGAAAAGGCTTTCTCCGGCAGTAAGTATCTCCTGGCGTCCGTTCCAGGAACAGTCTTTTCGTATTCGGGCTTCTTATAAAGATATATTCCGTGTCCCGACTTTTACGGATCTGTATTATCTGCGTATGGGGAATGTCAATTTGAAACCGGAAAAAGCAACTCAATATAATATCGGGTTTACATGGAATGATGAGATAAGTCCTTTTATACGCCTGTTAAGTGTTTCTGTTGACGGCTATTATAATAAGGTAAGTGATAAGATTGTCGCCATTCCGAATATGTACATCTGGAAAATGATGAATATGGGAGAAGTGGAAATAAAGGGAATAGATGTAAATCTAAGTGCCAATATACCTTTATATAAGACTTTTTCCCTCTTGCTCTTGTCTGCTTATAGCTACCAGGATGCGATCGATGTAACTGACCCGGAAGAAAAAAACTATAAGAACCAGATACCTTATACCCCACGGCATTCGGGGTCTGTTTCGGCATCATTGGAAAACCCTTGGGTGAATGTGACCTATACGCTTGTGGCAGCAGGTGACCGTTATGCCTTCCGCAGAATATAGAGGCAAATCAAATAGATTCATATCTCGAACACAGTCTTTCTGTAAACCGGAGTTTTGCATTGAAGAAGTGTATGTTCAAGGTGCAGGGAGATATCCTGAATCTGACAGATAAAACGTATGACATTATTCAGTATTATCCGATGCCGGGGCGTTCATGGAGATTTAGTTTAAGTATTACATATTAATTAGATAAAATAGAAATAGTATGAAGAAGAAAAGTATTTTTTTTGTTTCAGTCCTATGTGCACTGATGTCTTTTGTCTTTACAGGATGTAAGGATGAAGATGAAATCAGCTTACTGTTCCGACAGAAGTTGTGACTGGGGTCACTTTTACAGATACGGATCAGGTTGAAGGAGTAATTAAAGGTACATTGAAATGGACTGCCCCGGAAAATGTATCCAATATTACTAAATATGTTATTTATCTGTCTGCCGATGGAAAGGGTAGAGATACGAAATTGGGTGAAGTTGAAGTCGGAACAAATAGCTATGCTATTGAAACCAATGTAACTGCCGATACATATATTATAGTGGTTGCATGTAATGCACAGGGAGAATCAGAGGCTTTGGCAAGTGTGAAAATCCAGGATCTCACACCGGACAGCCCGGAACAGGAGCCAGAACCTGTAGATAATGGTGGTATCTATTTTCTGAATAGTGGAAAGATGGGGAGTAACAATGCTGGCCTTTCATGTTTCAATCTGAATACGTTGACGATGACTGTTGATACTTTCATGAACGTGAATGAAAGAGGATTGGGTGACACGGCTAACGATATGCTTGTATATGGTTCTAAAATGTATATAGCTGTTTATGGTTCCAGCATTATCGAAGTGACAGACTTGAGTGGTAAATCTATCAAACAGATCAAATCGAGTGGCGATGCCTTATTACCCCGTTTCTTTACAGCTAATGAAGGAAAGTATATGTGTCCTTGTATGATGGTTATGTAGCCCGTTTGGATACGGCATCTTTAGAAATCGAACAGAAAGTAAAAGTTGGCCGTAATCCAGAGCAATTGGTAGTTGCCAATAATAAATTATATGTGGCGAATTCCGGTGGTTTGGATTATAATACTCCGGTTGGGTATGATAAGACTGTATCTGTTGTCGATTTAGTATCTTTCCAAGAGACGAAGAAGATCGAAGTGGTAACAAATCCTGTAAACTTGGTGACAGACAACCAGGGAGATGTTTATTTGGTTTCTATGGGTGATTACGGTGCTATTCCGAATACTTCCAACGTATCGATAGCGAGACGGATGAAGTCACGACTATTACGGAAACGAATGCGACAGAAATGGCTTCTGTCGGTGATAAGCTTTACATGATCTATTCACAGTATGATGCAAACTGGAACCAGGTTATCTCATTTATTTCTTATGATGCAATAAATGAGAAGGTTATTTCAGATAACTTTATCACGGATGGAACCTCTATTGATAAACCTTATAAAATCGGAGCTGATCCGACGACCGGTTATATTTATATTACTGCTTCCGATTATAAGACGAATGGCGATGTGTATGCATTTGATGCGAGTGGTAAGAAGTTATTCCAGTTTGAAGTTGGTTTAAATCCTGTTAAGGCTGTATTTGTAAAACGATAAAAATGAAGTTGCTTGCTTCTTTCCTTTTACTCTGCCTCACGTTAAGTTGTAATATGAGGCAGAGTTCCCATTCCGAAGAATCCCTCTCCTCCGACACCATTCGCTACGCCCAAGGTTTTACAGTGCATCATTTCGATGGTTATACGGCTGTTGAAGTGAGCGATCCGTGGGACAGCACACGTCTGTTGCAACGGTATCTTTTGGTTGACCGGGAACGGCCTGTTCCCGGAAATCTCCCGAAAGGGACGGTCGTGCAGGTTCCGGCGCAGAATGTCGTGGTTTATACATCGGTGCATGCGGCTATTATCGACCAGTTAGGTGAGACAGGGCGGATCATAGGTGTTTGCGAGCCTCGTTATATGGACACCCCTGCTATCCGGGAAGGCTGAAAGCTGGACGGATTGCCGATATGGGAGAGGCGACTGCCCCTAATGTGGAACTGATGATCGACAAAGGCGCCGAGCTTGTGATCGTTTCTCCTTTCCAGAATAGCGGTTACGGACCTGTCGAGAAACTGGGAATCCCCATTATCGAAGGGGCCGATTATATGGAGTCGCTACCTTTGGGACGTACCGAATGGATTCGTTTCTACGGGATGTTGTTCGGTAAGGAGGCGTTGGCCGATTCTATTTTCAGGAATACGGAGAAAAACTATCTCGATCTGAAACGGTTGATCACGGCCGATATGCCTCGTCCGACCGTTATCTCCGAAAAGAAGTTCGGTTCTTCCTGGTTTATGCCGGCGGGAGAAAGTTATATCGCCAATCTGTATGCCGATGCCGGAGCCGATTATGTTTTCAAGGAACTCCCCGGAGCCGGAAGTACACCTTTGGCTTTCGAGACAGTGCTCGACCAGGCTATCCATGCCGATATGTGGCTGATTAAATATAATCGGTCCGAAGACATGACCTACGATGATCTGCGTGCCGAATATACGCCGTACGAAAACTTCGACGCCTTTAAGAACCGTCGGATCTATTCCTGTAATACGGGGCTTGTCCCTTATTATGAGGAATTCCCTTTGCATCCCGATTACTTGTTGAAAGACTTGATCTGGGTTTCCATCCGGAATCGCTGCCTGGTTATACTCCTCGTTATTATCGGAAGATGCAGGACTGATTACAATAAAAATTTTTGAAAAATAATCCTTTATCTGACTATATATGTGCTTGTTGCATAGTAAATAGCAGATGAGGGATTTTTTATAGACTCGTGTCAATCTTGGAGATAAGGGGATTTGGATACCCCTGTGTGATGTGAAATGCTTGTTTTACATATCTGGGACGCTTGTTTGTCAATGATTTTACAAGTGTTCTACAATTGGCAAGCAAGAACAAAGGTATGACTCCCGTTGTAGTGTCTTGCAGCTTTTCTCCTTATTGATTGGTGCTAATGAATCAATAATTCTTCATTTTATACCGAGGGATAATGCCTTGCTATGTTGTTTCTATTTATATCTTTGTCTTTATCTAAGAAAACATATTTATGAAAAGGAAATCGTATACTGATGCGCTTACCACATTGGCAAAAGGAACGGATGCCGGCTTGTACCGGCTGATCCCGGAAAGAGTAGAGATCGTAAACAGTGAAGAAGAAGTGCAGGAAATCCTGGCCGAGTGTCGGGTTATCGGTAAGCCTTTGACTTTTAAAGCAGGAGGTACATCATTGTCGGGGCAGACTATTACGGACTCCGTCCTCGTGGAGATCGGTCCCGATTTCGGGAAGATAAAGATTTCGGAAGACGGGACGGTCGGCTACTTTTCCTTGCGGGATTACCGGCGATCATGCCAACCGGCTGTTGAAACGTTACGGGAGGAAGTTGGGACCGAGCCCGGCTTCCATCAAATCGGCCCGTATCAGTGGGATCGTGGCCAACAATGCCAGTGGTTCAAGTTATGGTATTACCTATAATTCCTATCATACGGTCCGCAGTATGCGTTTGATCCTGACGGACGGAACTTTGCTCGATACCGCTTCGGCCGAAAGCCGGAGATATTTTGTCGAGAGCCATCCCGAATGGGTGGACGGTTTGCTTGCACTCCGGGAAAGGGTGAAGCAAAATCCGGAGATGGAGGCCCGCATACGTCATAAATACGAACTGAAGAATACTTGCGGGTACGGAGTTAATTCGTTGGTCGACTATGACGATCCGGTCGATATCCTGATGCATCTGATGATTGGTTCGGAGGGAACGCTCGGTTTTATTTCGGAAGTGACCTTTGAGACAGTCCCTGACCTGAAACTGAAAGCTTCGGCTTTGCTTTACTTTCCCTCTATCCGCGAAGCTTGCCAATCTATTCTACCGCTTCGCGAGTGCAGTGTTTCGGCTGCAGAATTGATGGACCGCAATGCCCTCCGTGCTGTCGAGAACGAGCCGGGGATGCCTGAAACGCTCCGGACTTTGCCGGATGAGGCGGTCGCCCTCTTGATCGATACCTCTGCCAATGACAAACAGACGCTACAAAAGCAGTTTGCCGAGATTGAAGAGAAGCTTTCATCCGTACATACACTTTACCCGGTTTCTTTTACCACCGATCCGGAGTTGTATGCCACTTACTGGCGTGTCAGGAGCGGCCTGTTTACTTCGGCTGCGGCAGGACGTCCGCGGGGGACGGTGTCCATTATAGAAGATATTGCTTTCCGGGGAGATGTCTTGGGAGACGCCCTGACCGATGTACGCGAGGTGCTTGCCAGACACCATTATCCCGATGCTGTGATGTGGGGACATCTGTTAGATGGAAATGTTCATTTCACTATTTTCCCGGATGTCAACCGCTCGGAAGGGGTGGAGGGGTATGCCGCCTTTATGCAGGAACTGACCGACACGGTGCTTCGCCATGACGGTAGCCTGAAAGCCGAACACGGGACGGGGCGCAATATGGCTCCGTTTGTCCGCCAGGATGGGGAGACGATATCTACCTGTTGATGAAAGATATCAAGAAGCTGTTGGACCCGCAGAACCTGTTGAACCCTGGTGTGCTGATCAACGACGATCCGCAAGTGTTCATCAAGAACCTCAAGCGGATGCCGCTGGCAAACGATCTGATAGACCGTTGCATCGAATGTGGTTTCTGCGAAGTACAATGTCCGGCACGTAACCTGACGATCACGCCCCGTCAGCGTATCGTGATTTACCGTACCTTGTCGGCGATGGCGGAAAGGGGTGAGACAGATACTCCCCGTTATGCCGGACTAAAAAAGGCTTTTCAATACAAGGGGAATGAAACGTGCGCTACGGACGGTCTTTGTGGAACGGCTTGTCCGGTCGGCATCAATACCGGTTTGCTGATTAAGGAATTGCGATGGAAAGAGAACGGGAAGGCTGCGGAACGAATCGCCTCTTTTATTGCGAAAGACATGGATTCGGTCACGAATGTGTTGCGTCCTATGCTTTCCTTTGTGCATGGTGTTTCCAAAGTGATCGGTTATGGAACGATGGAGGAATTACGCGTGGCTTGTTCCGGATCAGTGGTCATCGTTTTCCGCTCTGGACGCGGTATACGCCGTCGGGGGCTCGCAAACTTGATTATACGACTGAAACACCGCTTCCGGGACAGCCCGAAATGGTCTATTTCCCTTCCTGCATTACCCGTACGATGGGGCCTTCTGCTGATTATGATGATAAAGCGGGAGTGACGGAAAAGACGATTTCCCTGCTTCATAAGGCCGGATTCGCCATCCGTTATCCGGAAAATATCCACCGTCTGTGTTGTGGTATGGCTTTCAGCAGCAAAGGTTTCCGCCGGCAGGCCAAAGAGAAGGAGGACGAACTGAACGAGGCCTTGCTGAAAATCAGTGACAACGGAGCTTTGCCGATTCTTTGCGATATGAGTCCTTGCCTACTCCATATGCGTGAGACGCTGGATAAGCGGTTGCACCTTTATGAACCGGTCGAATTTATTTATGACTTCATGCTGGACCGGTTGGAGTTCAGCCTCTGCCTATTACAGTTGCCGTCCATAGCACGTGCAGCACTACGAAAATGGGAGTGACAGCCAAGTTGCAGGCACTTGCCGGCATGTGTGCCGCCAAAGTCGTTTCGCCGATGGAGGTGACTTGTTGCGGATGGGCGGGTGACCGGGGTTTCTTCTATCCCGAACTGAACGCTTCCGCTCTGCGGATGTTGCCCACAAGCCTGGAAGAGGCCACCGAAGGTACAGTAACAGCCGGACCTGTGAAATCGGTCTGACGATGAACAGCGGCATCTCTTATAAGTCGATTGTTTATCTGGTGGACAAGGTTACCCGGAAGAAGGAAGAGCTTTAAAATAAAATCCCCCCGTACTCTTACAAGCGAGTCGGGGGATTTTCAGTTTGGCATTTTTATTATAGGGAGTTGTTTAGGTTATCATGCCCAGCCGTTCAACATTCCGTAGAAATACATGGGTTTCAGGAAATAAACTTTCAACAGCCATGCAGCCCAAAGTTCCTTCGATGTGTCAAGCATCGTGAACGGGAACGAGTTTTTCGCTTCTTTCTTATAGTCGAACTCGCACAGGAGTACATGCCCGTAGTCCGTTACGATCGGGCAGGCGGCATATCCGTCGTATTTCTCTGCCGGCTCTTTGCCTTCCATCAGCGAAATCAGGTTCTTGGCGGCGATAGGCACCTGCTTGCGGATGGCGGCGGATGTCTTGCTGGTCGGAATTCCGGCTACGTCTCCTAAGGAAACGATATTCGGATATGTCTTGTGTACCAGCGTTTCTTTGTCTACCATCACCCAGGCATCGGCGGCCAATTTTCCTTCCGTCCATCCCAGGCCGGCTTCCTTTACGAAATCGGGAGCAGACATCGGCGGCGTGAAATGCAGGAAGTCATAATCTTCTACAAACGGTGTGTAGACTTTCTGATCGCCCACTGTTTCGATTTTCTCGAAATGAACCTGCTTGGCAGCCGTGTCTACGCCTTTCACGCGTACATTCAAGTTGATAGGAATGTTGCGCTCCTTGTAGATTTCCAACAAGCGGGGAGTGAAAAACGGCACGTCATACAGTTCTTTGGATGCAGTGTAAAAATTCAGGTCCACTGTCTCGCGTGTACCCTGCTTGCGGTATAATGTTCTGTCAACAAGCAAATTTTCTTGGGAGCACCCCCGCATTTGTGCTTGGTATAAGTATCTGTGTAGATTCCACGTCCGCCTGTCTTGGAGAATTCCTGTATGGCTTTCCAAGTCTTTTGTGCACCTTCGAAGTCGTAGATGCTGTGGGCGTTTCCTTGTCCAAGTGTCGCTTGCGTGATACCTTCCACCTTTTCCCAGTTGATTTGGATTCCGGGAGTCAAGACCAGGAAGTCGTAGGCGATCTTTCCGTTATTTTTAGTTGTTACCTGATTCCATACGGGATCGACGGCGGCAACAGAATCTTTAATCCATTTGATATCGCTGGGCATGCAGTCCTCCTGCTTTCTCCAGACATCATCCGGTTGGTACACACCCGATGCGATCAGGGTGAAGCCCGGTTGATAAAACTGACGGTCACTGGGATCGATCAAAGTGATATCCGGCTTGTCCAGCCAGCTCTTTAAACGGGCAGCCATACTGATACCGGCAGCACCTCCGCCGATAATTACAATTTTACCTTTGGCTTTGCTTGAAAATGCTTTTGCCTTTGTGTACTTGCAGCGGTCAGCAACCCGGCCATTGCCATCAGTTTGAAAAAGTGGCGGCGGTCGATACCTTTCTTCTCAAACGCCTTTAATTGATCTTCCAGTTCGTGTTTCATCATGTCTAAAAAATTAGATTTTAGTCACAAAGAAAAGATAATCCGCAGGGGCATACAAAGAAAGGACTACTACATAGCTTGCGCAAGTGTTTTGAGTGGAAAGAAATACTACAACATTACTTCTCATGTTCTTTTATGTTGTGTATAATTAGTTGGTATATAATTACATATAAGATGTGGGTTTCTGAGAAAATATTTTCAGAAGCCCATTAGGAAATCGACAAGATTCGTATTTGCAAAATGATAGAATTGAAATAAAAAATGCAGAATGTGTTTGTTCGTATGTCCATAAAATAAGCGCAAACGCCGTCATAGAACTTCCTAGCTGCGATATACTTTGACTTAACCATAAAGCTATATATTTTTTGAAATTTTCCATTGAATTTTCTCCAATCTAATCTTTATTTTTTGCGGATTAAATTGTACAAAATCCAATGTCCGGCGAAAATTACCTCTGTACAAATATCGCCTTATCATCAGATTTTGTACAGAGTTGATTGCTCAAATCAATAATTCCATGACATAACATTTTTTTCCACCTCCTTCATGCCATTCAAATACCTTTCCAAGATTTACAAAAAGAAAAAACCTTAAAAATCCACGATCAACGCAGTTTTCAAGGCTTTCTATAACAGGGGATGAGAGAATCGAACTCCCGCTAAGAGTTTTGGAGACTCCTGTCATACCATTTGACCAATCCCCTATAAATACAACACATTATTTATATCATATTGCACGCCGTTTGTCAATTCAAATCGACTGCATCTTAAAAATAAAGTGACTATACAGTCACTTATCTAAAAGGCATTGCACCTTCAAAACTGCATACATGATTCCCTTGGAAATCTGGCTGCCAGAAGTCTTTTCCTCTCTCTTCCTCTCCTGGCTCTTGGTCAAGCCCTCGACCGATTAGTAGCAGTCAGCTCCATACGTTACCGCACTTCCACCTCTGCCCTATCTACCTCGTCGTCTTCAAGGGGTCTTACTTCTTATGAATGGGATATCTCATCTTGAGGGGGGCTTCACGCTTAGATGCCTTCAGCGTTTATCCCTTCCCGGCTTGGCTACTCTGCCATGCTCTTGGTAGAACAACAGATACACCAGCGGCCAGTCCATCCCGGTCCTCTCGTACTAAGGACAGCTCCTCTCAAATATCCTACGCCCACGCCGGATAGGGACCGAACTGTCTCACGACGTTCTGAACCCAGCTCGCGTACCGCTTTAATGGGCGAACAGCCCAACCCTTGGGACCTACTACAGCCCCAGGATGCGATGAGCCGACATCGAGGTGCCAAACCACTCCGTCGATGTGAACTCTTGGGAGTGATAAGCCTGTTATCCCCAGGGTAGCTTTTATCCGTTGAGCGATGGCATTCCCACTTAATACCACCGGATCACTAAGTCCTACTTTCGTACCTGCTCCACCCGTCGGTGTCGCAGTCAAGCTCCCTTCTGCCTTTACACTCTTCGAATGGTTTCCGTCCATTCTGAGGGAACCTTTGAGCGCCTCCGATACCCTTTCGGAGCGACCGCCCCAGTCAAACTCCCCACCTGACATTGTCCCCCAGCCGGTTCACGGCTGCTGGTTAGAAACCCAATACCGCAAGGGTGGTATCCCAACGGCGACTCTATGAAAACTGGCGTCCTCACTTCTTCGTCTCCCACCTATCCTGTACATGCAATACCGAATCCCAGTATCAAGCTGGAGTAAAGCTCCATGGGGTCTTTCCGTCCTGGCGCAGGTAACCAGCATCTTCACTGGTACTTCAATTTCACCGGATGCATTGTCGAGACAGCGCTCAAATCATTACGCCTTTCGTGCGGGTCGGAACTTACCCGACAAGGAATTTCGCTACCTTAGGACCGTTATAGTTACGGCCGCCGTTTACTGGGGCTTCAATTCAGAGCTTCGTTTCCTGACTCCTCCTCTTAACCTTCCAGCACCGGGCAGGCGTCAGCCCATATACCTCACCTTTCGGTTTTGCATAGACCTGTGTTTTTGCTAAACAGTTGCTTGAGCCTATTCTCTGCGGCCACATCTTCTGTGGCACCCCTTCTCCCGAAGTTACGGGGTCATTTTGCCGAGTTCCTTGACAATGCTTCTTCCGTCGGCCTTAGGATTCTCTCCTCATCCACCTGTGTCGGTTTCCGGTACGGGTACTGTACAAACAATAGCGGCTTTTCTTGACACATGGCTTACGCTCTTCGCTACTAACTTTCGCTCCGCATCGCGTCTTCCCATTGCCACGCGGATTTGCCTACGTGACTGGTACCTCGCTTGCACCGGGCTTTCCATTCCCGCTCGCACTCACACATGTGTCCCCACAGTTCTGTTATACAGCAGTGCAGGAATCTCCACCTGCTGTCCATCGACTACGACTTCGTCCTCGCCTTAGGCCCCGACTTACCCAGAGCAGATCAGCTTTACTCTGGAAACCTTGGATATTCGGCCATAAGGATTCTCACCTTATTCTCGCTACTCATTCCGGCATTCTCTCTTCCATGCAGTCCACAGCTCCTTTCGGTACTGCTTCGCCCCGCATGCAATGCTCCTCTACCAATCTTTCGATTCCTCAGCTTCGGTGTCGTGTTTTAGCCCCGGACATTTTCGGCGCAGGACCTCTCGACTAGTGAGCTATTACGCACTCTTTGAATGTATGGCTGCTTCTAAGCCAACATCCTAGTTGTCTTCGAAATCCCACATCCTTTTCCACTTAACACGCACTTTGGGACCTTAGCTGGAGGTCTGGGCTCTTTCCCTTTTGACTGCCCAACTTATCTCGTGCAGTCTGACTCCCGATCATCAATTACACGGCATTCGGAGTTTGATATTCTTCGGTAAGCTTTGACGCCCCCTAGGAAATTCAGTGCTCTACCTCCGTAAATCTTGATCGAGGCTAGCCCTAAAGCTATTTCGAGGAGAACCAGCTATCTCCGGGTTCGATTGGAATTTCTCCCCTATCCACACCTCATCCCCACCCTTTTCAACGGATGTGGGTTCGGCCTCCATTGCCTTTTACGGCAACTTCAGCCTGGACATGGATAGATCACCCGGTTTCGGGTCTACTCTTACTGACTTTGGCCTATTAAGACTTGGTTCCCTACGGCTCCAGACCTTAAAGTCTTAACCTTGCCAGTAAGCGTAACTCGCCGGACCGTTCTACAAAAAGTACGCGGTTCACCACATATGGGTGTTCCACAGCTTGTAAACACAGGGTTTCAGGTTCTCTTTCACTCCCCTCCCGGGGTTCTTTTCACCTTTCCTTCACAGTACTATCCGCTATCGGTCACTAAGTAGTATTTAGCCTTAGGGGGTGGTCCCCCTGATTTCCCGCAAGGTTCCACGTGTCTCGCGGTACTCTGGATCCTGCTCAGTCTCCTTAGTTTTCGTGTACGGGGCTTTCACCCTCTCTGGCCGGCTTTCCCAAAACCGTTCTTCTAACCTTAGAGAATCTTAAATGCAGTCCATAACCCCAGTGTGCACGCACACTGGTTTAGGCTCCTCCATTTCGCTCGCCGCTACTTTGGGAATCGAGTTTTCTTTCTTTTCCTCCGGGTACTTAGATGTTTCAGTTCCCCGGGTTCCCTTCCATGCACTATGGATTCATGCATGGATGACAGAGGTCTGCTCTGCCGGGTTTCCCCATTCGGACATCCGCGGATCAAGGGATATTTGCTCCTCCCCGCGGCTTTTCGCAGCTTATCACGTCCTTCTTCGGCTCTTAGTGCCAAGCATCCGCCCTGCGCTCTTTTTGCTTGACCATCTGCTGTTATAGCGTTAACAGCTTGGCCTTCTTTCCTCTTCTGATGATCACTTATCATCGATGTCTTCCTATTCGTTCGTGGTTATCCTTTCGGATAACTACGGCGTTTTTCAAGGATTTATTTCTCATGTATGCAATTTTCAAGGTACAATCCTGACTGATGTTTTATCAGCCATGAAAACAGACAATCTCTTCTCTGCTTTCATCACTGGTAAAACCAGTTACTCGAACAGCACTTCCCTGCTGATGTAGGTTGCATGGTCCCGACCATGCCGTTTTATCTCAACAGCTTTTCACTGTTATTTTTTTAGTCTGGCAGCCACCTACTCTCCCACACCGTCTCCAGTGCAGTACCTCGGCCGTCTGGGTCTTAACCGTCGTGTTCGGGATGGGTACGGGTGTCTCCCCCAAACGCATCGCCGCCAGAAGCTTTTCGGTATTCCTCTTCCCTCAATACCTCAACAGTAAAACACATTTCTTCCTCTACTTCTTCTTCCCTAGAAGGAGGTGATCCAGCCGCACCTTCCGATACGGCTACCTTGTTACGACTTCACCCCAGTTATCAGTCCCACCTTCGGCAG
>ENA-OQCK01000646-OQCK01000646.1-human-gut-metagenome-genome-assembly--contig:-NODE-646-length-16942-cov-9.673327_pt1 | contig 16942 bp, 17 predicted proteins | sample MGYA00242498_ERZ504578 | MGnify/ENA primary metagenome ERZ504578 (study PRJEB26092, sample SAMD00036229) | human gut metagenome | host: Homo sapiens | study: EMG produced TPA metagenomics assembly of...
AAACGGTGTTACGATAGGGCTATAAGGAGGTAAGAATGCCCATTCACGACTACTTACAACCCTATTTGCGACTGCTTATAATGCCCAATGGCACTACTGGCGTTGCTTAACGCGACCGTATGTGTAGCTTTTGTCGCCTAATGTGTATCGAAAACGGTCTTTTTCATTGGAAAAGCACTGTTTATTGTTATCTCCCCTCCTTTATCTTGTGATTCCTGTGGAAATGAGATGTTATGGAAAAGCTCTAATACTACTCAAAAAGACAGAAAAGCCTCTTCGTGGATGACTTTATGGAAATGAGAATTTTGCTTGATCAACAGCTGGAAAAAGCGTTAGAAGTGAATAACTAATCACTTCTAAAGCCGTTAGTTATTCACTGGGTATACTCGTTAGTTATTCACTCGACAAGCCGCAAGTTATTCACTTCAGAAGGCAAAAGTAGGAGATTTTACCTTTCATCCCCCGGATACTTCCGTTGGTCACAATAATTTGATTGGATATTCCTGCTGATGTAATTTTGATATAAAAACGACATGAGCAGGAATCTTTTTATAATAGTTCTATTGATAATTACCCCTTTTTGTGGTTGGGGACAGGTCGATACGATAGCGGACCAGAAGTTACAGGAGGTGGTGATAATGGCTAAGCTCCCTACGGTAGAGATGAAACCGGGGAAGATGACTTATAGGCTGGATGCCTCTATCACCCAAAGCCAAGGGAATGTCTACGACGTGTTGACCAGTTTGCCGGGAGTCGTGATACAAAATGATGGCACTATTTTCTTGAATGGTCAAAACGGTGCGAATATCTTGATGGATGGTAAGCCTACCTATTTATCGGGGCAAGATCTTGTCAACCTCTTAAAATCGACTCCTGCCTCCATTACGGATAAAATCGATTTGATTACGCAGCCATCGGCACGTTACGACGCTAGCGGAAACTCCGGTATTATCGATATACGTACGAAGAAGATATTGCGAAGAGGAATGAACCTTTCGGTAAACGGTAGTTATGACCAAGGTAAATATGGAGAGGGTTTCGCTTCTACTACCCTGAATCTGCGAACGAATAAGTTCAACTTCTATCTCTCTTATTCCTATTCCCGGAAGAATGATTACGATGATCTGTATGTGGAGAGAAACTATCTGGAAGGTTGGCGGCCGGAAGGGGAGACCGGGCAGATGACGCAATCTTCCTATCGAACTTGGAAGAATACATCAAACTATTATCGTTTCGGGATCGATTATCAAATGTCGGATAAGACTACGATCGGGTTTTCGACGGATGGTAATCTGGCGGGTAACAAGGTTGAGGGAGATATGAACTCATCCATTCCTAAGCGATCTCCGCAAACCGGAGGTTCGCTTCGCACCTTGAACGATCAGAATCGTTCACAGGATAATTTTACGGCTGTTTTAAGTTTAACTCATACCTTTAACTCTGATGGTGGGGTCTTGGATGCCTCTATGGATTACTTGCGTTATCGATACGAGGAAGACCAATATTTGAATAGCCAAGATACCTTGTTTGGGGATATGGATGGAGGAATCCATTTATACTCCGGACAAGCGAATCTGGTGTGGCCTTTCTCGAAATCCTTCACGTTCCATGCGGGGGCCAAGACCTCTTTCGTCTCTATTGATAATAACGCTGATTATAATCGGCTACAAGGTGATTCTTGGCAACCGGACCATGACTTGAGTTGTGATTTTCAGTATGACGAGAATATAAATGCGGCTATGTACAGCTTGACGCCAAATTCTCTTCGGTAAGTCTGGAGGCAGGTCTTCGTCTGGAGAATACCCGCATAGAGGGCGAACAATCGGGTAACGCTTATCAAAGAGACTCCTCGTTTACCAATCATTATACGCACTTGTTTCCTACGCTTTCTGTTCAGTATGCCTTGAGGAATGGGAATAGTCTGTCGCTTACTTATGGCAAACGGATTGTCCGTCCGAATTACCGGGACCTGAATCCGTTTGTATATATCCACGATGAGTATACGTATGATAAAGGTAACACCTTATTACGTCCGGAATTATCCGATAATCTGGAACTGGCCTATATACATGGCGATTTATTCCGGGTGGGGCTTGCTTTCAATTATACGAAGGATGTAATTATCAAGAGCTATTTGGATCAAGGGAACTATGTTGTTTATGTCTCACCGGAAAATCTCTCTTCCCGCGTCAGCGTAGGTCCTCGGCTCAGTACCTCCCAGTTACCGCTAACCTCGTTTTGGGACGTGAACGTCAGCGCATCCTTGATCTATAACCGGTATCGTTTACCGGAGAATTATCAAGTAAAGGTGAATAAGAGATGGACACCGAATATCGGGATCTCGAATCAGTTTAGCTTTGCCCGTACTTGGAGCGCTGAGCTTATGGGTTTCTATAATGGGAAAATGGCGGCGGGACAAGCTACGATCTATCCGTTATGGCAAATAAATGCCGGTATCCAGAAGAAGATATGGAAAGGCCGAGGAACGATCCAGTTATTCGCACGGGATATTTTCCATTCGAATGTATCGAGAATGAGCGTGATGACCCCTACCCAGCACGCTTTTATAAAAGAGCGGATGAACCGGACGGTAGTAGGTATTTCTTTGACCTATCGTATAAATCGTGGTTTGGAGGTGAAAGAATCTCGCCGGAAGCATAGCATAGATGAAAGTAAAAGAATAAATTTGTGAAACCTCTAGACAAATGGTTTATGAAAAAGATATATAAGTGGATATATGCCTTGATTTTTGCGGTCTCTTTGTATTCTTGTATCCGCTGGGTAACGGATTATACGAAAGAGGGGCACTACTGGACACAGTCCTTGGGGAATAGTATCCTAGAGATCGTGATCCTTGCATTTGTCTCTTATTTGTTTTTTATTTATTTCAGACGCCAGATCGAGAAGAGCCGAAGAGCGAAAGAACCGAATGGGTGGAAATTTGTTTGGAGATCGTATGGAATGCCTTTCTTATTTATTCTATTGGGTGTGAATGCTACGTTGGCAATTACCCGTATATTTACCGGTGATACTTTCCATATGGACGATATAATAATCGCGAACGTGATAGGGAGCTTGTTTGCGTTTATGGTCTATAATGTTCAGCGAGCTCAAGTATTGGATAAAGATTACGCCGAGCAGCGTATCCAACTGGAAAAGATCAAGAATGATCAATTACAGACGGAATTGAAGTTCTTGAAATCCCAATATCATCCTCACTTCTTGTTTAATGCGCTCAATACCGTTTATTTCCAGATTGATGAGAGTAACAAGGCGCCTCGTCGCACGTTAGAGATGATATCCGAACTCTTGCGTTACCAACTGTATGGCGGTAATCAGAAGGTCAGTATCCTGCAAGAAATTGATTATTTGAGAACTTATATAGCTTTGCGTAAGCTTCGTATGAGTGAACGCCTGCGGTTGCGTGTAGAGTTTCCGCCCGAATTGAATGAACTGAATATTTATCCGTTACTCTTCCTCCCGTTGGTAGAGAACGCTTTTAAATACGTAGGTGGCGATTATCAATTGGATATTATCATGAAATGGGAAAATAACCGGATCAGTTTGTTTATACGAAACTCCATCCCCGAGCTTTCAGCGGAGGACGAAGCGTTGCGTAAATCGGTGGATGAACGGCAACGTAAAGGCATCGGTCTGGTAAATTTATGCCGCCGATTATCTTTATTGTATCCCAATAAGCACCGTTTGGAAACCCGGAAAGAAGAGACTGAGTTCGTAGCGGAATTAATGATTGAAATAGAAGATATATGACAATAACCTGCGTGATAACAGATGATGAGCCGATGGCCCGTAAAGGATTGCAATCGTATGTGGAGCGAGTGGATTTTCTCTCCTTGACCGGTGTATGTGAGGACGCTATCCAATTAAATACTCTGTTGAAAACTCAGCAGCCGGATTTACTTTTGTTAGATATCGAGATGCCTTATCTTTCCGGTTTGGATTTATTGGCGACCTTAAACCAACCTCCCAAAGTGATCGTTACTTCCGCTTATGAGCAATATGCCTTGAAAGGGTATGAGCTGGATGTCGTGGATTATTTGCTGAAGCCTATTTCCTTTGAGCGTTTCTTAAAAGGCGTGAATAAGGTGCACGACCTGTTGGCTCGGGAGAATACGCCGGATGCGGATGCCTCGTTCTTCGTGAAAAGCGAGAAGCAAATGCGTAAGATCTACCTAAGAGATATCTTATTTGTAGAGGCGTTGGAAAATTATGTTAGTATCTATACTACTTCCGGTAGAGTATTGACCCATTCAACCTTGAAGCGGATCGGGGAATCCCTACCCGATGATCAATTTCTCCAAACGCATAAATCGTATATAATTAATGCGGATCGTGTCGATCTGGTAGAAGGGAATAGATTACGTATCGAATCCTATCAAATCCCGATCGCCCGTAATCTCAGAGATGTTGTATTTAAGCGTATCCTTAAGAATACGTTGTAATTATATGACTGTAGCTAGGTCATAGAGACGCGGCACATGCCGCGTCTCTACAACTGGGGTATTTTGTTATTTGAATAACATTGGGGCGAATTTTGTGAGGTAGATGCGCCAGTTTTTCCAGATATGGCCGCCGTCGCTCTCGTAGTATTCGTATTTGTAGCCGCTATCGTCTAGTTTCTTGCGATAGTCTACGTTGTTCTTGTATAAGAAGTCGGTTTTACCGATAGCGATCCAGTATAATTTCGGGTGCTTGCCGAATTGTACTTTCAGCTTCTCATCCATATTCTGGTAGATGGGAGATTCGGAGCCTTCGCGGGGGAGGATAGCGGCAGAGAATAATCCCACGTAATCGAACATATCCGGATATTGCTTAGATATATGCAAAGAATGGAAACCACCCATGGAAAGTCCGGCTATCGCACGGCTGGATTTCTTCTTTTCTACACGGTAATTGCTCTCGATAAACTTAATGACATCCGGGAAGCTGCTTTCCATGCTACCCTCCATGGTTTTAGGTAGTTGCATATTCGGCTTAACTAAACCTAGGCTGGATTCTCCCGGAGCGGCCTCTTGATCCGCGTTTCCGTTTGTCATAACCACGATCATCGGTTTTGCCTTACCTTGGGCGATCAAATTGTCTAAGATCTGGGCCGTACGTCCTAAGGCGATCCAAGCTTCCTCGTCGCCACCCATGCCATGTAAGAGGTAGAATACCGGATATTTTTTGCCACTTGTCTCATAGCCAGCCGGCGTATAAACGGTAATACGGCGGGTCTTTCCCAATGTCGGGCTCTCATACCAACGGCGAGCGACCGTTCCGTGAGGAACATCATTAACGCTGTATAAATCGCCCTGTCCACCCTTGATGATAAAGATATTCGTAACGGATGCCACGTCACGGTTCAGATAGACATTATTAGGATCTGTAGTCTTTAATCCATCGACAATAAAGGAATAGCTATATAATTCGGAGGGAAGAGGTTCCGGTGTGGTATATTCCCAAACGCCTTCTTTACCTTCCTTTAAATCAACGGTACCGGGTACATCCACTAAACCGAACTGAGTCTCCATCTTCTGTGTGGGAAGGAAATCTCCTGTTACCTGCACCTTGATCGCTTTGGGTGCCATGAACCGGAAGGTTACGGTGTTATCCGGATGAATCTCCGGAGAGATGATGTTCTGACTACCCCAAAGGGCTTGTTGGGCGAACGTGATCACGCTGATCAGCATGAATACGGCCAAGATTGATAATCTTTTCATAATGATAAATTTATTAATGGTATTACTGAGGTCTAAAGATTTTTACAAATGTAATGAATAATCTGTTACATGAGCAATAAATAGGCTCGATAATGTGTGTCTTTCGTGACGGGGCATAATGAGAGGTAGCCTTCTTGAATCCTTCCATTCGCAAGGCGAAGTGGATAAGTCTCAGACATGAGGCGGTGTTTCTCGAGAGCTTCTCCGGCTTCCTTCTCGTAAGAAACCCGGTAATCGCCAACAGCCCTAGGCGCTACATAATGCTGGAATAGACGTAAAGCGACCATTCCCATCGTGTACCGCATATTGATCTCAATGCAGGGATGAATAGCGAAAGATCCATCCTTTTGTCTATAGACCAGCATATCCACACCTATACAGCCCGCGTAAGTAGATCCGTACACTTCTTGTAATACAGAGCGTACCGCCTCTTGGATGCGGGAATAGGTTTCTTCGCCCGTGAATCGGGCGATGCGAGAGAGCATGGTGGATTGTTCCTCTAGGATGTTGCCTGTATAGGAGCCTCGCTCCTCGGTATTGAAAACGGATAATCCCTCGTAACGGACAGTACCTTGCCCGTCGAATAAAATTCCATGGCGAAATCCTGTACTTTGTCTAATCCGCTTTCGATGCTGATCATTCCTTGTTTGTTGAATGCGCCCTCTATCCAGTTTTTCGTTTTTGTATCCGGTTTTCGTTTCTCTACCATAGCAATCCCCGTCCGGAAGAGGAATAGGGTGTTTTTAATACGAAGGGAGCGTTGCATAAGATCATGTATCTCTCCACCTCCCGGATTTTCGTGCAGAAACGAGGCGCAACCGGAATAGGGAGATCGGGTAGGAGGGCCTGTATCTTTTCCAGACATTCCGCCGCTGTTTGCCTACCGGTAAGGCGAAAATAATCCTCTTTCCAAGTCGGGACGGATAGCCGGACTTTTGCCTTGTCCCTCAACTGCTCGAATAAATGAAGACTATGCGGGGAAAGTCCCCACGGGGCTGCGTCCATAGGAGAGAGGTAGGGAGCGTTTTTCACCAGCATCGCTTTTGTTACAGGTATAGGAGCCGGGTGTAGGTCTTTGGGTAAATGGGCGAAAAACGGAGGGGTTGCCTTACTATCTTCCAGATAGACAAAATCATCCTCTTCCGCATACCAAACCGGCAGCAGCGCCAAGTCTTTTTGCATTTTACGGACATTTGTCGGTGCCGTGTAGTTCTGTGTCCCTAAAAGTACGGCCGTCTCGTGGCCGGGATTGAAATAATGTATCCGTGACATAAAAGCGTAAAAACAACAAAGCCGTCTTTTTAAAGGACGGCTTTGCTCGGGTTTATGAGATTGTTATTCCAGATTCTCGTCGATGGCATCGATCTTCTTGACTGTTAAAGCCATATCCTCTTTCAGTTTTTCGATCTTGCGTTCCATTTCTTTCAGTAAACCGCCGCCGCCCTTGGAGGAAATGCTTAGGAAGCCGATGTTGTTCTCGTAAGTCTGAAGCTCGTTCTTCATGCGCTCGTACATACGCATCAACTTATCACGCTCGCTGAACAAACGGCCTTTACCTCTTTCGCCGCTGGTCATCTCGTTTAGGTTGTTGCGGAACGACTGCATCTTGCGATCGTTCTGGTCTACCTTCAAGCGATCGAATTGTTGGTCAACCGCCTCGTGATATTCCTTGTAGATCTTATCTTTCTCCTTGAACGGTACGAAACCGATCGTGTTCCATTCCGCCATATAAGACTTCAAGGTCGTGATAGCCTCATCATGTCCAAGGCTCTCGTCCATGCCCTTAATCTTAGCGATCAACTCTTTCTTAGCGGCCAAGTTGGTCTGCTCTATGCTCTTTTGGGAAACAACGTTCTTATTCTTTTGCTCGAAGAAATAATCACAAGCCGAGATAAAACGTTTCCAGACAGCGTCGGAATGCTTACGGGCTACCGGTCCGATCGTCTTCCATTCTTTCTGCAAAGCGATCATCTTATCCGTCGTATCCTTCCAGTCCGTACTATCCTTCAAAGCCTCGGCTTTCTCGCATAACGCACGTTTAGCGTCGAGGTTTTTCTCCATATCGCTCTTGATCGCCTTGTAGAACTCGCTCTTCTTCTCGAAGTAGACATCGCAAGCGGCACGGAAACGTTCGAATATCTTTACGTTATATTTTTTCGGAGCGAAACCAATCGTCTTCCATTTCTCTTGCAAGCCGATTACCTCCTTATTCTTTTCTTCCCAATCCTTAAACGATTTCAACGCGCTGAAATCAATCGCCTCGATTTGTTCGCAAATCACGGTCTTCGCATCCAGATTCTCCTGCTCTTTCGCTTTCAGTTTCTCGAAGTGCTCTTGGTGACGCTTATTGATCACGGTTGAGGCAGCTTTGAAGCGAGCCCATAAGTCCTCACGTAATTCTTTCGCTACCGGCCCGATCTCACGCCATTGCTGGTGCAGCTTCTGAAGCTGGTGGAAAGCGGAGATAACATCCGGCTCGTTACCTAGTTTCTCTACGGTTTCGCACAAGGCGGTCTTCAATTCCAGATTCTTCTTGAAGTCGTAATCACGGAACTGATTGTTTATCTTGATAATATCATAGAATTTCTCGGTGTAGATCTGATAGTTCTTCCAAAGCTCGTTCACGTGCTCTTGGGGAACGGCCTTCACCTCTTTCCATCTTTGTTGGATGTCCTTGAAAGAGTTGTATAATTTATTGAAATCATCTTGGCTTTCGCAAAGCTCTTTCAACTGGTCGATCAACTGCAATTTCAAAGCGTAGTTAGCGGCCTTTACACGCTCTTCCTCGGCGAGGATAGCGGCTCTTTTCTCTTTATAAGAAGTGAGCAAATCCTTAATCTTGTTCTCGGTTTCGTCAGCGGGAGCTGTAAAATCCTTTTCTTCGCCACCATCAGCGATGAATTCCTTCTTGAGCTCTTCCACCTCGTTACGACGGATCTTGTAGTAAGCCTGTTTCAAGGCCTCTACTTCTCCACGGGAAGTCTCTACGGAAGTCTCAACAAGTTCGGTTAACTTAGCGAGAATTTCTTCTTTGGTTAATTTACCTGCGGCAATAGCAGCGTCCGCCTCCGCTGTATCGTTGGCTTCAACGTCTGCGGTAGCATCGATTTCCGGCATCTCAACCGGTTTTTTAGTTTCTTCCAATTTCCCGGCTTCTTCCGGCAAATTAGTCTCAAGAGTGTCCTTCATATACAATCGCTTTTAAGAAAAGGATAAATACATTCCTATATCAAGTCACAAATTAAACTAAATATTTTTGGATTACAGCATTTCGGGGAAATTATTTATCTAAAAAGTCATTTTGGATACTAATAGATGTTAAGGTTGGCCGATTTCTCCTGACTCCGGTTGTAGAGACGGGGCATGCCCCGTCTCCCACCATCTACTCATACTATTTAATCTTATTTATCCCAAGAAGGAAATCAACACGCCGGCAGCTACCGCCGAGCCGATCACCCCCGAGATATTACTAGCCATGCAATATTGCAAGACATGGTTCTTCGGATCATATTGCAACGCGATCTCATTCGCCACACGAGAGGCCATGGGTACAGCACTTAAACCCGTGGCTCCGATAAGCGGATTGATTTTCTTCTTGGTGAACAAATTGAAAATCTTAACGAAGAAGATACCTCCGGCGATAGACAAGGCGAATGCCAAGAAACCGCCGATTACGATACCGATTGTTGTCAGGTTCAAGAACGCCTCTGATGTCATGGTAGCTCCGACAGATAATCCAAGGAAGATCGTTGCAGCGTTCATGATGCTGTTGGAAGCGGCATCGAACAGACGGAACGTATTGGTTCCGATCTCTTTTACAAGATTACCGAACATCAACATACCGATCAAAGGAACGGAGCTGGGAACAAACAAGCGACTACGGTAGTTACCACGATCGGAAGATAATCTTCAATACACGCAAATTTTTGATCTCCATGTTAGAAGGGTATTTCTTCTCTTGTTCCTTCATGTTGATCCGTAATTCTTTCTTAGAACACAGTAGCTTAACGACCAACGGGATGATAACCGGTACCAAAGCCATGTAAGAATAAGCGGCGATAGCGATCGGGCCTAGCAAATGCGGAGCCAATTTAATGGTCGTGAAGATAGCCGTCGGGCCATCGGCGCCACCGATAATACCTAAAGACGCTGCCTCTTTCGGTGTGAATCCCATCAAGATCGCTACCAAAAGCACCGTGAAGATTCCCAATTGGGCCGCGGCGCCGAAAATGGATAGGCGAAGGTTGCGGAGCATCGGGCCGAAGTCGGTCAACGCACCGACACCCATGAAGATAATCGGCGGCAAGAAGCCCGTCTTGATCAACATATAATAGATGAAGTTCATCAAGCCAAGCTCGTGTGCGATATCATGCAGCGGCATTTCCCAGATGTTTCTCATCACGCCGTGTACATTAATCAACCCATTCTCATCCGCTTGAATCACTCCCATATCGCCTCCGGGGAAATTGGCGAGCAATACGCCGAACGCGATAGGCACGAGCAATAGCGGCTCGTATTGTTTCTTGATACCGAGGTAGAGCAATACGAACGCTATGGCATACATGATCAAGAACTGCGGTTCAGCAATGATATTGCTGAACGCAGTCATCTCATATAAGTTTTGAAATATCTCGTTCATTATTGAATCGTCATTAATACATCATCCTCAGATACGGCATCACCGGAAGACAGGCAGATCGCCGTGATCGTTCCCCCGAACTCGGCACGTACGGCATTGTATGTTTTCATGGCCTCCACGTAGCAAAGGACATCACCTTCTTTCACTACGTCGCCTACCTTCACCGGTGTATCGGAAGCGTTCTTTATAAGGAAGAATTTACCTTCCAGCGGAGAAAGCACCTCTTTTCCAGCGCCTGCGGGAGCATTTGTTGTCTCCGGGGCTGTCGGGGCGGGAGCCGCTGTCGGTTTAACTTCCGGAGTCGCGCTGTTGGTATCACCAAAAGCGACGGTCACACGGTAAGCTTGCCCGTTTACATCTACGGTCATGACTTGCGGAGTAGTCGGCATCGTTAATGCAGCGGCAGGTGCCGGAGCCGGTGCGGCTGGAGTGGCGGGTACCGTCGGTTTACCGGCGTTCGCTTTCTCTGCCTTACGTTTTGCCACGTCTGCCTTAAACTCAACCTTGGCCTTTCCGGAGCGATATGCCTCGTATTGAGCGGGGTGCATGGCGTATTCGAAGAGCTCTTCCTCGTCCTCGCCGACTTCCCATTGCTTCTCGTTCATCAACTTCGATACTTATCCAATGCGTCCGGATAATTGTCTTGAGGATTGCCCTCGAAGAACTGGCGGCCTTCGGCCTTCGCCTTCTCGACGATCTCGGGAGCCAACGGGCCCGGAAGACGTCCGGCCTTTCCGAGGATCATATCCCAGATATCGTCGGCGATCATGCTCCAGCGGGCTTTCCCCTTCTCCATCTGCATGACGTTCATCAAAGCTAGGTTCTTCACGTATTGGCTGAATGGAGTTACCAATGGAGGATAACCGACACGTGGCCATACGTAAGCTACCTCGTCGAACAACTTGATCAATAACTGGTCTTGAGACATCAGCGGTTTGTTGTTCTTTATATTGCTCTTGTTGATCGTCTCTAGGTTCTTCTCAAGGTCCGCCATCAAGCTACCCATCATACCGCCCGGAAGTCCCGGTCCGATCAGCAAGGAATTCATCAACCGGTTCTTCGGGCTGATATACAATCCCAAGAAATCATCCATGAATTCTTGAACCAAGGCACGAACTTTCATATAAGCCTCCATATTGATCTCGGGCACCTTATAACCGGCGTCCTTCAACATCGCCTGTACGGTCAGCAAGTCCGCATGTCCTGTACCCCAAGAAAGCGGCTCCATACCTACGTCGATATAGTCGCAACCTGCGTTACAAACCTCCATGATGGAGCTACGTTAAAGCCGGGACCGGCATGGCTATGATATTGGATCGGGATCTCCGGATATTTTTCCTTGATATTGGCTACGATACGGCCTAATGTGTACGGACGTCCGATACCGGCCATATCCTTGATACAAATCTCATCCGCTCCGAGCTCGATCAACTCGAATGCCATCTTGGTATAATACTCAACCGTATGTACCGGAGAATGCGTGATACACAAGGAGCATTGTGAGATCATACCGGCCTCTTTCGCGTATTTAATAGATGGGGCGATATTCCGTACGTCGTTCAAACCGCAGAACGTGCGGGCGATATCCGTTCCCTGCGCTTTCTTTACCTTATAAAATAGCTGACGTACATCGTCGGGTACCGGGCTCATGCGAAGGCCGTTCAACGCGCGGTCCAACATATGCGTCTGGATACCTGCCGCATGGAAAGGTTTTGTCCATTCACGGACCGCTTTATTAGGATTCTCTCCGAATAATAAGTTGACTTGTTCAAATCCTCCGCCATTCGTTTCCACCCGGGCGAAACAGCCCATCTCGATAATTGCCGGAGCGACTCTGGTTAGTTGGTCTACGGTCGGGACATACTTCCGGCAGATTGCCACATGTCTCTGAAGACCAAACTGAATTTGATTTCTCTTTTCATGATATTAATATGTATTATTTATACTTCTCAATTTTGATAACTTTCCCCTGTCCACGGGTCACGGCGCTGATTGCCGATACGATGGCGCTGTCTCCTGTCCGGAAAGACTGCCGATTGCGGTGGTTTGCGTTGGAGTGGCCGTTTGTACCCGAACGGCTGCCGCTACTGGTTTCTTCGCTATGATCTCTTCCGGTGCGTATTTATTCACCAAGACGATAAGTCCTTTTCCCAGATTGATAACGATCAAAAGGATAGCAAATACGGTGGTCATTCCAACTACCATTAACAAAAGTCCTGTCTCTATATTCTCCATATTCTATATTTGTGGCTAGCTTAAAAGGTTTCTACAAAGGATTGAGCAACTTTCAGCCAAATTAAAAACAATCGCAAAATTATAAAATACTGGAAAACGATCTGTTACATTTTAATTAAAAAAATGAAAATAAATAAGCGAAACGGCCTTTTCGGTGAATGATTGTCAGCTTGAAAAAACACGTACGTGTTTTTCCGATGCTTGTACGGCTGAAAATTCAAATATATTACCGTAACTTTGCGGTGGAACTCTAATAATGTAGAACTATAATAATTAAGGAATAAGACCATGGGAAATTTCTTTACATCTTTATTCTCTTCTTCCAAACCGGCCGAAGCGACGGAGGATAAGGCGAAGAACGAGCAGAAGAACTTTGATATCTTGAAATACGACGGCGTACGTGCAGAAGATGGGAAAACTTGACTTATGCGATCAAATGCTTTACGGAGGCACTGAATATACAGGAGGATTTTGAGACGATGAGCTATCTCGTTTCCGCTTATACGATGGCGAACGATCTAGGGAAAGCCGAGGACGTGTTGAACCGGATGGTTGAGATGGAGCCGGATCATATCGCTACCCGCTTGACTCGCGTTAACTTGTTGTTTATGTTGGATAAGGATGCGGAGGTCATAACCGATTGTTTGCACGTGATCGAGCTAGAGCCTTCTAATCATGTCGCTTATTTCATGATGGCAAAAGCGAAGAAAGCGACGAATGACGTATTTGGCGCTATCGCCGACCTGACGAGATCGATCGCCTTGAAGGAGGATTTCGCCGATGCTTATTTATTGCGTGCGGAGATTCTTTTAGGACTGGGACAAGCTAAAGAGCGCTGCCCGATGTGGAGAAAGCGATCGAGATCGTGCCGGAGGAGGAAAGTTCTTATTTATTGAGAGGACGTATTCATATGGCTTTAGGGGATATCGAGGCTGCGAATTCTGATTTCCAGCAGGTCCTAGATCTAAATCCGTTTAATGAGGACGCTTGTATCTTATCTGGTCAGTTACTGATCGAGCAAAAGAAATATGACGAGGCGATCGCTTTCTTCGACGAGGCGATCGAGACGAATCCGTCTTTTGCCAAGGCTTATAGTGAGCGTGGGCGAGCCAAGAATCTGAAAGGTGATAAGACCGGTGCGTTCGAGGACTTGAAGAAATCTTTGGAACTGAATCCAGAAGGCGAGGAGGCCCAGAAGATGAACGGACAGCATTCGAATTTCGATGATATGTATAAAGGGGGAATCTTTTGATTCCCCCTTTTTAAGTTTGCGCTAACAGTCCGCTATCTCTTCGGGAGAGAGCCCTGTGCAATTCGCTATGATCTCGATGGGAAGCCCTTGCTTTTTCAAGTTGGCGGCAATTTGACGTTTCTCTAGGTTCTGTCCTTCCGCGATACCCTCCGCTCTACCTTCCGCTTTACCCTCCGCGATGCCTTCTGCTCTGCCTTCCGCTCGTCCATCCGCATGCCCTTCTATCCATCCGGTCTCGATGACGCTCTTTTGATATCGAAGGGCTTCCATGTGGGCGTAGTATTGGCCCTTCTCGGAAGGGCTGAGTTTATCGATCCGTAACTTCTCCCGTGCTTCCGGCAATCCTTTGGCGGTGGCATGTTCATCTATTTCTCCTGTTTTTAGGAAATAGATCCATTCGTCGAGGGGTGTTTTCGCCAGTTCGTCAAACTCGTTGACACGTAATACGTAATATTCAGGAAAAATATCGCCGGCTTCTTGTTTGACGAATTGTTCCCGTTGGCGGGTGGATAGTTTCAATATATCGTCAAAATGAATACCTTTGAATTGGGTCTTCCCGTGATATACGTAATCTTTTCCCTGCCCAAGATCGAAATAGATAATGTTTACGGAGTAGATTTTCTTGATAGTACCGTATTTCTCTCCCTCATGAATATACTCGGTGACTGCCTTGGATGTGCCATATAGCATACGGTGAAAATAATCTAGCTCCCGGTTGTTTTGTACCTCGATGATTACCAGCTCGCCTTTACTGTTTTCTGCCAATACGTCTACGCGGTTGAACTTGTCCTCGCTATCCTCTTTGTTACCTTGCTTTCTAGGATGCGGACATAATCACGTTTTCCCCGAGAAGGGTGGATAAAAGACCTTCGAGGACTACAAAATTGGACTTTTGGCGAAGTAAACGTTTGATCGCCCAATCGAAACGTACTAACGATGATTTATTTTTCATAGTTATCTTGTTTATTTGTTTATACTTCCACAAAGATAATGAATTAAACGATTATCTTTGTTCCTATTCATAAAAAAGCAACCATGACTTATAATGTTTCTCTGGCAGCATGGGTATCTCTATCGAAATGATAGGATTCTCTATCGTTTATTTCAACAAACCTTAAATTGCTAGTTTTACCCCTTAAAGTTGAAAGTTCCGCCTATTCCATTCATTAATGTATCCATTTAATTTTGCCAGTGTAAAAAGCCTAACTTACAAATTTCCGGTATCTAGTACAGATAGGACTAAGGGCGGTGAGTTACGTAGGAAAATAGGCTAAATAAGGAAAGATCAACCCTCTCCATTATTGAATGGCAAATTGAGCTGATCTGAAAATAATGTCTACCAAAATAATAAAATTGGATAGAATATGCAATCTGACAAGTATTTGGAATGGAAGGAAAGGTATTAGTCCTATCTGAACTCAATCCATCTTAATGTCTTTTATCAAGAATAAGGAAGTTGAACGAATAAATATAAGAATATGGAAATAAAGACGATAATCTCAAGTATCTGCTTGTTACTGCTGGCGGTCTCGTGCTCAATGGATGATGATGCGCTGAGGGATATAGAGAAAGGACATTCGGGGAGTGTTGTGATAGAGGAGGGAGAGGTTGCCCTTTCTATGAAAGTTTCTCTTTTTTCTTTGGAGACAAAATCCTTGTCTGGCGTAGGGACATTGCCTGCTTCCATGGACGAGGCAAAGATTAATAATTGTACATTGATTTTTTTTGAGGGTGGGCAAGTCAATTCGATAATGGAAGGGCTGTTTGTAAATAGCGAGAATTATATCGTTAAAAAGAAAAACGGCACGGAAGATGACTGGGCAAAAGTAATCGTGAAAGTGAAAAAGCCTAGCCCTTACTCCGTAATGGTAATCGCTAATAGCTCTAAATCGTTTGCGGGTTGTCAATCGGAAAGTGATATAAACGATATAATACAGGATAATAAGGATGCTTTAGTTAAAGTAGGGAAAATGAATATCAATTTTGATTCCAACTTTGCCGGTTATGCGACAATTAGGGAAGCATTGGAAAAACCTTTAGAAGTTGGTCCAGTCCCTCTTTCTCAGCTAACCGCTCGTATAGAACTTGCGGAATTTAATGTTTCTGGTTTTCAAGGAGCATCTGTTCAAGAGAAGATTACTGTTACAGGAGTGGATCTGTTGAACTTGAATCCTGAGAGTTATACGACAAATGAGCAAACTCATAAAAATGCGACTTATTTGCAGGAGAATAAGACGTGTAATGTGGAGGTATATGATGGAGTATCGGAGCTTCCGTCAACTTATTCTTTTGTAGAGAATAAAAATGTATTGTCTTTTTACTCGTTCCGGAATCTGGCGGCGGCAGAAAGTGATCAAGTGAAAATACAAGTCCGGTTTAAGGTCGGAAATAGCGAGGAAAGAACGACAAGGCAGTTTGTGATCAATAAGGAGGGGAATATTTTGCATGGTGTAAAATCCGGATATGTTTATCGCTTGGTTGTCAATATGACTATTATTGGAGATAAGGTCGAGACAGAACTACTTTGCTATACAAGAGATTGGTTGAATAATACCATATCCATTCCTATGGAAGATAATTAAGGTGTAAACGGGTAAAATAAAAATACAAGATTATGAAAATAAGGAATATATTATCAGTGCTGTTTGTCGGACTGCTTTTCACGAGCTGTAACTCGGAAGAAGAAGTTCAGCGAGGAAATGAGGACGGGCGGGATATCTCATTCTCTATGACTCTTACTTTGGGAGAAGTGACAGCGATGACGAAAGCTGGAGGGGATATCGCTGAAGGGTATACATATTCGACGGAGGATGAGGTAAAAGTGAATAATGTTGTGGTCGCTGTATTTAATGAGGCGAATGGAACTGTGGGTGAGTGCTTGGAGTACAAGTCTGTAGCGTTTGACGGGGGAATTCCAATTCTACCGTAACGATTGATGGAAAACATTGATTGCTTATAAAATTGATAATATACAAGCAAAGACAGGTAAGGTTCGTATCGTAGCGATTGCGAATTCAACGCATTATAACGAGTTGCCGCATTGAAAACGACTGACTTATGAGAACTTGAAGGTTTGTCCGGAAACATTTCTGG
>ENA-OQCK01000647-OQCK01000647.1-human-gut-metagenome-genome-assembly--contig:-NODE-647-length-16938-cov-5.535007_pt1 | contig 16938 bp, 24 predicted proteins | sample MGYA00242498_ERZ504578 | MGnify/ENA primary metagenome ERZ504578 (study PRJEB26092, sample SAMD00036229) | human gut metagenome | host: Homo sapiens | study: EMG produced TPA metagenomics assembly of...
AGAAACAAACCTACTGCTAAAGCTAAAAGGTTAATCAAAAATGCCCAGATGGCGGAATTGGTAGACGCGCTGGTCTCAAACACCAGTGGATTCACTTCCATGCCGGTTCGATCCCGGCTCTGGGTACCAATAAACCCTGATAATCGACTGATTGTCAGGGTTTTTCCTTTCTGTAAGGCGTACTAAATGTGTACTGAGCGACAAAAACAAGAATAGAGTGTACTTTTGTGGTTTTCATCCTTTCATCTTTATGATTTCTTAACTCTTATGCATTCTTTTCTGTCTTATTATTGCTGATGTTTTCTCGGAAAATGCGATTTCCACCTTATATTTGTATCTGAGAAAAAAATTATATAAGGTACAGTTATGGAAAATCATATAGAAACCAATTTTAGAGAGATACAGAAGATATTAGATAGTTGCGTATCGCATGGCTATAAAACTAAAGTAGATGCACTATTTTTAAAGCGTGAATATCTGACACAGGCTCAGCTAAAGGATTATTTGCGGCAGGAAATTTTCCGTGTTACCGAAAATATAGTAGCCATTCAGCAAAAATACCGTGTCGTGCGTGATATTGTACAGGATATGGATGTTCCCGATTTTTTGTGGGAAAGCGGTTATTTTGAGGACTTAAACTCTAATGAGAGGAAAAAGTACATCGTTTTCCGCTGTTCTGATTTTGATATGGACGCATATTTGCATGAACCGTCTTGCTATGATGAACGACTTCCCTATTTTTCCATCATTGTTAGCCTTGTGGTACTTTCCAAGTATTTGTACTTTCTGCAAGAACAGGAAAGCAAATACTATACAGATTCTATTGTCTCCCAAGAACAAGTCTTGCCAAAAGAAAAAGATGAAAGTGTAGAAACCACTCCAGCCAAGATTGTGGGTAAAAGCAATCCCTTCAAATCCACTTTGAAAGCCAATGAAATCAAACTTCTGACTGAATGTGTGAACGAAGCGAATATGTTTACTACTACTGTCAGCACCAAAATACTTACCGATTTTTTCAACTGTAAGTTGGACGGTGTATTGAAAGTTAATAATACCGTCTGTTGGCTTACCTAATGATGCAACTCAGCTGTTATAACTACATCGTTTATGAGTGGCAGTCAGTTATAGCAAACAACAAGTTGATATTGAAGAAGATAAAAGGAGAACCGCTTACACGCACTGACTTGTCGAGTGCGACAGACCAGGCGAAGAACATCTATCCGAAAGGATATGAAATTATAGACAAATACATCAAACAACTGCAAAAAGGTTGAGCATAGATTGAACGCTCAAACAAAGGTCAATTAGACTTCATTTTCAACCTCTTAACTTTGCTCCCGTTAACACAAAAGACGAGGGTGCGCACCTTCATATTGTTTCACCTAAAATCCCAAACGATATGGAAAAAGACTTGGAGTTAAGAGTTTCCGAACTCGAAAAGATGTTGTTCCTTTCAAAGAACGTGCTTAGCTTCGATGAAGCGAGCAGGTTCTTGAACCTTTCTAAAAGTTACCTGTACAAGCTGACTTCGGGTAACTTGATACCCCATTACAAGCCGCAGGGCAAAATGCTTTATTTTGAAAAGGCTGAGCTGGAAGCATGGTTGCGTCAGAACCCGGTGAAGACGCAGGCGCAGATAGAGCAGGAAGCGCAGAAGTATATCCTTAACCGTCCTCTAAAGAAATAATGGCTATGGAAAACAAGACGAAAGAGGAAATCGGACAAGGTACAGCCATGACGAAAGAAGATTTTGCAGCCCTTTGGAAAACCATTCGTCTAAAGGTGACGGACACTTATGAAGTACCGCCCGAAATTCTTTGGGTGAACGGTTCTACTATCGGCACGTTGGGCAATTTCAGTGCATCCACAGGCAAAGCCAAGAGCAAAAAGACATTCAACATTTCCGCCATTGTTGCGGCAGCATTGAAGAATGACGAGGTTTTGAAGTATTCGGCATATCTGCCACCGAACAAGCGCAAAATTCTCTATGTTGATACCGAGCAGAGCAAGTACCATTGCCATAAGGTCATGGAACGTATTTTGCGCCTTGCCGGACTGCCGACCGATAAAGATGTGGACGATTTTGTTTTCATTGTGTTAAGGGAGCAGACCCCCGACAAACGTAAGCAGATAATTGGCTATATGTTAGAGAATATGCCCGATGTGGGGTTGCTCATCATTGACGGAATCCGTGATTTGATGTACGACATCAACAGTCCGAGCGAATCGACCGACCTAATCAACCTTTTGATGCGCTGGTCAAGTGGTATAATCTGCATATCCATACCGTACTGCATTTGAACAAGGGGGATGATAACACAAGAGGACATATCGGTACAGAGCTGAACAACAAAGCTGAAACCGTCCTGCAAATCACGAAAAGCACGCAGGACGGCAATATAAGTGAAGTAAAGGCGATGCACATACGTGACCGGGAGTTTGACCCGTTCGCATTTCGCATCAATGACAACGCTTTGCCCGAAGTCATGGACGGTTATGTATTCCAGCAACCCAAACAAGACAGGAACTTTCCGCTTACAGAGCTGACGGAACAGCAGCACCGGGAAGCATTGGAGAACGGTTTCGGCAAGCAGGTTGTACAAGGCTATTCCAATGTGATAGCGGCATTGAAACAAGGTTACGCAAGTATAGGTTACGAGCGTGGACGCAATGTCCTTGTGTCGCTTAACAAGTTCCTTGTGAACAAGCGCATGATTGTGAAAGAGGGTAAGGGCTATCGCTACAATCCCGATTTTCATTATTAAAAGTCGGTTTGGTTTAGTCCGGGTGTATATATAAGCGGAACGGACTGTCTGTTTCCCGGTATCGACAGCAGGCAGGTTTAGTATGGTACGGGTATATATATGACGGACTAAACAGGACTGGCGCACTTTTCAACGATTTTTTAATCCCCAAAAAGAAAATATTATGAACATCGAAGATGTGAAACAAATACCCATCGCAGATTATCTGCATAGTTTAGGTTATTCGCCCGTCAAGCGGCAGGGTAACGGTTTATGGTATAAATCACCATTGAGAGAGGAACACGAAGCGTCCTTTAAGGTGAATACAGACCGCAACCTTTGGTATGACTTTGGCGCAGGAAAAGGCGGCAACATCATTGCCCTGGCAAAGGAACTTTACTTTTCCGACAGTCTGCCCTACCTTTTAAAGAGGATAGAAGAGCAGACCCCGAATGTTCGCCCAGTCAGTTTTTCTTTTCCCCAGTGTAGGACAGAACCAAGTTTCCAACATTTGGAAGTCCGGGACTTAACTCATCCGGCATTGCTCCGTTATTTGCAGGGACGGGGTATCAATATTGAGCTGGCAAAAAGAGAATGTAAGGAACTTCATTTTACCAATAACGGGAAGCCATTCTTTGCTATCGGGTTCCCGAACATGGCAGGAGGTTACGAGGTTCGCAATTCCTTTTTCAAAGGCTGTATTGCCCCGAAAGATATCACCCATATACGGCAGCAGGGAGAGCCGAGAGAGAAGTGTCTGGTATTCGAGGGATTCATGGACTACCTCTCTTTCCTTACGCTCCGCATGAAGAACTGTCCGACCATGCCTGACCTTGACAGGCAGGACTATGTTATTCTTAACTCGACTGTCAATGTGCCGAAAGCCATTGATGTGCTATACCCGTATGAACGCATCCACTGTATGCTTGACAATGACGAGGCGGGGTATAAGGCGACACGGGCTATCGAATTAGAATACTCCTACCGTGTGCGTGACTTCTCGCACAATTACAGAGGGTATTCGGACTTGAACGATTACTTGTGCGGCAGGAAGCAGGAACAGAAAAACGCAGCCAGCCAAGTACAGGAAACGAAGCAGAAAACCGGACAATGTGCCGTCCAAAAACAAAAGAGAGGTAGGGGCATTTAATCCGGCAGGATTGCCAGCGGCTGGCGGTTTCATAGGGAGAGCAAGGTTATGTTTCGGTAGACCGAAACCACCTTGCTTTGCTCACCGCAAAGGAAACCGCTCCCGTTGGTCGCAATTTCTAAGATACCATCAAAAAGTAAAAAGACATGAAAAGGATACAGGATAAGCCGGGCGGTCGTCCGGCAAAGAAACGGACGGAAAAGCAGAAAAAGGTAGTCAGTACGAAGCTGACCGAGTTGCAGTATTACGCCATCAGGAAGCGAGCCGGGGAAGCCGGGGTGCGCATCAGTGAATATGTCCGGCAAGCAGTTATTTCGGCAGAGGTCATACCCCGGCTGAACAGGCAGGATGCAGATGCTATCCGCAAGCTGGTAGGGGAAGCCAACAACATCAACCAGCTGGCGCATAGGCAAATGCCGGAGGTTTCGCATTGGTGGCGGTGGAATTGGTGAAACTCAAAGATAGGATTGTTGAAATCATAAACCATTTGTCGGATGATTGGAAAAATAAAAAAAGGAAGCGGTTTTAAGGGCTGTGTGAACTATGTGCTTGGTAAGGAGCAGGCGGTTTTGCTTCATGCGGATGGGGTTCTGACCGAGAGCCGGAGCGATATAATCCGCAGTTTCTGTATGCAGACCGGGATGAATCCCGACTTGAAAAAGCCGGTTGGACATATTGCACTAAGCTATTCGGCAGTGGACGCACCCAAATTGACAGACGAGAAGATGGTACAGCTTGCACAGGAGTATATGCGTGAAATGAAAATCACCGATACGCAGTACATCATCGTGCGCCATCAAGACCGGGAGCATCCACACGTGCATATCGTGTTCAACCGTATAGACAACAACGGCAAGACTATTTCGGACAGGAACGATATGTACCGTAACGAACAGGTATGCAAGAAGCTGAAAGCCAAACATGGGCTTTATTTCGCCAAGGGGAAAGAGCAGGTGAAACAGCACCGATTGAAAGAGCCGGACAAGTCGAAATACGAGATTTACACGGCTGTGAAAAATGAAATCGGCAAATCCCGCAACTGGCAGCAGTTGCAGCACAGGTTAGCGGAAAAGGGTATCACTATCCAGTTCAAACGAAAGGGACAGACCGATGAAATACAGGGCATATCCTTTTCCAAAGGAGAATACACGTTCAAAGGCTCGGAGATAGACCGCAGTTTCAGTTTTTCCAAACTGGATAGATATTTCGGAGATACAGGTTTGAATGTTGCCGAAAGTCAACGGCAAACAGCTTTCGCACCCATTCGGGAACAAATACCCACACGGAGTAACGCAGAAAGTCCGTTTATAAGCGGTTCGCTCGGTCTGTTTTTTGCATCACCGTCCCCGGTGGATGAAGAGCCGAACTTGAATTTGAGAAAGAAGAAGAAAAAGAAAAAACGACTTAAATTGTAAAGACATGGAAGACAACTTGATTTTAGAGGGGCTTCTCTCTATGGTAACAGAACTGAAAGAGAAGTTGGAAGCGCAGGTAACGCCAGCCAGCCGGGAGGAAACTCTCGAACGGTTTGGAGCGATTGAACAGGCATTGTCGAGGCTGCATAGTAATCCGGCTGTTCCTGTGGAGAAGTTGCAGACTATCCAAAGTCAACTTGACGATGTACGGAACAGGATGCAAGGTCAGCAGCAGCACATCGAGGACACCAAGAGAATATCATTGGAAATCTATCGTAATTTTAAAATAATGGTTGATACCTTGAATTCCTACAAGACGGATAAAGAGGAAGTTGCCCCCTTGCCGTTCTATCAACGGATTTACAACAAGGTTACTTCTTGGATTCGTCCGGGATTGTTTATTTTTTCGGCAGTGCTGGTTCTCTGTTCCGCTTCCATATGGTTAAATATCCGTTTGGCTACACGGATGCAGCAGTTACAGGACAATGATATGAAATACCGTTTTTTGCTGATGCAGGGTTGGGCAAACGGAGAAGTCCTTGATATACTGGAAACCAAATTCAACTGGCAGAGGGATAATGATTTCATTCAAATTCTGACCGATTCTGTGATAGATTTTGAATATCGCAGCAAGAAACAGGCGGAAGCATTGGAACGTGCAAGGCTGTTGAACGAGCAAGCCGAACAGCTAAAGAAAGAAGCCGATAAGTTGGGTAAACCATAAACGAAGTAAAGCTGGAGTGATGAAATGAATTAGTCAAGACTTAATCTGACAGTTACGTATAAAAAGAATAAATTTGTAACAGAAAACAGATTAAGTTATGACAACATCAGAAAAGGTCATCAAGAACAAACTGGGATTGCTTGAACTCTCCCAACAGTTAGGAAACGTATCACGTGCTTGTAAGGTTATGGGCTACAGTCGTGACAGTTTATCGTTTCAAAGAGTTGTATGAACAAGGCGGTGAAGTCGCCTTGCAGGAGATTTCTCGTCGTAAGCCTGTCATAAAGAACCGTGTGGAAGAACACATCGAGCAGGCAGTCGTACAGATGGCGATAGACAATCCTGCATTGGGGCAAGTCCGTGTATCCAATGAGCTACGTAAGAAAGGTATTCTTATTTCGCCGGGCGGAGTGCGTTCCATTTGGCTACGGCACGATATGGAGACCTTCCAGAAACGCCTGAAAGCATTGTCAGCCAAAGTGGAACAAGAGGGCATTATCCTTGATGAGAACCAAGTGGCGGCATTGGAAAAAGCAAAAGAAGAAAAGCAGGCTCATGGAGAGATAGAAACTTATTATCCCGGTTTTCTACTTGCCCAAGACACTTATTATGTAGGATATATCAAAGGTGTGGGACACATTTATCAGCAGACCGTCATTGATACTTACTCCAAAATCGGATTTGCCAAGTTGTATGACAGAAAGAATGCGCTTGTTGCTGCCGATATGCTTAACGATAGGGTTATTCCTTTTTTCGAGCAGCATGACTTGAAACTGATGCGTATGCTAACAGATAGAGGAACAGAATACTGCGGAAACAGAGAAAATCATGAGTATGAATTGTATTTGGCTGTGGAAGACATTGATCATTCTAAGATTAAGGCGAAAAGCCCTCAGACAAACGGTATATGTGAGCGATTTAACAGAACCGTGCAGAATGAGTCTATGCTATTGCATTCAGAAAGAAAATCTATACCTCTATCGAACAGCTGCAAGCAGACCTTGATATGTGGATGAACTCCTACAATACCCAAAGAACACACTCTGGAAAGTACTGTTTCGGGAAAACGCCCATGCAAACTTTTATCGAAGGAATCGCTGTGGCAAGAAAGTATCAACTGCAAAATCAGGAAATGATAAAACCGAATGAGCAGGATAAAATCTCATTCGGTTGTGAGGATGATGAAACTTGTGTAACTTCGCAACAAACATCTGACAGTTTTTTTGTCCGATAGTAAAACAAATGTCAGAACAAGTCTTGACTATTACAGATGAAATGAAAACTTTCTTACTCCAGCTATTTCGTTTTTGATATGTAATTTTGTGCTTAGCTTACTAATCAACAATTTCAAAACGCACCAGCATGGAATAGTCCTTTTTAATGGTACGGAAATTGTCGAATGAGGCAACATTCGATGATAGGACATTGCTTTGCGCTATCGGAAAAGCATTACCGCTATCTTTTTCCACAATGCGTATGACATTGCCTAATCTTTTACCCAAGCTTCAACCAAATAAGTAGCTTTTCGCTGTGCAGCTTTTAGTGCTTCTATCTTTCCTTTTTGGTGATATGCCAACATATCTTTATTTTCCAATTCACCGATGCGCATCGTATTAATGCCTTTCGTATCTATGTGCTTGATTATTTCATCTATCTGTTTGAAATCAGTCAGTGTAATATCAAATTGCTTGGATATTAAAAAATCCTGTCCTTGCTTTCGCCAATAATCGCCAATCTCTTGTGTACGGATTACATCTTGCGTAATACCTACTTCGGAAAGTTTCTTTCGCAATCCTTGTTCTATTTGTGACAATGGCACTTTGGTGTGATACTCTTCGGGCTTAGACTTTCCATCAAATTCTTCCTCGAAGTATTCACGAATTTCAATGATGTAGTGAATTTTGTCCGGCATGATTTCTATTTCCGATGTACCTGTCACTTCAATGTAGTGTTCATTAACTTCTTGCGCTTGCGCAGTTAGAACCATAAAGAAGACAATAGCGGATAAAAATAGTTTTGTTTTCATGATGGTTAGGTATTTATTTGTTTTTAATCAGTTAAACGCCTGTTTTTCTTATCTATATAAAACCAAGTTTCGCTTTCCCAATAATGTTTTTCTCCGTCTGATTCAGGAACTACCTTTCGTTCACCTTTTAAAGTTGCTTTGGCTTTTCCTCCTTTAAATGGGTAGGCAAACTTAAATTGAGGTTCAATTATTACATTACCCAATGAATCGGCAAAACCTACCAATCCATCCTCGTCCATTATACGGAAAAGCCCTTCTTGTATGTAGTCGGGACCATTATCATATTTGAATACATAGAAAAGTTCTTTGCCCGCATCATTGATGCAGATTATTCGAGCGTCCTTTGGCTTGTTCTCATAAACAAAACCTATTTTTTTGATAGTATCTGTTTGACAGTATCTGTACTTGCCGTATGGCACAATGGTATCGCCCCGTTCATTCAGATAACAGACCGGAACACCCACCTCCAAATAAGGCTCTGTGGTATGGGCAGTCAGTGTGGCGTCATATCGCATCAGAATAGGAGTGTCACAAGAACTGTAGCCGATTATCAAAACATCAGTATGAGGGTTGATAGGAGTTGTCGGTCTATCCAATTTAAATTGAAAAACAAGAGTGTCCTTTGGGCTGGTAAAGTTATAGAAATACCCGTTACAGCATTGAATGCATTTAGTGCAGCTCTTTTGAATTTTCGGTTGTTACACGAAATAACTTGGGGGTTGGTAATATATCCGTTACCATCTAATTTATATGTAACATAGACCATCCCTTCTCGATTCTTTTTCTGTAATTTAGGTGGATACTTACATGATTTGCTTAGAGTTTTGATAAGCCAATTATAGTTATTAACTTCATTTTTTGTTGGACTATCATTCTTGAATAAAACAGGTACAGTCCAAACAGAGTTCCGATATTCACCTTTACCATGAAAATTGATGGTAGGAGTCCACCGTGGCATACCTTTTATGATTTGCAATACTTGGTTGTCCCATTCTTGTATGCCACAACCTCGTAAGGTCTCTACCTTTATTATTTCTCCGTAAGAATCAATGCGTATCGTATAAATCCCTTTGATTTCTTTTTTACCGTTTAATAGATTGGAATCGTATGTTAGGCGTTCATTAATGTAGTTGGTAATTGCATACGGATTTGCTTTTTCAAAATAAGACACAGCTTCCCATTCCACAAAACTTTGTTTCAATTCTTCTTCCCTAACGCTGTCCGCCTTTACCCTATCCCTATAATGTTGGGGCAGGAAAGGGACATATACCGTATAAAGACACTCCATTCGTTTGCCGTTTTTGTTCCTGCAAGGCAGGCAGTGTGGAAGCTCTTTGGTCAGTCTGATGACCTCTTTGTCAAAATCTTCATGGATGGTCGTCAAAATGGTATTCCAGCGTGGTAGCCCTAATGTGTCAAGAGCAAACATCACTACGGAATAACCTGCCACATTCTTTTTTAGCAACTCTTCTGGGTATTTCATTTGGGAAACATAGTATTTTGTCAAATCGTAATCCCATACCGCCCATCGGGGAGGTTCTATCGTGGATAAATCTTTAATTGGTTCTCCGGTTATTTTAGCAACACCTTTATTCCAAATATCCTCTTTACGCCAAATACTATCCAAGCGTTCTTCGTTCTGCCTTTGTCCTTGAACACTGTTATCTGTTGTACATCTGACAGGTGTAACTCCGATTGTCAAACTTTCCGGCAGATATTGGAGAACCAACGTACTATCTGTCAGTTCTTGAATAATGTAATTCTTTTGAAAAGATTTTATTGTATCTCCATGCAAAGAGTAAGAATCGCATATTTCAGTTTGTTTTTCATCATATAGAAAGGTCTGTTTCCATCCAGCGCTGCGGAATTCCATTTCCATAGCATAGTGTTTGTCTTTGGGAAGTTGCACTTTCCATATTTTATTCTCTAATAAAGCAGACATATCTGCCGAATTCTTGTCTTGGGCTAAAAGTGGGCTGACAAGATTGAGAGAAAATATAAATAATATGGATAGAAAATATTTCATTCAACCAATTATATAAACAACATCCAAATATAATGTAAATGAGTAATAGAATAGCGTATTAAATAATTTATTTCTTCCTGTATTTGAATAAATTAACTTTTAATACTCAAGTAAAAATCAGTACATTTACAAGTTTAGTTCATACCTTTGTTTATATATCCAAAACGGACTAAACCTATTTTTTGTCGGCAGATATATGTTGCTGGCGAAAAGAAAAACAGTATTCTTCTTTTCGCCAGTATTACTTTTTATGATAGGTTAGTAATTTGAGGAAGCAATGAACTCCTTTATTTCTTCCTCGCTTGGAAGTTCTATCATGTACTTCTGTACGAAGATATTCGGGTCTAATCCGGCAGTGGCATACTTAACCAATGTATCTCCCTTTTCTGTGCAAAGCAGAATACCGATAGGCGGATTATCATCCGGCTGCATCACTTCCGCCTTGAAATAGTTCAGATACATATTCAGTTGCGAAGCATACTCATGGCGGAACTTGTCTATCTTCAATTCCACAATAACATGGCACTTCAAGATGCGGTGATAGAACACAAGGTCGGCAAAGAAATAGTCCTCATCAATCAAGATACGCTTTTGCCGAGCTTCAAAACAGAATCCATGCCCCATTTCCAGCAGGAAGTGTTGTAGGTTGTCAAGAATGGATTGCTCCAAGTCGTTTTCTGTTACTAAGGCTCGTTCATTCAATCCTAAGAACTCTAAAGTAACAGGGGTGTTGATAACATCTTTAGGTTGTAATAGGGTTGCTTGTTGCTGGACTAAAGCGGAGAGGGCTTCTTTGTTCTTGGATAGTCCGCTACGTTCATAGTATAAAGACGCTATTTGCCGTTCCAGTTCTCTTGCAGACCAACAGCCACGTATTGCTTCCATTTCATAGAAAGCACGCTTTGTCGGATTTTCGATTTTGGAGATGAACTTTAAGTGAGAATAAGGTAATTTATTGAACAACCTTTCAGCAGGAATACTCCACTTATTATATTGTATTTCTGATGTTTGTAATTCGGCACACACTGAGTGCCGAATTGGTTCCGTGAATTCGGCGGACAGCGTGTGCCGAATTTCATTTCCTGCCATGATGTAGTGTAATACTTGTTCTTTCAGTTGTGGATAAACAAGGTACAGCCGCCTAAATTCACGGAATCTACGTTCATTCAGACCTTTTGTTTTCAGCCGTTGTTCCAGCTTTTTCAACAGTTGTTCACCGTATGCGGCACGGTCTTCTCCGTTCTGCTCAAACTCTACGATATAGCACCCCATAAGCCAGTTACGGGAAGTAAGTGCAAGGTTTACAGCGTGTGCGGCTTGTGCCTGCAACGTGTTCTGTATCGTACAGATATGTTTTACTAATGCTTCAAAGTCCATAGTTACAAAGATAAGTCTTTTGTGGTTAAAACTTTAGTTCGGGTAAGCTGTTTATTGCTTCCTCTTTCAATTTATCCACGGCACGGTGTATTTCTCGGTATGCTTCAATCCGCTATGTCCTAAAAGACTGGCTACCGTCTTGATATTTGCCCCATTGTTCAGAATGTTCACGGCAAACGAATGGCGGGCGCAATGCCAGCTTATATGCTTGTCTATTCCGGCTCTCTTTACCCAACGTTTTACTGATTTGCAGCAGCTTTCGTATGTAGGCAAATCGAATATCAAACAGTTCTTATCTGCCGGAGCTTCGCCAATAATGGATAATAGACCGTCATTCAAGGGGATAACCACACCGCTACTGGCTGAATGTCCCTTGGTCTTGCTTTGCTCGAATTTCAATAATCGGTTGGCATAATCCACATTTTTATAAGTAAGGTCTTTTACATCACAGAAGCGCAGACCGCAATACAGACAAAAGATAAACGCTCGTCTGATTGTGGGGTTTTCGTTGTCATAATGACAAGCTATCAGCTTTTGTATTTCTTCGGGAGAAAGCACATCTTTTCGAAGCATTTGGCTATCCACTTTACAGGTAACACTTTTACATGGGTCTTTCAACATTACATCATGGTCAATCGCATATCGAATAACTTCTTGAAACGCTGGTAAATGCTTTTAGCACCTTCACCCACACTTCGGGATTGCAAATAGGCTACAAACTTCTCCATCATTCTTTGGTGATAAGTTCCGGTTTGATACTAAACTCATTCATGGGGTATTGCTCTTTTAAGAAGTCCTTAAAACGGCTAAGCGCAATTTGCACCATGCGAATATCTTTCTTGGTATAGCTATTGATATAGGCTTGAAAGTAGTCCAAGAAATTAACAGCCCTGTCTTTCTTTAAGCGGTAACCCAACATGCTTTCTTTAAACTCCTGTTCACGCTCTGCACGTATGCGCATTGGCGAGTTCCAAAGTTTCCTTGTTCTGTTGCCGTTCCGCAGGAGTACGGGGTTTGTCTATCAGATACAGGCTAAGGTTTTCTTTTCGCCTGTTGTGCTTTACTGCAAACTTGGGCTTGCCTTGCATTTTCCCACTATCGTAATACACCTGATTACCGTTTTCATCCAATACGGGCTTTTCCTCTCTACCTAAATAATACTCTAAGTAAAGGCTTATTCTACCGTCCGAGAGCTTATTTTGCTCCAACTTGGGGTTCTCTTTCGTTTTATTTTCTAACTTTGCCATTGTTTAGAGGTTTTATCCCGATTTAGGTACGTAACCGGGTAATTACACTAAATAGTTGATTTTCTTTTGTTTTCCGATATTGCAAAGGTACAAAAGAAAATGAGATTTCAAAGTGTACTAAAAGTGTACTGAATAACAGAAAACGGGCAAAATAGGGCAAAAATGGAGAAAATAGGAAATATGCAAATAACTGATAATAAGGAAAATAAATTCTTTTGTTTTCCTATTATTTCTATGGCTTGTACCGGGTCTGGGTACTGAAGTTGAAAAGCTTGATTGAGTAATCAGTCAAGCTTTTTTTGTATGTAATTATTCGGCAGGACTATCCACGGCTAGACAATTTTTGTATCTTTGCTCAACTCATGAATTTATAAACAACAAGGTGAAATATCCCATTAAAACAGAAAGATTAATCATACGGCTTGCTGAACCGGAAGATGCAGAAAGCATTTTTCTTACCGTTCTGACTTTGCGAAAAATAAGTATCAGGGATGGTTTCCTGATTCAGTTGAAGAAGTCCGTGATTATATTAGCAATATGCCGGCGACAATGGATATTGCCAATATATGTTTTCAGTTTACCATTATTCTTGCAGATGAAAACAGGTTAATTGGTGATATGGGAATTAGCTTTACCAATCACAACAATATGCAGGCTGAACTTGGATGTACACTACATAAAGATTATCAGAAAAAAGGTTATGCTACAGAAGCATTGAAAGCAATAGTTGATTATCTTTTTGGAACGCTCGATAAACATCGGATTATAGCCTCAGTCGATCCGAGAAATACAGCTTCTATCCAGTTAATAGAGCGATTGGGGTTCAGAAAGGAAGCTCACTTTAAGGAGAGCTATTATTTGCGTGGGGATTGGGTAGATGATATAATTTATGCGCAGCTTAAAACCGAATGGGGTAATAATGATAAATATAGCAAAGAAGAGATAATGATAGACCCCCAAATTATTGCCTTGCAATTTAATGAATGTATCAGTAGGGCTGACATTAACGCACTATCCCATCCGGACACGAAAGAGAATAGAAATAAGTTTGGTATATAAACATGAAACAATGAATATTGGAGAATATAAATGAATATAGGTTACAAGGTTGGTGAGTTGATTTATGATGCAAATATATATGATGGATTAAATACCTTTCTATCTGATTTGCAATTCTACAAAAAGTGGCTACCGAAAAATAAGGAGGCTGAAATACTTGAACTGTGCTGTGGTACAGGCAGACTTACGATCCCCATTGCCAAAGATGGATACAACGAAAATTCGGAAAAACAGATATATGTTTTAACCCTTAATGATAATAAGGTATTATACGAAAAGATACAAAACCAAAGATGAAAATGGACTTTAAAATCAGAATAGCGCAACAATCTGATAGTGCTGAACTGAGAGATTTGTATAAGAATACCGTGCTTGTAGTAAACAGGCGTGATTATTCACAGGATGAAGTTGAAGATTGGGCATCATGCGGAGATGATCTTTCCAATATAGAGGAAATGATAAAGACTCACTATTTTATTGTGGCTGTTAATCAACTGTCTCAGATTGTAGGTTTTTCATCCATTACGCCGCAAGGCTATCTGCACTCTATGTTCATTCACGCAGACTTTCAAGGCAAAGGCATTGCAACTATGCTTTTGGAAGAAATAGAACGATATGCTATTACAAAAGGTATTATACAAATCACATCGGAAGTGAGTCTAACCGCTCGTCCATTCTTTGAAAAAAAAGGATACGTGGTCGAAAAGGAACAAAAGCGGCAGGCAAATAAATTACGTTTGACTAATTTTTGGATGTCAAAGACCTATCCGTGATAAAACCATATCATGGTTGTATTCCTGCTTGTGGTGTGTTTTGCGTTGGTTAAAGTATGGGCAAGACTTTATTGAAAATCAGAAATTTTTAAAGCAGGTGGGTGAAATGGAATTTTTGAGGTTTTATAATGAAAAGGTTACAGATTAAGTTTAGTCCATTTCTCTTGTATATCTAAAATGAACTAAACCTTTGTTTTTATTGAAAGTTGTTAGCCTATCTCCTTTGAAAGAAATCTCTTGATTTCTTCCTCACTGGGCAACTGGATTTTATACTTTTGCACAAAAATATTTGGATCTAATCCTGCTGTGGCATAACGAACTAAAGTATCTCCTTTTTCAGTACAAAGCAAAATACCGATTGGTGGATTATCATCGGGCTGCATTACTTCTGCTTTGAAGTAGTTTAGATACATATTCAGTTGGGATGCATATTCATGGTGGAATTTGTCAATTTTTAAATCCACTATGACATGGCATTTCAGTATGCGGTGATAGAAAACGAGGTCAGCAAAGAAGTAATCTTCATCTATCAGTATGCGTTTTTGGCGAGCTTCAAAGCAGAAGCCGTGTCCCATTTCCAGAAGGAATTTTTGTAAATTATCAAGGATGGCTTGCTCTAAATCATTCTCTGTAACTAATGCCCGTTCATTTAACCCTAAGAACTCTAAGGTCAAGGGAGTATTTATTACATCCGCAGGCTGTAGTTGTGTGGTTTGTTGTTGTACTAATGCTGAAAGTGCTTCTTTGTTTTTGGATAGTCCGCTACGCTCATAATATAATGAGTTGATTTGACGTTCCAGTTCTCTAAAAGACCAGCATCCCCTAATTGCTTCGAATTCATAAAAAGCACGTTTAGTCGGATTGTCTAATTGAGATATGCTTTTTAAATGAGAATAGGGTAACTTGTTAAAGACCTTTTCAGGTGATAGCGTCAATACATTGTTTTGTTTATCAGTTAGTTGCAATTTGGCGGACGGTGTGTGCCGAATTGGTGCAATGAATTCGGCAGACGGTGTATGCCGAATTTCCGAACCTGACATAACGTAGTGAAGAACCTCATCTTTCAACTGTGGATACACAAGATATAAACGTCTGAACTCCCGGAATCTACGTTCGTTAAGCCCTTTGGTATTTAGTTGTTTTTCCAACTTCTTCAAAAGCTGCTCACCATAGGCTGCACGGTCTTCACCGTTTTGTTCAAACTCCACGATATAACAGCCCATAAGCCAGTTACGGGAAGTTAGTGCAAGGTTTACAGAGTGTGCTGCTTGTGCTTGCAGCGTGTCTTGAATGGCACTGATATGATTTACTAACGATTCAAAGTTCATATTTTGGTACTTTTTGCAAAGTTACTATTTTTATTATCAAAGTTTTAATCCGGGTAGACTATTAATTGCTTCTTCTTTTAGCTTATCTACTGCACGGGTGTATTTCTCCGTATGTTTCAGCCCGCTATGTCCGAGCAAACTGGCTACCGTTTTAATATTAGCACCATTGTTAAGGATATTCACTGCAAATGAGTGACGGGCACAATGCCAGCTTATGTGCTTGTCTATTCCGGATCTTTTCACCCAACGTTTTACTGATTTACAGCAGCTTTCATAGGATGGTAGATTAAATATAAGCACATCTTTGTTGCCATCTGCAGGAGGTTCGCCAATAATAGAGAGTAAACCGTCATTCAAAGGTATGACTACTCCACTAGCAGAAGAATGCCCTTTGGTCTTATTCTGTTCAAACTTCAATAGCTTGTTTGAGTAGTCTACATTCTTATATGTAAGGTCTTTCACATCACAGAAGCGTAAACCACAATATAGGCAGAAGATAAAGGCACGTCTTACCATTGGGTTCTCATTCTCATAATGGCAGTTGATAAGAGCCTGAATTTCTTCCAGTGAAAGCACATCTTTCCGTAACATTTGGTCGTCTACCTTGCAAATTACTTCTTTACACGGGTCTTTCAGTATCACATCGTGTTCGATGGCATAGCGTATCACTTTCTTGAAACGCTGATAGATACTTTTTGCTCCCTCGCCAACGCTACGGGATTGCAAATAGTCTACAAACAGAACCATCATATCTTTAGTAATAAGTTCGGGCTTGATGTTACATTCATATAATGGCTACTGTTCTTTCAGAAAATCCTTAAAACGACTGAAAGCAATTTGCATCATACGCAGGTCTTTCTTAATATTTATGGCTAATCAGTTAAAGAAATCCCTTTCTTTGGAGATTGAACGGTTCAATGCTTCGCAGAAGAAAGGATTTAGCTTTATGTTTTGATGTAAAATGCTTTTTCATAGTTCCTCTATAATAGAAGCTCACGCTAGTAGCCAAGAGGTAGTGTGGCATGTTTAGAACATGTATTCCCAAAAAGAAGAAGGAATCTGCTCTTTT
>ENA-OQCK01000648-OQCK01000648.1-human-gut-metagenome-genome-assembly--contig:-NODE-648-length-16934-cov-2.507943_pt1 | contig 16934 bp, 30 predicted proteins | sample MGYA00242498_ERZ504578 | MGnify/ENA primary metagenome ERZ504578 (study PRJEB26092, sample SAMD00036229) | human gut metagenome | host: Homo sapiens | study: EMG produced TPA metagenomics assembly of...
GTTCAGAAGTCCCCACCACACCATAACAGCCAGGGCTCTGGCAGGAGGAGGCGTTCCTCCCAGGCCAGGGGAGCTGTCTCTGGCTTCGGGAGGAGTACTTTTTTTGGATGAGCTGCCTCATTTTAGCCCTTTTGCTGTGGAAATATTGAGACAGCCTTTGGAAGAACGGAAAATTACGGTGACAAGGGTATCTGGTAATTATGAATTTCCGGCAGATTTCATGATGGTAGCAGCCATGAACCTGTGTCCATGCGGATTCTATCCGGACAGGAACCGCTGTAATTGCTCGGAGAACCAGATCAGACGATATCTGGGGCATATATCCAGGCCCATACTGGAACGGTTTGATATCTGCGCAGAGGCGTCTCCGGTTACCTTTGGGGAACTGAACCGGCCCAGGGTGAAAATGAGACTCTGCATCCATCCGGAAACGGGTGGAGCATGCCAGAAAACGTCAGGAACGCCGCTTTTTGGGCTCAAAGATACGTTTTAACAGCCGCATGGGTATGAAAGAGGTAGAACTGCATTGCAGCCTGGACCCGAGGAGAAGGACTTTGCCCAACGGATATATGAGTCAGGAGGCTTCAGTGCCAGAAGGTACCACAAGGCGCTGAAGGTTGCCAGGACCATTGCCGACCTGGAGGACAGCAGGGATATAAAGAAGGAACATCTGGCAGAAGCATTGGGATACGGGGGACTGGAGGAAAAGATATGGGGATAGGGAACAGTGGGGAGCAGGAATCCAGCCGGAATGCGGTTTTCGGCCCGGAGATGGATTTAGTCAAGAGGCATGAAAAAGAATATCTGTACTGGCTCACCCGTATTCCGGGCTTTGGGGCAGTGACCATACGGCGCATATGGGAGACGGCAGGAAGCTTTGAGAATGCATATTATATAGAAGGAATGGAATTAAAGAAGCAGGGAATTTTGCAAAGCGAGGAAAAATGCCGTACGTATGACCGGTGGAAGGAACAGTTTTCCTGCATGGTCCGGGAATATGACCATCTACAGGAGAAGGGAATCCGTTTCGTAACGCCCCTTGACAGGGAATATCCGAAACGGCTTCTGCATATTTATGACTATCCAATGGGACTTTATGTAAAGGGAGAGCTGCCGGATGAGGAATGTCCCACCGCGGCCATCATAGGGGCCAGGAACTGTACGGAGTACGGGAGACAGGCAGCCGGATTTATGGGAAAGGAGCTGGCAAAGGCAGGCGTGCAGATTGTCAGCGGCCTGGCTCTCGGCATAGACGGGGCCGGGCATGAGGGAGCCTTAAAGGAAAGGGGAAGACATATGGGGTCCTTGGGTGCGGGGTAAACATATGTTATCCCAGAAGCAATTATTATCTGTATGAGGCAATTCCATCTCAGGGAGGAATTATCTCCGAGTTTGGGCCGGGTGAGGAACCTCTGGCAGGAATTTTCCCATGCGCAACCGCATCATAAGCGGCCTTTCCGACGTGATTTTGATAATGGAGGCCCGAAAGAAAAGTGGTTCCCTTATAACCGCCAGCCTGGGACTGGAGCAGGGAAAGGAGATATTTGCACTGCCGGGCCGGATTACGGATACCCTGAGCGCAGGGTGCAATGAGCTCATACAGTCAGGCGCGGGGATATTGACCAGCCCTGAGGATGTGCTGGAGTATATGGGCATTCACGAAAAAAAAGTGTATTAACCGTGAAAAAGACCAGAAGGGACTTGCCAAGATTGAAAAAATGGTGTATAGTTGCCTAGATTCCGAACCCAGACATCCGGACCAGATTATGGTACAGACAGGACTTTCGGCAGGCCGCTGTATGAGCGCCCTTCTGGAGCTGGAATTGGAAGGACTTGCGGTGAGAACATCGGGACAGAACTACATGAAAACAATCACATAAGTGTCAGGATTTTGGATATCCTCCGGCATTCGCCGGGGTGTGTCTCCATTTTGTGAAAATAAATGAACAGCGAGTAAGGAGTTTTACAATGGCGAATTATCTGGTAATTGTGGAGTCACCAGCAAAAGTGAAAACCATCAAGAAGTTTCTGGGCGCCAACTATGAGGTAGATGCATCGGGAGGCCATGTCAGGGATCTTCCAAAGAGCCAGTTGGGATTTGATGCGGAGCATGACTATGAGCCAAGTACATTACAATCAGAGGAAAGGGAGACGTTCTGGCTAAGCTGCGCAAGGAAGTGAAGAAGGCAGACAAGATCTATCTTGCAACGGACCCTGACCGCGAGGGAGAGGCCATTTCATGGCATCTGATGAAGGCTCTTAAGCTGGATGAGCTTAAGAGTAAGGATGTTTACCGCATCAGTTTCAATGAAATTACGAAGAACGCGGTTAAGGCATCCTTCAAGACTCCCAGGGAGCTTGACATGAACCTGGTGAATGCCCAGCAGACCAGAAGGATGCTGGATCGTATGGTGGGTTACCGGATTAGTCCGCTTTTGTGGGCAAAGGTCAAGAGAGGATTGAGTGCAGGCCGTGTACAGTCCGTTGCTCTGCGGATGATTTGCGACCGCGAGGACGAAATCAATGCATTCATTCCTGAGGAATACTGGAATCTGGAGGCAGACCTTCTCCTGAAAGGAAATAAGAAGCCTTTGGCGGCAAAATATTATGGGACCAGGGATTCCAAGGGCGGTAAGACAGTTATCCGCAACAAAGAAGAGCTGGATCAGATATTAAGCAGTTAGAGGGATGCAGATATGAGGTGGAGGAAGTAAAGAGAGGGGAGCGGGTAAAGAAGGCGCCCATCCCGTTTACAACCAGTACTCTGCAGCAGGAAGCCTCCAAGGCGCTGAACTTTTCCACACAAAAAACCATGCGTCTGGCCCAGCAGCTCTATGAAGGCGTGGAGGTAAAAGGCAAGGGAACCCTGGGTCTTATCACCTACCTGCGTACGGATTCCACCAGAATCGCAGACGAGGCGGACACAGCGGCCAGGGCATTTGTAAAGGAACATTACGGCGAGAAGTATGCTGCTCAGGGAAGCCAGGCTAAAAAAGAGGGCGCTAAGATACAGGACGCGCACGAGGCCATCCGTCCCACTGACATAACATTGACTCCGACCATTGTAAAGGAATCCCTGCAAAGAGACCTGTTCCGGTTATACCAGTTAATCTGGAAGCGGTTTACAGCCAGCCGTATGGCGCCGGCCGTATATGAGACCACCTCTGTAAAGATTGGGGCGGGCAACCACCTGTTCACCACATCGGCCTCCAAGCTGGATTTTGAAGGCTTTATGTCTGTTTATGTGGAAGCGGACGATGAGGAAGAGAAAAATCAGGTCCTTGGCAACCTGGAAAAGAGGGCCGTCCTTAAGCTGGAGCAGCTGGACCAAGCCAGCATTTTACCCACCTCCGGCCCATTATACGGAGGCATCCCTGGTAAAGGCTCTGGAGGAGCAGGGCATAGGACGTCCGAGTACCTATGCACCCACCATAACCACCATCATTGCCAGAAGATATGTGGTAAAGGAGAACAAGAATCTCTATGTGACTGAGCTGGGGGATGTGGTAAACCGCATCATGAAGAATTCCTTTCCAAGCATCGTAGACCCTAATTTTACAGCCAATATGGAATCCCTGCTGGATAAAGTGGCGGACGGTACCGTTGCCTGGAAAACCGTTGTCAGCAACTTCTATCCTGATCTGGATGAGGCTGTTAAGACAGCTGAGAAGGAGCTGGAATCCGTAAAGATTGCGGATGAGGTATCGGATGTGGTCTGCGACCTGTGCGGGCGCCAGATGGTGATTAAGTATGGTCCTCACGGCAAATTTCTGGCATGCCCCGGATTTCCGGAGTGCAAGAACACCAAGCCCTATCTTGAAAAAATCGGTATCCCATGTCCGAAGTGCGGTAAGGAGCTGGTGCGCAGGAAGACAAAGAAGGGACGTCTCTACTATGGATGCGAGGCCAGTCCTGACTGCGACTTCATGTCCTGGCAGAAGCCTTCCACCCAGAAATGCCCGGTCTGCGGATCCTATATGGTGGAGAAAGGAAATAAGCTTTTGTGTGCCGGCGAGACCTGCGGGTACCGCATGGATAAGACTGAAAAATAGAAAAATTTGTAAAAACAAAAAAAGGAAAAAATATCAAAATCTTAAAATAATCGAAAACTTCAAAAAACTCTTGTTATTGCTTAAAAATTGTGTTAAAATTCTAGTATTAGTAGAGTATTTTTGGGTGATATACAATTTGGATAAGGAGGCTTTCGGAGATGAGTGTTCAATTGTTGGACAAAACAAGAAAAATCAACAAGCTATTGCATAACAATAATTCTCATAAAGTTGTTTTCAATGACATCTGTAAAGTTTTAAGTGAGATATTGTTATCCAATATCCTGGTAATCAGCAAGAAGGGCAAGGTTCTGGGGGTGAGCATCTGTTCTGGGGTAGATGAGATAGAGGAACTTATCGAAGACCAGGTCGGAGGATACGTGGATAAGATGCTGAATGAACGTCTTTTAAGCGTTTTGTCCACAAAAGAGAACGTGAATCTTGCCACCCTTGGCTTTGCTGAGGAGAATGTAAAAAAGTATCAGGCCATCATTACTCCCATTGATATAGCGGGAGAGAGGCTGGGAACACTTTTCATTTATAAGTCAGATTCCCAGTATGATATTGACGATATCATACTGAGCGAATACGGAACCACCGTGGTGGGCCTGGAGATGATGCGTTCTGTCAATGAGGAGAATGCAGAGGAAACCAGGAAGGTGCAGATAGTAAAATCAGCCATCAGTACCTTATCCTTCTCCGAACTGGAGGCTATCATCCATATATTCGAGGAACTGGATGGAAACGAAGGCATCCTGGTAGCCAGCAAGATTGCCGACCGCGTGGGCATTACCCGTTCCGTGATTGTCAATGCCCTCCGCAAGTTTGAGAGCGCCGGTGTCATTGAATCCCGATCCTCAGGCATGAAGGAACCTATATCAAGGTCCTGAATGAGTGGTCTTTGATGAACTGAAGGCAATCAAGGCATCCAACTCAAATTTAAAGTAGATATCAGGCGGCCGGATAAAGCAGATGGCGGATAGCCGGATAATATAGAGTCAGATAAATATAGGGCAGTTTGCGGGAAAACTTATTAAAAGTGCTTGCAAGCTGCCATATTTTGTGATATATTTGAAAGGCTGACAAAAAACACGTCTGTGGATTCTGCGGGACGGTGCCTGACCAGTAGTTTGGCAGGTCTTCCGGGAAGTGTCAGAAGCAGGCGGAAGAGCCTGAACTCCCATACGCGACGGAGCAGGCTAAAAACCAAATGGAGGTAAATAACATGAGCGTAATTTCTATGAAGCAGTTACTGGAAGCTGGTGTACATTTCGGTCACCAGACAAGGAGATGGAACCCTAAGATGGCTCCATACATCTATACCGAGAGAAACGGTATCTATATCATTGACTTACAGAAGTCCGTAGGCAAGGTAGATGAGGCTTACAAGGCTGTATCCGACATTGCTGCGGACGGCGGCACCATCCTGTTCGTAGGTACAAAGAAGCAGGCTCAGGAAGCCATTAAGGCTGAGGCAGAGCGCTGCGGAATGTACTTTGTAAACGAGAGATGGCTGGGAGGCATGCTGACCAACTTCAAGACCATCCAGAGCCGTATTGACAGACTGAAAGAAATCGAGACCATGTCTCAGGACGGAACATTCGATGTTCTTCCTAAGAAGGAAGTAATCGCCCTGAAGAAAGAGTGGGACAAGTTAGAGAGAAACCTTGGCGGAATCAAGGATATGAAGAGACTGCCAGATGCAATCTTCATCGTTGACCCGAAGAAGGAGCACATCTGCGTACAGGAAGCTCACACACTGGGTATACCGTTAATCGGTATTGTTGATACTAACTGTGATCCGGAAGAACTGGATTATGTAATTCCTGGCAATGATGATGCCATCAGAGCGTTAAGCTGATTGTTTCCAAGATGGCTGATGCTGTTATCGAAGCAAAGCAGGGAGAAGTTTTAGAGGGCGCAATGGAAATCGAGATCCTGCCCAGGCTTTTGAGACAGAGGCTGTTGAGGCTTAATTAAAACTTTAAAATTGGAGGAAGATGAAATGGCAGCAGTAACCGCAGCAATGGTAAAAGAGTTAAGAGAGATGACCGGTGCCGGAATGATGGACTGCAAGAAAGCTCTTGCAGCTACTGACGGTGATATGGAGAAGGCAGTAGAGTTCCTGAGAGAAAAGGGACTTGCCGGAGCAGCCAAGAAGGCCGGACGTATTGCAGCAGAAGGCATCGTAGCTACAACGGCAGCTGCTGATGAGAAGAAGGCTGTTATCGTAGAGGTTAACGCTGAGACTGACTTTGTTGCCAAGAACGAGAAGTTCCGGACATATGTTGCAGATGTTGCAGCACAGGCACTTACCACTTCCGCTAAGGATTTAGACGCATTCATGGAGGAGAGATGGGCTAAGGACGAGACCTTGTCCGTAAAGGAGGCACTTGCTTCCCAGATTGCCGTTATCGGCGAGAACATGAACATCCGTCGTTTTGAGCAGGTTGAGGAGGCAAATGGTTTTGTCGCATCCTACATCCATGCAGGCGGAAAGATTGGCGTTCTGGTAGACGTAGAGACAGATGTTGTCAACGATGACATTAAGGATATGGCAAAGAACGTGGCTATGCAGGCAGCGGCTTTAAAGCCAATGTTCACCAGCAGAGACGAAGTAAGCGCTGATTACATCGCAAAAGAGACAGAAATCCTTACAGCCGCAGCTAAAAATGAGAAGCCGGATGCCAACGACAAGATTATTGAGGCATGGTAAAGGGCCGTATCAACAAAGAGCTGAAAGAAACCTGCCTGTTGGATCAGGTTTATGTAAAGGCAGAAGACGGCAAGCAGAGCGTTTCCCAGTATGTTGCAGCTGTAGCAAAGGCTAACGGCGCTTCTATCAAGGTAAAGAAGTTCGTACGTTTCGAGACCGGCGAAGGCCTGGAGAAGAAGAACGAGGACTTTGCTGCTGAGGTAGCAAAGCAGATGGGAATGTAATCCCCATTTCTTACTGAAATAAGTAAAATGGAATAAAAACAGAGGACCGTAACAGGACATAGAACGTCTTTTGCGGTCCTTTTTAACTTCTTATGTCTCTCACCATTCAGCAATGGAGTATTATGGGATAAGTGACCAGATTTTATACCAAAAGACGGGATTTTTATTAAAACCTTATCAGCAACAGCTTTCTATATCAGATCGATTTTTTGAAATACGCAAAGAAAAATAGGCTTGAGTAAACGTTATTTAACAAGAGATTGCCATGAGGAAAAATATGATAGCACTTGGCGTTTAATTGTTCCTCTTGGAATCAATACTTTGAAAAATGGAGGATAGGGTATGGTAATTTATGATAGAGGACAGCTTGGACAGGCAGCAAAGGGAAGAGGCTTTGTACGTGACATATTTGAAAAAAGCGGGCGGAACGCAATCAACATGACAATTTTTGATTTGCCACGTTTGTCTGTGGACTTGGATCTTATTTTACTCCGAATTTGTCCTTGGAGGATATGAGAGCAGAAAGAGAGAATTACGGAATTACTTAAAAAGTATATGCAGGAAGAGGGGGATTTCTGAGATAATACACATGCTAGAAAGACACAAAGATCATAAAAATTATTATACAATTAAAGAAAAATACGCAAGTCATATAATCAAAATGGAAGCGCAATTTCTGGTGGAAAGCAGTGAGTTTACGTACATAAACGGCATGCCGGGGGCATTGGCAGAGTCATATAATGAGCCTTCCATGCCGGAACAGTCCTGCATGCAGCTGTTGCATTCGGAGGCGGGGAGAGGCGGTTTTCGCAGAGTACTGCGGGAAAGATTGGCTGAAATACCCCATGTTCTCACCATCTCTCTTTATTTCCAGTATGTCAGTATGTCCCAGGTATTTCATTAGCGTAACATTACTTTCGGGTAATTAGTTGATGGAAAATCATGTAAATTAATAAAAACAATAAAAGAAAGCACCTCTTTGTGGTATGATTGAATTTGCGAAAACGATCACAACAAAGGAAGGTGCTTTTTATAGATATATATGACAGATGCAAGGAGAGCTGCGCCAGAGAAATGGAAAACAGTTTGCCGGGCTGATTGGGTATGGCTTCCCAATCACGGTTTATTCCGGCACCCGTTTATACAGGATAGGCTGGTCATAGCCGAATGTTCTCTTTCCGTTTACTTCTATTGTTTCAGATACTTCCAAACAGTCCTTTGAGAAGCGCTCAAGCAACTGAAATTTCATCACCGGCGTAAACATGCTGATGCTGCCACCCTCCCAAACGCCGTTCTTTTCCCGGAACAGTGCAGGAGTAAACCTCTCAGAAAGCTTTAAACACAGGAAATCCGCCGTGGTCATATTTTTGTAGGAAAACCCCGCTTTGTTATTGCCCTCCGGTATTTCATAAGAGGTCAGCAAAATTCCTTCCGGTTTCTCTGTGAACAAGAACAGGTGGGAAGATGCATGCCGTTTACCGTTTACCTCGTAAATACTTTCTTCCACCATGAATTTCCCCGGAAAATCCAACGGCAGGTTGTTGATCTTATCATTGCAGGCCGTATTGATGTGCTCCGCATAAGGAAAGTTCCTTTCCGCTTTCTGTAATGAGCTGTACTGTTCTTTGTTGTTGAAGCTGCCGGTCAGCAGTGCCATAAATTCGTCCAGTTTTGCCATATGTGCTCCCTTCTATATACAAATGTCATTTCAACCAAGGATATTTATTAAAACAATTCCCAGGACAACTGTCAGCAAGATGAGAACCGTAAAAAACATCCCCGCCAGTTTGACTATCCGCTTTGCCTGGGCCGAACCCTGCTGCATTAGTTTTCCCGGTAGCTGTTCCAGTTCATCCGCGGCCGGTTGTCCAAATTTCTGGGAAATCCAGTTTGGGTTGTATTTGTCATTATTCTTACCATAGGAATGGCTCACGAAATCTCGACAGGGTTCCTGGTGAGTTTTCCGCTATTTTAAGGGAATCCCTTCTTCAATCATATTGTCAATCATTTTGTAATGTGTTGTAAAAGGGTTCTCACCCAAGGTATCCGTAAAGGTAAGCTCCCGCATGTTCTCCGCGTTAAAGGGTAAAGAAACCTTTATCCATGGGGCCTTTGCGCGAAATAATGTTTGCCCATTTGAGGACACTTCAAACAAATTCTCGAAATTTGATTTTGTCTGCTGTATTGTAACAAGCATATTTAAGCCTTTCCGTTTAAGAATTATATCATACATCAAATAAGAGTATTTGACAAGGGTAGAATGCGAAGTGATGAAGCAGTGATGAAGTGTCCCCTGCAGTGTTGTTTTTTATTGCCATTCAGGGTTATGGAGAGTGATTTCCATTGTTTTACGATACCCTGGTCAGGAAACTTTACGGGTTGTGTATGAAATATAGCTGGCATTCCCTGCTTTCCGTAACTCTTTCCGCCTTGTTCTGCCTGTTGCCGGAGGGTGAACAGAACGCAGTGGGTTAAAGAATTAAATATAACTATAAGTTAAATTAAGAGTAACAATTAATATGAGTAATTTGACTTCATGATTCCACATCCCTAAAATAAAAAGAGAGGAAGAGAGGTGGGAGAAATGAAGTTTGTAAAGGGAGGAAATGTTTCACGCCTGTTAGAGGGCATAAGTATTCCAAAAATGTTTCACGCAAAGCAGGAATTTGATGACGCAAAGATTACTCCTGAGGATATTCCGGCGGTTGTGTACAGGGAACTGTCAAAGCCGGGGATTGGTGAGACCATTAAGCCGGGGATGAGCATTGCTGTTACGGCGGGAAGCCGGGGAGTGGCAAACGTGAATGTAATTACCAGAGCAATTGTGGATTTCTGCAAGGAAAAGGGAGCTCATCCTTCATTGTACCGGCATGGGAAGTCATGGAGGAGCTCTGGCAGAGGGCAGAAGGAGCTTCTGGCAGGGTATGATATAACAGAGGAATCCATGGGATGTCCCATTAAATCTTCCATGGAAACCGTACTCCTGGGATATTCCCAATATGGAAAGCCCGTGTATCAGGATAAATATGCCTATGAAGCTGACGGAATCATCATTCCTGCCGTATCAAACCACACAATGCCTTCCGCGGTCCCTATGAGAGCGGCGTGTGCAAGATGATGGTGGTGGGACTGGGAAAACAGACGGGCGCGGAGAGTGTTCACAGCGACGGTCTTGGAAATATGGCCAGGAATCTGCCGGCCAATGCCAGGGTGGTGCTGGAGCGTTCCAGTATTCTGTTTGCCATTCCCTGTGTGGAAAATGCATACGATGAGACATCCATAATAGAAGCCATTCCCAGGGAGGCGATCATGGACAGAGAGCCGGAACTTCTGAAAACCGCGTTTTCCAACATGCCCGGCATTCTGGTGGGAGAAGCAGATGTTCTGATAGTCAATGAGATGGGGAAAAACTTCAGCGGTACCGGAGTGGACCCAAATATTTCCGGGACCTGGTCAACGGAGTTTGGCAAGGGAGGTCTAAAGGTAAAGCGGACCTGTTTCCTGGACCTGACAGACTGCTCCCACGCAATGCCAATGGAATGGGATTGGCGGACATCATTACCGCCAGGCTCTATGAAAAGCTGGATCCGGAAGTCATTTATCCTAACTGCTTTACCAGCACAGTACTACGCTCCGGCATGATGCCGCCGGTGGTTGCCACGGACAAGGAGGCAATTCAGGCATGTATCCGCACGGCTAACCAGATTGACCGGGACAATTGCCGGATAATAAGAATAAAGAATACGCTGCATGTGGGAGAGATCATGCTTTCACAGGCATACTATGAGGATGTGGTCAGGGGAAGATACAAAGGAGTGACAGCTGTGTCGGAACCAGAAGAGCTGCGGTTTGACCCGCAGGAGAATCTGATTACGCCAATGCTGTCTTAATGCGGATTAAAAAACTCCTTGCATACAAAGGAAAAATCTGTCATAATATCATCAGAATTTGTTTACAGAAGAAGGGGGTCCATATGGACTATTTGTATTGCATGCCTGATTTGAACAGCACCAGGGAAAACTGTGAGAAGATACATAACATACTGGCAAGGATGTCCGACCGGTATAAACTGAACATTGTACCTGAGCCGGTTAAGGCAAAGTATTTCGGCGGCCTGGATTACTACAAGAAATATCGGATTTATAAGGAGATTCGGGAAATCGGGGGCAACAGCGGGGAAGCATACCTGCAGGCGGATGAGAAAGAGATGATTCTCAGCGTATGTAAGAACCAGCAGGAGCAGGAGCTTATGAAAGGCTGTATTTATGCGTATTGCTATCCGGCACAGATGGTGCTTAAATCATTCAATGACAGAGATAAAAAGAAATAACCAGCTGATATGACGGACAAAGAGAGGAAGGCTTGCCTGACCTCTCTTTTTGACTCAGGACGTCTTCGGCCCGGTCTCTGGGCTCCGCATGGTCAAATCCACAAAGTTCGGTATGTCCCCCGAAGTCCGGCCAAATCCCGGATAGTGCCATCCATACACTTAAGGAGCGTGGAGCCTGAAAGGGCGATTTCCAGCGTTATGATAATATTGAAGCCGTCTATGTGCACCTCCTTTCCAGGAACCGGGCCAATGACTTCCCGGTTTCCGCGTAAGGCGGCTGCCTGGCGGGAGGAGGTGGCCCGGACCAGAGCAAGGCGCTGCCGTTCGGACAGCAGATAGTGATTTCCTGTAAATACAGAGGCATTTTTCATGGGATATCCACGTTCAATCAGATACAGGAGGTCTTTTTGTGCCTGGCACAGCTTCCCCAGGCTTTCCTCCCTGTAAAAAATGCCTCATCCTCCGGCACATAACTCCGTCTGACCTGTTCCATGTGTGTCCTTCTTTTTGACTGTTGATACAAACTGTTTATAGTATAAGATAATTGGAAAGGAATTACAATCCAAAGTATTTTATACTACAACCGGGCGCGGCATGATATAATACAGATAACAGCCAGAGAAAACACCGGAAAGACAAAAAATATTTTATCACAGAGGTCACAGTCATGTTATACCAAATTTCAAACGGAACCGTATCAGTGGGCGGCGAGCTGATTCTCTCCCACATTCATTTTGAAATACGCGGAAATGAAAAGATAGCAGTGGTGGGTAAGAACGGAGCAGGCAAGACAACCCTGTTAAAACTTGTAGCAGGGGAACTGTCCCTGGACCGGGATGACAGGCGCGAGGGGGCGGGAATACGGTGTTCGCGCCAGCTCACAGTAGGGATGCTTTCCCAGCAGGCTTTTAAGGACGGGAGCAGGACCGTGGAGGAGGAACTTTTAGAGGCATGTCCCTGTCGGGATACCTTTGAGAGGGAACGCTTTGAATACGAGCGTGAGTACGATACACTCTTTACCGGTTTCGGGTTTCCAAAGGAGGATAAGAAAAAGCGGATAAGCCAGTTTTCCGGCGGAGAACAGACCAAGATAGCCTTAATCCGCCTGCTCCTTGAAAAACCGGATATACTGCTCCTGGACGAGCCCACCAATCATCTGGATATGGAGACAGCCGGGTGGCTGGAACTGTATATGAAACATTACAAAAACGCGGTGGTAATGGTTTCCCATGACCGCTTTTTCCTGGACCAGGCTGCGGATGTTGTCTACGAGCTGTCCGGAAAAGTATTGAGACGGTATCCGGGCAATTATACCCATTACCGGGAAGAAAAGCTGAAACAGATTCAGCTTCAAAAAAAGGCATATGAGCGCCAGCAGGAGGAGCTGGCCCGCCTGGAAGGTCTGGTGGAACGCTTTAAGCACAAACCAAATAAGGCTTCATTTGCCAGGGCAAAGAGAAAGACAATGGAGCACATGGAACGTGTGGAAAAACCTCAGGAGGATGATGTCCATATCTTTACGGGTGAGATTAATCCTCTGCTGCCTGGAAGCAGATGGTATTCACTTCAGAACACCTGAAAATCGGATATGAAAGACCGCTGCTTGAAATTACCATGCGTATACGGCGCGGACAGAAGATTGCTCTTTTGGGACCAAATGGAGCGGGTAAGACCACGTTTTTAAAGACCATAGCCGGTTTCCTGCCGCCTCTGGAAGGGAGTTATTCTCTGGGAAATCAGACCACCATTGGTTATTTCGATCAGCACAGCGGGGCCATCCAGTCGGAGCAGACTGTTCTGGAGCATTTTACGGCCCAATTTCCTGCTTTGACGGAGAAGGAGGCCAGAAGCATCCTTGGCGCATATTTGTTTGGCGGAAGGGACGCGCAGAAGAAGGTCAGCTCTCTTTCCGGTGGAGAGAAGGCAAGACTGGTGCTGGCGGAGCTTTTGCAGAGCCGCCCCAATTTCCTGATTCTGGACGAGCCCACCAACATATGGATATCCGGCAAAGGAAACGCTGGAATCCGCGTTTTGTGCCTATAAGGGAACGATTCTGTTTGTGTCCCATGACAGGTATTTTATCCGGCAGGTGGCAGATGCGGTGATGATATTTGAACATCAATCCGTGATGTATTATCCTTTGGGTATGAGCATTATCTGGAACGCAAGGCCAGGGAGAACCAGAACGGTTCCATGGCAGCACAGATAAAAGCAGAGGAGCAGGCGCTGATAGCGGGTATGCGCGCGGTGCCAAAGGCGGAACGCCACCGGTTAAGAGAAATACCGGAGGATGAGGCATACCGGGAATGGAACATGCGTCTGGCGGCCGAACGTCTGGAGCCTGCCGGGAATGCGGTGGAATATCTGACCGGACAGGTGAGGGAACTTAAGGCCATGTGGCAGGGATCCGAAGCGTACTGGAATGGCGGAGTCTGGGATCGGATGGATGAATATGAAAACCAGTGCCTGCGCCTGAAACAGGCCTGGGAGGAATGGCACAGGGCCTGTATGGAATGGCTGGATAAGGCTCAGGAGATGGAGGTTTTATAGTCAGGGGTAATACAGCAAAAAGAAGGTTTTGTCAGGCAGAAGGGAGGTTTTCCATGTTTGGGGAAAATACGAGAAGGAACGGCTGAAAAGGACATATCATGCGAAGCTGCCCCAAGCCATATCCAGGCTGGAAAAAATGGATATGTCCAGTCTTTCCCAGGTATACTGTGCAGTGGCAACAGAGGACCGGAAGCTGGTACAAAGCGGGGGAAGGGCCATAGGGATGGTTATGAAGCATATGACCATGAAGCAGGTGATACGGCTCAGCGAACATTTCCGGCAGTATACCTCCATGGAATGGAGCATTGACTGGAAAGAACTGGATATAAGGGAGAAAAAGGACTGGTATCGGTCGGATAGGGATTACTTCTGGGTATTGGCCCTGGGAAGCTTTCATCCCAAGGGCTATTACCGCCAGGTCTGTCTGGAGGAGATAGCTGGTTATCCGAACGCGCTCCCCTTTCTTGTGCTCCGCCTCAATGACTGGGTGGGACAGGTGCGTTTGGCTGCTGCCCGGGCAGTATTAACCCGCCTGGAGATATGTCCGCTGGATGAATTGTTTATGGCCATGATGGCCCTGGATAAGGTAAAACGCTCCGGGAGAAAGGACGACCGGACTGCTGACACACTACCAGTGTTCCATGGAAATGATTGACTGCTATTTGCTGCGCCGCAGTTCCTGTATCAGGCGAAAGGCCCTGGAGTATAAATACCATGTACTTAAATGCGCCTGGCCGGGTGTGGAGAACTTGCTGCTGGATGTCAATTACGGCATACGGGCGGAATCATAAAGATAGACGTGCATGGAAAAAACACAGAGGAGGCAAAAAGGACAATCGATATGCAGATACATGATGCGGAAAAAAGCATCTGCCGGATTCGTGTCATTCACGGATATAACGGAGGCATGCGGATTCGGAGCATGCTTCGGGAAGAATACGGTTACGGCAGGGAGCCGGCGGTGAAACGAATCGAGATGGGAGACAATCAGGGCATCACGGAGCTGGTGCTCAGGGAGTTTTGAATATATGAGAAACAGAGGTTTTAAAGGTGAAATAAGAAAGAAATAGATGCGGGCAAGGGGGGGCGTTCAGAATATGGAGATTGCAAGAAACGGGGCGGTATGGTAGACTACTATTGCGGTACGTGGTACATAACATGCGGGGTATGCAGAAGGAACAGCATAGTAAGTACAGCATAGTAAGTACAGCATAATTAGTACGGCATAATAGGAACGACATAAGTATGAAAGGATATATTTGAATGCAGATTTTATTGATTAAGATAGCGGTGATTGTTGTATTCTGGAGCGGGGGAATGTTCGCGCTCAACAAGATATTCGGGATGATTCTGAAGCGGAAGGAACAGATTCACATTAAGTTTCTCCGGAGCATGTCCAAGGTCGTGCTGACAATCATAGCCTTTATCTGCATCAGCGGCCTTTTCAATACCACAAAGGCCCTGAGCGCTACCCTGCTAACCAGTTCATCTCTGTTAGTAGCCATCGTGGGTTTTGCGGCCCAGCAGGTTCTGGCGGACGTCATAAGCGGCGTCATGCTCAGCTGGTCCCGCCCCTTTAATCTGGGGGAGAAAGTGAATATAAGCAGTTTGGGTATCTCCGGAATCGTGGAGGATATGACGGTGCGCCATACCGTAATCCGGACCTATCACAACAGCCGTATGATTATTCCCAACAGTGTCATCAATAAGGCAATCGTGGAAAACAGCAACTATAACAATGATTATATAGGCAATTACATGGAAGTCTCGGTCAGCTATGAAAGCAACCTGGAACAGGCAATCGAAGTAATGCGGGAGACCATTGCCTCCTATCCGCTGGTGGTGGACATCCGCCCGGACCGTCAGAGGGAAATAAGGTCAATGTGGCGGTAAAGGAACTGGGGGATGACGGAATCATTCTTAAATCCACGGTCTGGACCAGGAACATTGATGACAATTTCACTGCCTGCAGCGACATACGCCGGCTCATTAAGAAAAATTTTGATGCCGCGGGTATTTCCATTCCATACAGACATGTCCATGTGGTTACCGGAAATTCAGATAAGAAATTGGAAAATAATGGAATAATACAGAAATAAAGGAGGGTCACTAATATGAAGGTAGGTATGATTGGAGCCGGGTCAATTGCCGGTATCATGGCAAGTACATCAAAGAGATGGACTGCGCACAAAATTATGCGGTGGCTGCCAGGGACTACGGAAGGGCAGCTGAATTTGCACAAAAGTATGGTTTTGAGAAAGCCTGTGGATCTTATGAGGAACTGGTGGAGGATGCCGGGGTAGAGCTTGTGTACATTGCCACGCCTCATTCGCACCATTATGAGCATATTAAATTATGCCTGAACCACGGAAAGCATGTACTGTGCGAAAAGTCCTTTACGGTCAATGAATCACAGGCCAGGGAAGTGCTTGAACTGGCCAGGGAAAAGAAACTGCTTTTGACAGAGGCTATCTGGACCCGGTATATGCCCATGAGGAAACCCTGGACGACGTGCTGCTAAGCGGCGTCATAGGCAGGCCATATATGCTCACGGCCAACCTGCTATATCATCAGCGGAAAAGAGCGTATTATGCGTCCTGAGCTGGCAGGAGGAGCCCTTTTGGATGTGGGAATCTACCCGCTTAATTTTGCGTCTATGGTGTTTGGGGATGAGGTGGACACCATAACCGGCACCGCGGTGATGACAGAGACCGGCGTGGACGCTCAGAACAGCATCACCATCACCTATAAGGATGGCAGGATGGCGGTTCTGTGCAGCAGCGCAATGGGACTCAGCGACCGCCGGGGCATCATCTATGGTGACAATGGATTTATAGAGGTGGAGAACATCAACAACTGTGAGGGCATCCGGATCTATGACCGCTCCAGGAACATGATTGCTTCCTACGATACCCCCAAACAGATCAGCGGGTATGAATATGAGGTGGAGGCCTGCCTGCGGGCGATTGAAGAGGGAGCGTTGGAGTGCCCTGAAATGCCTCATGAGGAAACGCTGCGGATGATGGTGGATGGATGAGCTTCGCAGACAGTGGGGATTGGTTTAT
>ENA-OQCK01000649-OQCK01000649.1-human-gut-metagenome-genome-assembly--contig:-NODE-649-length-16910-cov-1.842638_pt1 | contig 16910 bp, 31 predicted proteins | sample MGYA00242498_ERZ504578 | MGnify/ENA primary metagenome ERZ504578 (study PRJEB26092, sample SAMD00036229) | human gut metagenome | host: Homo sapiens | study: EMG produced TPA metagenomics assembly of...
CTTTGGAAGTTCCTTCAGGTAAGAATATTCTTGTCATATCTTATATAGGATATAAGACACAGGATATAACGGTGGGAAAAGCAATCAGCTGAACATTAAAATGGAGGCCGATACGCAGGCTTTGGATGAAGTAGTCGTTGTAGGTTATGGCGTGATGAAGAAACGTGACCTTACAGGTTCTATTGCTTCAGTGAAGGCGGCATGGAATCTGCTGCCTTGGACAATGTACGTGTTATTGTAAATTTATCCAGACGGCTTCCATCCTCCACCGCATGCATGACCGGCTTCAGCTTCAACAGCCCGCCGATACTGGCCGCTGCCGGTTTTAAACGTCCGCCGCGCTTTAAGAAGCTGTAATCCTGCGGAATCAGAAAGGAATGCCCATGTGCCATGCTTTCCTTTAAGCTGCGACAATATCCGCTGCCTTTTTCCCTTCATCACGAAGCTTCACCGCTTTTTCCACCAGATAGCGGTGCGGCCCGCACAGAGTCTGTGAATTCAATACCGTTATGCTGTCTGCATTGGGCGCCTGTTCCTTCGCCATCAGCGCTGTCTGATACGTACCGGACAGACCATCTGCCATACATATGTTGAGGATTTCTTCATCACCATGCTCCTCGTAGGCAGCCAGCACATCGCCAATCGGCGGCTGTGAGGTTGTCGGAATACCTCCTGAGCGAACCTTTTCCAGAAAGGATGACGTGTCAAAGCATAAATCCCGGTAATGCTCATCCTGGATACTGACGCAGAGAGGAATCACATGAACACCCATGTCATTTCCTTCCGCGACCGTAAAGAGTGCAGATGTGTCTGTAATGATATGTACCATAATATTTTTTTCCTTTTCCTAGTTGACCATTTCCATGCGCGTTTTATAATCCGGCATGTAGTTCTCTATAATATTGTAGAACGCCTTGGAGTGATTCGGCTGAATGAAATGAACAAATTCATGCAGCACCACATATTCGATGAACTCGAACGGATAATGAATCAGCTTCCGGTTCAGTGTTATCGAGTTCTTGGCCGGTGTACAGCTTCCCCATCTGCTTTTCATATCCCGAATTTTTACGTCCGGAAATTCCAGATGGTAATCGCTCAAAGAGCGAAATGTCAGTGTGGCAATGTCCAGAAACACATCCCTGCACAGCTTATCGAGAAACTGCCGGATGACCTTTTCCGGGTCTGCCTGCTCTCTGCACTGTACATACAGAGTGTCCTTGTCATAGCTTACGTGATTGTACTTCCCCGTTGTCTTGCGGATTTTCAGAGAATTTCCAAACAATACGATATGCTTGTCGTCGATCATGGATTTCTGACTTCTCTCCTGCATGGATTTCTGATGCTTCACAATCCAGGAAACCTTGCTGGAAACAAAATCGTCGATTTTATCCATAGGCACAAACGGATTCGCACTGACCACGACCTCTCCCTTGGAAGAGATTCCTCATGTTGATATTTTTTACCTGTTTTGTAACCAGTGTATAGGTAATCGGATATTTTCTACACTGAACAACCTTTTTATTTACATCCATTTAACTACTACCCCAATCTCTAGTGCGCATCTAATTATCTCATACTTGATTAAAAAAATAAACAGTTTTTTAGTAAGGAATTCTGGAATTTTTTACAATGGCTGAACGTGCAGGAAATGAGCAGATTTTCCATTTGTTTTTTTACCGTCTGTGTTATTCTGTGTTACAATACCTACGGTGATATTATGAGCTATAACAATCCGTTTCCATACAGTGATGACAACAAGCGTTATCATACCTGGAATTATTACCTGAAGCACCGCTTTCACAGCAAGGTGTTCAAGGTTCCTCTGAATGCAAATTTCTCCTGTCCCAACCGGGACGGCACCTGCGGCGTCGGCGGCTGCACCTTTTGCAGTGCCCTTGGCAGCGGTGATTATGCAGGAGACATCCATGACGATCTGTTTCGGCAGTTTGATCAGGGAATGCAGATGATGCAAAGAAAATGGCCGGCCGGAATTCCAATGGCATATTTTCAGGCATATACGAATACCTATGCACCGCTGCCCGTGTTAAAGGCTACCTTTGACCCCTTTGCGCAGCGTGATGATATTGCGGCTATCAGTATCGCCACGCGCGCCGACTGTCTGGAGAATGATAAGATCGCCTATCTGCAATCCTTGTGTACTGATAAGGAAATCTGGGTGGAGCTGGGGTTACAGAGTATTCACGATGATACCGCACAGCACATCAACCGCGGGCACACCTATGCACAGTTTCTGGATTGTGTCGAGCGGCTGTCGCATACCGATTTGAAAATTGCTGTCCATCTGATGAATTCACTGCCCGGTGAAAACAAACAGCAGATGCTGGAAACCGCGGCTGCGCTCGCAAAGCTGCCCGTGCATGCGGTAAAGATCCATATGCTGCACATTATGGAGGCACGCGCATGGCCCAGGAATACAGACAATCCCCCTTTGTCATGCTGAGCAGAGAGGAATATATTGATATCGTCATCCGTCAGCTGGAGCTGCTGCCGGCGGAAATGATCATCCAGCGGCTGACGGGAGATGGCGTGAAGGAAGCGCTGATCACCCCGCTTTGGACTTTGAAAAAGGTAACGATTCTCAACGACATTGACAAGGAAATGAAGCAGCGCAATACCTGGCAGGGAAAGTACAATACGTAACCTTCCCTTTTTTTTCGCATAGGATAAAGCAAGAGGTGACGATCAATGAAGGTACTGGCTGTCCTTATGCGAATTGAAAAGCTGGATCATGCCTGGAAATGGTTTATCAACAAGCCGTATGTAGACCGCGTGGAAGCGCTGGGCTGGAGCCTGTATCCCATCTGCAGCATGGCGGGAATCGCGAGTGCGCTGCAGGTATGCGATGCGCTTTTACTGCCCGGAGGCTATGATGTGCAAAGCTATTATCTGAAGGAGGACCGCAATGAGCATGTCACTACCTATGCGCAGCCGATGGATCATCTGGAATTTCAGGTAATCGACGCATTTATGTGCAACGAAAAGCCGATTCTTGGTATCTGTCGCGGAATGCAGACATTGAATGTATATGCCGGCGGGACACTTCTGCAGCATATTGACACGCAGACACACGCACCAAAGCAGCTGCACACCGTACACAGCAGCTCACGCAGTGTATTGCATCAGCTGTATCCGCAAAGCTTTACCGTAAACAGCTACCATCATCAGGTAGCCGGGCGATTGGGAGAGGGCTTTTATACCTCTGCCTTCAGCGAGGAGAATTATGTAGAAGCCATGGAGCACGAGAATGGTCGCATTCTCGCTGTCCAGTGGCATCCGGAGCTGATGGAAGACGATCAGATCCTTCCTTATTTTCTGGATGTTGTCTGCGCCTGAATTTTTTTCCTGCTCTTCCACCATTTCCAAACAAGCCACAGCATGATGGCCAGAGAAAACCAGGTGCCGAAGGCATCCACATTCATCACGGTTCCCAGATAGCGCAGGGACAGTGTTACCAATAGACTGCGCAGCAATCTGGCAAAGCCGTCACACAGCAGAAACGGAAACAGCCGCATGTTGGTGAAGCCGGCAAGATAGGCCAGAAGAAAATCCGGAATCGGGGTGATGCCGCCAATGAAGACGGCCAATAGACCATAGCGGTCCATCAGCTCCTCGCCATGCTCCACATCCTCTTTTGCGGCGATGTTATACAGCACTTTTTTGCCCAGTATCCGGGCGATGCCATAGCCGATTGCCCGCCGATACAGGTGCCTACTGCACCCTCCAGCGAATACAGCAGCCATTTCTGCGGTGAATGCAGTACCAGCGGTACCAATATGACCTCCAGAGAAGGAAGCGGAAGAAATGCTTTTAAAACAGAATACAGTATCAGACCGATATCCTGCCATACGATAAAAAAATCCTGTACGTTCATGAAATCCCCTCATTTCATTATACGTGCAGGCTTCTGTTTTATACCAGCTCCAGCAGATTATCGATGATCAGATCCGGGTGAAGACAGCGCTGTTCACAATCCAGACGGGAATGCACACCGCTTGCCACAAAGACGCTCGTGCACCCATGCCGCAGTCCGAAGCGACATCGGTTTCCAGATTATCTCCAATCACAACAGCATCCTCTTTAGCAATTCCGGCATAGCGCAACGCTTCCTTCAGCATCGGCTCATGCGGCTTTCCGATCATCCATGCCGTTTGCTCACTGCAATATTCCAGCATATGCACCATAGCACCGTTTCCGATGCGAAAATAGTCTCCATGCGGCAAGCGTCGATCCGGATTGGTGCCAATCAGCACTGCTCCCTTCTGTAAATGATAAAAGGCACGGCACAGCTTTTCATAGGTCACATTGGAATCCAGACCGGCAAATACCGCCTCCACATGTTCCTCACACAGCGTAAAGCCCTGCTCCAGCAGCGCCTCCCGCATCCCATCTTCTCCGATATAGAAGACGCGCTGCAGCTTTGTTTCATGACGGACATAGGCGGCAGCTGCCATCGCACTCGTAAATATTGTGCATCCCGCAATCCTTGAAGCCCATCGCTCCATCTTCTCCCGGTTCTGTGCATGCGTACGCATGGCGTTGTTGGTCAGGAAATAGTATGGAATCTGCAGTGTATGTAAGGCTTCTATGAACAAGGGTGCACCGGGAATGACCTCATCCCCGCGATACATCGTTCCATCAAGGTCCAGAAACAGCGTTTTATGCCGCAGTAGCGGATGCATCGTTATATACTCCTATATAGTGGTGAAGAAAAGCCTCCTGGGAGAACTGCTCCTGATCGAGAAAGGCTTTCATAAGTACACAAAGCAAAGACAGAAGCGCCTGCTGTGTCGTACTCTTAAAGCGCAGCGTGCTGATATCATCCAGCACAAATTCCGCAATCTGTTGTGCGCGGTCAAAGCAGATCACCACACGTCTTCCTGCATGCATCCCGCAATAGAAGCGATAATATACATCGTGGTAAATCAGCTCATAGCCATCCCGACTCTTTTTCAATTCTCCGATTTGTTCATCCCCCTCGTATACGGTGAAATCCATACACGGGCGAAACCGCGAATACCATTTGCGAAGCTGGTAAAAGCCCATAATATCATCGCCATACATATTCTTCAGATATATACTGAGCAATCCGCCTTCCTTTTCATAGGAGGCACGGAATACACAACGCCCCTGCTCCTCAATGCTGTATTCGTCAATGTCCTTACGCATCGTAAATTCCATTGTCTTCACGTCCTTTCATGAAAAAGCTCTTGATCGCGCAAGAGCTTTTTATCTCAACCCACTATCGTAGGGTTACACAGTCTTTGGATGTCACCTTTATTATAGGGGATTTCCTCTCATTTTTCAAGACATGAGCGAACGGTGTGTGCAAAATTGTTATTGTCAAACAGCACACAATATCGAAATATCTGTAAATTCTCTGTAAAGCAATCTGCTTACCGTCCTCTGCAAATGTAAATCAGGAACTTCTCTTCACTGTTTTCTTTTGAAAGTAATGAACATAGCAGAAAATCAGCAGCAGCGGCACGATGGAGAAAGCAGCTACGATATACAGGGTCCAGTCATATCCGAAGGCTTTGGACAGATAGGAGGTAATCAGCGGTGTTATCAATCCACTAACGCCGATAAATACGGCCATGGCAAACATCTGCGCACTGCTGAACAGCTTCTGGGGAGTGATTTCCTTTACCAGCACCTTGCTTGTCAGCATGATGATGGGCAGCGTTACCAGCTGCAGTGCTGCCGTCAGAATAATCATCCACGGCTGAAAGGAAAAGCCGTAAAGCAGGAATTTCACACCATACATAAATGTTCCAAAGTATAAGAGTGTCTTAGTCTGAAAGCGTTCCAGTATTTTCGAGGAAAACAGAAAGAGCGGCACCTCCATAAAGGATTGCAGCGCCCACTTAATGCCGACCGCTGTGGTGTCTGCGCCGATATCCAGCATTTTGTCGATAACCACATACTGATCTGCCGTACCGATCATATAGACGAGCAGATAAATCAGCACCAGCAATAAATAGCCTTTATTCTTCAGGAGCTGCCGCACGCTTTCCATGCGAATCCGCTCCCCTTCCTTTTTCTCAGCATCCTTTGCCTTGTAAATGAGCCAGCACAGGATAACGCTTACGATACCAAGTGAAATCAGCAGACTTTTATAATGAAAATGGCGGACGAGGTAGCCAGCAATCGGAGAACCGATTGTAAGCCCCAGTGCCCCGCTTGCCCGCAGCCGCCCGTAGTTTTCCTGATCGATTTCCAGCATCCAGGTTTCATCCAGTCCCATAATGACCTTTACCATACCACCCATCAGAGCCACGGTGAATACATGATACCAGAAGGTCTGGCGTTCTACCAGAAACATGGCAAAGCTGCTCGCCGTCAGCAGCACATAGGCCGCAAAGAAAAAGACCTTAACCCTTTGAAAACGGTCGCACAGGTAACCAAACAGAAACTGGCCGGCGATTGCCACAACCGCATTTGCGGCCAGAATATAACCGCGCTGTACCACCGTATAGCCCAGCTTGCTTAAAAACGGAATCATCTGGGTATTGACCATCGATATGGCAAAAAGGCAAGAAAGTTCATGGCATAAAGCAGCCATCGCATTTGCTTTTCATAGTAATCACATCCTCAGATATAGTATGGACACAGCTGCAGGCATCTAAAAATCTTTTCCCTTTTCTTTTCGCATATTGTATAATAGAACTGTTGAAACGGTGGTGTGTATATGCAGGAACATCTCGATACCAAAAGAATACTGGCAGCAGCATTAAAACAGCTGACTGCCGCAAGAGCTTTGACAAAATCACGATTGCGGATATCACGCAGCAAAGCGGCTACAACCGGCAGACCTTCTATTATCATTTCCGTGATAAATACGAGCTGCTGAAATGGATCTATACGGATGATGCACAGCAGGTGTTTGATGAAAATCTCAGCTTTGAAAACTGGCCGAAATATATTTCCGCCTCTTGAATCACATGCGCAGCGAGAAGGACTTTTATATCAATACGATCCGCAGTGATGAGACTTGCTTTGAACAATTCCTTTTTGATTTAACGAAGTCCATTTTCCATATGGCAATCGTAAGCCTTGACCAGCATCATCAGATCAATGAGGTGGAAATGAATTTTTATTCCCAGTTTTACAGCTTTGGGATAACCGGCGTGATTATCAGCTGGGTGAAAAGCGACATGAGAGAAAGTGCAGAGCGCGTCAGTGCCAATCTGAAATCGCTGGCACAGGACAGTGAAAAGCTGGCCTATTCCCGTTATCGGGAGGCCTATACGAAAATAACAAATGAGGAGGAAGAGCATGAAGAGTGAAGTAGAGCATTATGAAAACCGCTGTGGCGGCAAGGGTACGATGCATATTGAACGCCTGCTGCAAAGCGAGGAAATGGGAAGCGGCGTGAAGATGTATGCGAAGGTGACGATTGATGTAAATGCATCGCTGGGTGTACATCAGCATATCGGCGATGGCGAGTCCTACTATATTCTGCAGGGTAGAGCACTTTACGATGATAATGGAATCAAGCGTGAACTGCAGCCGGGAGATGTCACCTTTACTCCGGATCAGGGCTTTCACGGCATTGAAAACATCGGAGACGAACCACTGGTGTTTATGGCATTGATCATCAAGGTATAGAAGGCAGACAGCCTTCTTTTTTAATCTTAAGCTCTCCTTTTAGTATAAGAGCGAAAATCCATCTAATAAAGGGGGCTTCCTCCTTTGATAAATCAATCGTTGAAATAGAATCTAAATAACGATATATTACAGGAAGTTCCTTCATACTTTATTTATTTGAACATCAATGTATGAAAATTATAATTCCCCATGGGAATTTCATAGAGCCTCATCCTGATGAAGTTACGATTATGATTTTTCATAAAGAGCTATAAGCTGGTCTTGCTTTTCGATATAACATGGTCAGATAAATATGTGCTGATTAAGTCTTTTCATTATTCACAGGAGCAATGCCTATGCAGGAAATAGATGTTAAAATCATGTTATGTTTAAAATATCTATAATCGTGATTCTGTTCTTATGTATCATCTACAGCAGCTAATAAATATATTATAAAATCATACGCAATGAGTGTAGCGTATGATGAGGCTAAATCCATTAAGTTCTATGATAAAAAAGGTACTCTGATACCTGAAGAGCATATTCCTGATTTATGAGCAATCGTTAGATTTTTTGAATGCGTACTGTTTAAGGCCGCTTTGAAAACATGCAAGAAAGCCTCCCGTAATCTGGAGGCTTTCTTATATTTATAAACCAGCTATATACATTTCGTGAAGGTGTGACACGACACAATTTTTCAAAAAATAACGTTTTCGTAATTTACAATGGACTATCATGAGTATCAGGAAAATGAACATCCACTTACCTACATTGTATGAAAAGTCCTTTCCCCTTTTTGTGAAACACTCTCATACAATGTCACTCACACATCGTTACCGGAACTGCGACATGCAGAAAGATGCCTGGCAGAGCAAACAGCAGATAGCTGATACCATAGAGTGAAAATAACGGATAACGGATAATGCCGGGAAACCATTGCATGACATGAAAGACATAGGTGTCCAGCGCCAGCAGTGTATAACAGCTCATAAACAGCACACCAACGCCATATAGCCAGAGCGCACTTCTTTGCTTGACATGCAGAAGCAAAAGAACACCTCTTGTCATAAGCATTATCCCAAAGCCAATGTAAGACAGCGATCATGGCTTGGATCCATTCGCAGAATTTGATATAAAAAGGAGAACACTGAGGACAGTGAGTATTCCGCCAGTGCTTAGAAATGCTTTTGCAGTACGCATTTATCGAATGATATCATGGATCAGCTTCTGCTTTTCCACCTTCACCTGTGTGAAGACATAGGTCTGATAGAAGTCCTCCAGCCAGTGCTGCGGTAATGGATGATTGATGTGTACATAGGCAAGAATATCCCCTTGTTTACATATCTCCATCCTTTTTGTTTAACACGATTCCGACAGCCGGATCAACCGGATCCTCCTTAACCATACGTCCTGCACCAAGCTTCATCGCCAGCGTCCCCAGCTCCAAAGCATGCAGCTCCTTCACATAGCCCTCTTCCCGCGATGTTACTTCCAAAATCTCTTTTGCCTGTGGCAGCAGCTCTGGATGCAGAACCTGCTCTACATCACCCTCCTGTGCCGCAACCATGGCAACCAGCTTTTCCAGTGCCTTTCCATTCTGAATGACTTCCAGCAGCTGCTTTCTTGCGTTTCTCTTCATCTCTGGCTATTCCTGTCTGCATGAGCATGATGCTTCCGGCCTCTAGACACAGCTGTGTAAAATCCTCAGGCCCTTTTCCCTGTAGCGTTGCAATTGCCTCTTTTACCTCGAGTGCATTTCCGATGGCATTGCCCAACGGCTGATTCATGTTGCTGATCAGTGCCTTGACATCCTTGCCGAAATGGCTTCCGATGGCAATCATCGCTTCTGCCAGCTCCTTTGCCTTTTCGCTTGTTTCCATGAAGGCGCCCTCTCCGAATTTCACATCCAGAAGAATCGTATCAGAGCCGGCTGCCAGCTTCTTTGACATGATGCTGGATGCAATCAGAGGAATCGAGTTGACGGTGGCCGTCACATCGCGCAAAGCATACAGCTTTTTATCTGCCGGCACCAGTGTTGCGGTTTGTCCGATCAGTGCCAGACCGATATCATTCACCTGTGAAATAAACTGTTCCTGTGTCCGCATAACCTGAAAGCCGTTAACAGACTCCACCTTATCCAGCGTTCCGCCGGTATGTCCCAGTCCTCGACCGCTCATTTTCGCGACCTTGGCACCGCAGGCAGCTACCATTGGCGCAAGGGAAAGACTTGTTTTATCACCGACACCTCCGGTGGAATGCTTATCACATTTTCTTCCGGAAATCGCCGATAGATCAATCACATCTCCACTGTACAGCATTTCCTCTGTCAGCCAGGCTGTTTCCTGTGCATTCATACCATTAAAGTAAATCGCCATTAGCAGCGCACTGACCTGATAATCCGGAATATCTCCCCGGACATAACCGGTAATGAAAAAATGAAGCTCTTCCCTTGTCAGTGGCTGCTTCTGTTTCTTTTTTTCTATTAGATCGACAAAACGCATAAAGTTCCCTTCCTTCCTGCTTATCTTCTACGATAATGCATGATGCTGCATCCTTCTTTTTGTTCATTGAAAGCAATCGGAAATCCCCAATGCAAACAGCCGGAAACCAGGTATCCCTGTATACGACTGCTCGATTCGGGTAATCCACAGCTCATCTGCATATGCGATTGCTGCAGCGTAAATCTGTGCACCGCCGCATACATAGAGCACTTCCTCTTTCTTCTTCCATTCCCTGCAAAGTGCTTGCACATCACTGCAGGGGAGCACATCGCTATCGGACAGCGGCTTATGACCTGCGACATGCAGAATTCTATGATCCAGTCGTTTCGGCAGATGCTCATAGGTCACTCTCCCATCAGCAAATGATGATGCAGTGTCAGCTGACGGAAATGAGCTAAATCTGCAGGGCAATGCCATGGCATTTTATGATTTGCGCCGATCAGCTGATTGGCGTCCATTGCAACGACAATACTGATCATGCCACATTCTTCAGGGCAGTGATTTCCTCTTCGCTCAGATACCGCCATTCCCCACTCGCAAGTGCTTCATCCAGCCGCAGCGGTCCCATGGCAATCCGCTTGAGATGGACAACCTCATTACCGATTGCATGCAGCATACGCTTCACCTGATGAAATCTTCCCTCCTGAATATGCAGAAGGATTTGCGTGTCCTCCAGAATTTCCACACGAGCCGGAAGAACAGGTTCCTCATCCAGTACGATACTGCCGTTTTCCAGCTTCTTTTGATCACCTTCCTGCAGCGCTGCGCCAGATCCACCAGATAGGTTTTTTCAACATGATGCTTGGGAGAGAGCAGACGATGCGCCAGCTTTCCGTCATTTGTGATCAGCAGCAGGCCCTCCGTATCCATGTCCAGTCGTCCGACCGGAAAACAATCCTTTGGCAAAAAGGCATCGATGCAGTCCAGCACGGTTTCATATGTGGGATCACTGGTGGCACTGACAACATCCTGCGGCTTGTTCAGCATGATATAGACAACAGCCTCATAATAGATTTCCTCTTTATCCAAACAAACGACATCCACACCCTCCTGGATTTTCCTGTCATCCTTTCGGCATACCTCACCATTGACACTCACTCTTCCCTTGCGAATAGCCAGCTTGACCTCCTTGCGGGTACCCAAACCTGCATGGGCCAGATATTTATCCAGTCGCATATGCCTATCTCCTTCTTCCGCGCTTCAGTAAGCGGGACAGGTCAAGATGCAGAATGGTCTGCGGTATGGAAAAGAAATACGTGATGCCAAAGTATACCAGCATTGCAAGACTTCCGTTGACAGCAAGCTGTAAAGACTCAGCATCCGCCGGAGCATAGCTTCAAGCCAATCAAATCGCCAGCCTCTTGCGACTGCAAACAGGGCTGCCATCGCCAAAAGGATAACCAGAAGCTTATGCAGCGTATATTTCCAGCGAATCTTATAGCGTGATGTCAATGCATAGATATCCAGAATGATAAAAATCCCCATTGCAAGAATACTTGACATGACGACTCCCTGATAGCCGAAATATTTTAACAGTGGATAGCCACCGAAAATTTCACCACCATCATGATGGCAAGGTTGCGGATATTCAGCCTGCGCAAGCCTACTGCCATTAACAGTGCCGTGAAAATCGGTCCGATGGTATTTAAAAACGCCTCAATGGAGAACCAGCTCAAAATATCGGCAAGCAGCTCCAGATTCTTCGGATCTGCCGGTGGAAACAAGATGGCATACAGCGGCTTTGCGTAAACAAACAGACAGAAGGAAATCGGCAGGCCGATATACAGGACGATATCCACACAGTCCCGGATATTTTTGCGTACCAGCTTCAGGTCATGATTGGTAAGTGCCGTAGTGATATGCGGTATGATGGCGGAGGAGAACCCCGGTGCCAGAATCATCGGAATGGACATCAGCTTTAAAACACCGTAATTGATAGAGCCGCTGATGAGTAAGATTTCCGCATCCGTATTGCCGTGCGCTTCAAGCCCCTTACTCAAAAACAGCGTGTTGACAATCGTGTCGCTGTAGCCAGTATCGCTACAATCAAATAAGGAAACGCAATGAAAACAAGCTCCTTAAGAATTTCTCTTCGATCATTGTTTCCGGCAACTTCCTGTGTTTTGGCTAGCCTCTTCAGCTCGCGCATCTGCTTTTTATCATACAGCTTCAGATGCATGATCGCCAGAATTGCCGATATACTGGTGGAAATCACACCGAAATACAGCGCCCATACCTGATCCGTATGCAATGCATATACCGCAATCGCACTGGCGCTCAGCAGAAATGCCACACGGGCAACCTGCTCCAGAACCTGTGACAGTGCATAAATTCCATGTGCTTGAGTCCCTGATAGAAGCCGCGGATACTGGAAAGCAGCGGAACGAAAAACAGGGCAAAGGAAATCAGTATCAGTACCATCTGCATCGTTTTAACGCTGTCTCCCTCATCCGGCATAACAAGTGCAGCCAGCGGAGAGGAAAACAGAATTACGATAATCATCATCGAAGCCGAAGCAGGTCATCAGGGATGCGGACAGCTTTTTGATCAGCAGTGAGGTTTGATAGTCCCCTCTAGTGGAATATTTTGCGATCAATGTCGCAATCGCAAACGGAAAGCCTGCTGTACAGATATTCAGCAGATAGGAATATATATTGAAGGCTACTCCGTAATAGGCCAGATTGTCCGCTGTTCCCAGCATGGAATTATAAGGGACTGCATAGAACAATCCAATGAATTTTGCAAAAAAGATGCCGGCAGAGCTGATCAGCCCTCCTGCTATAATCGACTGCTTCCGTTTGGAAACATCCATATTCTTACTCATATAACGTATCCTTTCTAGTTCCGTTAACCATTCGCCTCGTTATCCTTCTGTGCATAATTACATGTGAAGAATACACGGCTCGTATTAACCAGCTTGGAATCCTTCCAGGTTACCATAACCTGCAATGTAAACTGATCATGCTCGGATATACCGTCCAGAAAGATTTTACTGACAAAGTTACGCGCACCGTTTGCCTGATATGGAATCATGTTGAAGGAGGTTTTTGCGTCATCTCCCAGCAATCCCAGACACGGATAGACATTGCTGTTGCTGTCCAAGGCCGGATCTACAGCAATCGCCTGAATATTGTACATCGCACGCGTGGATTGGAAATAATAATCTCATACTGATAGCTGTTGTCCTTCTGCTTAAATACAGAAAGCTTATAATCAAAGGGTATGATTTTGGATTCACTGCCCTTGTTGTTCAATACAGCGTCTACATAGCTCTCATAATTTTTTATGCTCTCCTGCTCTTCTTTATGCGCATCGCCGCAGCCGGTGAGCAGCAGGAAGCAGAGCAGACACCAAAGGGGAAATTTTCGCATGGAATCACCTCTCGAGATATTATACCATAAAGGCATTATTTAAGCCACATTTTATAATCATGCGGTACTTTATTTGTACATTTAGGATAACAATTGCGTACAAACGGCAAAGGATGAAAAGCAAAAAAAAATGCTGCATCCGTGTACAGCTGTTTACAGGCATCGGGTCGGAAATAAAAAAAAGACCCGCCAAAGCGCAGACAGATTTCTACGCTATGATAAGTCTGTATCACCAGCAAGTTGCACAGCCTCAATGCTCAGGTATATCAGTATGTTTATGCAGTGCATAATCCATGCAAATCGGGTAGCCATGTTCCTCGTCCTGCACGATTTTCGCATGAATATCATACAGCTGCAGCAGCTGCTGTTCCCGGATAACCTCCTGTGCCTTCCCGCAGTATAGTGCCTTCCCTGCTTCATGCCAATCACATGATCCGCAAATTTTGCGGCCTGATTCAGATCGTGGATAACCAGTATGATCGTCGTCTGCTCCTCCTGTTTAAGTCTCTTAGCAGTTCCAGTATTTCCAGCTGATGGGCGATGTCCAGATAGGTTGTCGGCTCATCCAGCAGCAGAATACCGGTTTTCTGTGCCAGGGCCATGGCAATCCACACACGCTGCCGCTGCCCGCCGGATAATTCATTGACATAGGCATCCGCATGCACAAGAACTCCGGTCTTTTCATAGCCCACGCGACAATCTCAAGATCCTGTCGATTCAGCGAACGCATCGCCTTCTGATAGGGAAAGCGGCCGTACTGCACCAGCTCTCGTACACGCAGACCTTCCGGAACCAGCGGAGACTGCGGAAGCAGGGCAAGTCGCTTCGCCACCTGTCTGCGCTTCATTCCCTTCAGGGAAACACCATTCAGCAAAACCTCTCCCTTCTGCGGCGTGATGATACCGGCCATCGTCTTTAAAAGCGTTGATTTCCCACAGCCGTTTGGACCGATCATCATCGTGATTTTCCCCTCCGGTATCTGCAGGCTGACATCCTGCAGGATATTGTACCCATCATATCCGGCATAACAGATTGTGTACTTCTAGCATTGTGCTACCTCCTGTCGAGTTTCATCATCAGATAAATAAAATAGGGAATGCCGATCATGGAGACCAGAATTCCTGCCGGAATCTCCAGCGGTGAAAACAGATTTCTGGCCAGCATATCCGCAACAACCAGCAGTATGGAGCTGATCAGTGCTGCAAGCGGAAGCAGCAGCGATGCCGCATACCGGTGATACGCAGTGCAATCTGGGGACCAGCAGTCCCAGAAACGCAATATTTCCTGCCACAGCCGTTGCCAGAGCCGCAAGCGCCGCACCTGCTGCCAGAAACAGTATCCGTGTCCGACGGGTAGATACGCCTAGTGCTGTTGCCCCTTCATCACCAAGCGAAAGAATGTCCAGCGTTCTGCTGTGTGTCCATACCAGCCCCGCAAGGAACAGAATGAGCGGTGCACTGACAAGAATATAACGCCAGCTGCTTCCCCACAAGGAGCCGTTGGTCCACATCAGCACCTGATTATAATCTCCCCTGCTCATTTGCAGCTGATAAAAGCTGATCACTGCGGTAATTCCTGCATTGACACCGACACCGGTGAGTAAAAAGCGAATCGGGCGGATTCCCTTGCGCCATGAATACGCATATAGAAAGGCCGTAGTGCAAAATGCTCCGGCTATGGCAAGCAGCGGCATGAACAGCACCTTACATTGGAAAGGGACTGTAGTATGCGTTCGCTCCATACGAAATCCACAAGACCACAAACAGTGCACTGCCCGCATTGATACCGATCATACCGGGCTCTGCAAGCGGATTTTTCGTAATCCCCTGCAGTATGGCGCCGGATACACCGAGCGCACTTCCAACAAGAATCGCAAGTACGATACGCGGAAGCCGTTTCTGAAAGACTGCAAATGCATGGGTGCTGCTTCCCCCGCCCAGCAGCGTCCGCAATACGTCGGAAGGGCTGATTGCAAAGCTGCCGACCATGATGGAAAGTGCAGCGGCAGCAAGCAGTACGAACAAACAAAAGCCAACGATCCAAAATCGTTTACGCATCAGCCGCACTCCTTTCTCACCAGCAGCAAAAACACCGGTATTCCCAGCAGGGCAGTAAACAAGCCGACCGGTAGCTCATAGGGCGCACTCAGTGTTCTGGCAGCAATATCGGAAAACACCATAAGCACACCTCCAAACAAAAAGCTGAGAGGGAGTGTATGACGAATGTCCCGCGAGAGCATGCTGCGCAGAATATGCGGAACAAACAGTCCGACAAAGCCGATATTGCCGGCAACTGCCACGCACATTGCACAAAGCGGAATCATCACCAGAATGACCTTCTTTTTTAATCCGGCAGCATCAATGCCAAGGGAAATGGCAGCTTCATCACCGAGGGAAAGAAGATTGACCTTACCGCTCAGCAGCAGAAAGCTGCCCATACAGACAAGCGTGACAATTCCCAAACCGATGACGGCACCCCAGTCGGCCTGCCGAAAGCCTCCGGCAATCCAGAAGGCCAGCTCCTGCGAGCGATTTTGTATAAGTGCACTCAGGGAAGCCGCAGATAGAAAGAAATGCTCAAAGCACTGCCCGCCAGAAGGATACGCGATACATCCGGATGTCCGGCATATTTAACAGCAAACAGAAACACCAGAAGACCACTGAAGCCGGCACCTGCAAGTGCTGTCCAGAAATTACCAGCCGCAGTAAGCAAAGGAAGCATGGGGGCGATTGCCACAAACATAACCGAGCCCTGCGTGATACCGAGAATGGATGGCTCTGCGATCGGATTACGCAAAATTCCCTGCATCATTACACCGCTGGCTGCGAGCAGTCCTCCCGTCAGTAAGGCGCTCAGCGCACGCGGCAGACGCACATCGCGAATCAGCTGATCATGAAGCGTTTCCTGATAATCGAACAGAGCATGCAGGACATCATCGAATGGAATATCCTTCGCTCCCGCCAGAACCGATAAGGCAATGCCAAGAAGCAATAGCAGAATGCCGCTTGCCGTCGCTATCAGAATCCTCTTGCGCATCTTACTTTACCAGCAGGCTTTGAACCTCATCCAGAAACACGTCTCTTCCGATACTGCTGTATCCGATATTGAAATACGGACTCGACGGCAGTTCAAGCACCCTGTTGTTTTTCACTGCCTGCATTGATTTATAGATGCTATTCTTTTTCAGGGCCTTCATATCAGCATCCGTACCGACAACGATAAGATGATCGGCATCCAGATCCGCCAGTCCCTCATAGGAAATAACGGGAAGACTGATGGAATCCTGCCGCGGCATATTGGCAGGCTTCTTCAGCCCATATCTTCATAGAGAACACTTCCGATACCGGCTGCATCAAATACCAAACAGACTGTCCCCCGCTTGCCAGCAGCCGCCAGATAGGTGGATCCTCACCATTCGCCTTGCCGTACG